>Ga0116149_1000124_pt1 | contig 100468 bp, 90 predicted proteins | sample AD_UKC057_MetaG_FD_89787 | JGI IMG/M metagenome (GOLD analysis project Ga0116149, IMG submission 89787) | Active sludge microbial communities of municipal wastewater-treating anaerobic digesters from USA - AD_UKC057_MetaG | ecosystem: Engineered > Bioreactor > Anaerobic > Digestate | place: USA...
CGTGAGCCTGAGATTGTTCATTCCTATCAATGAACTTATGTTGGTGTTCACTACAGTCATTTTTCAGTCCTCCATCCATTTGGAAGTGATGTTACCGGGTCTCCATACCCGGGCCTTGCCCCCTAGCCGGCCCTATCGGGTTCCCTCGTCGCGCGCCGCGCGACGGCTCGGGTTTCGTCAGCCGTAATGACCGTTGCCTTCCTTCCGGCTATTGCTCCGGAAACCACCCTGTTCCAACAGGCTTTTCAGCGTTCGGTCTTTCCGCTTCTGTTTCCGATTGCCGGTCGTTCCGGCAAATCAGTCATTCTTCCTCCTATCGCTCCCCTTCGCGGGAAGCGAAAACCACCGCGCAGTAATCCCGCACGGCTGACTACTTCAATAGCTGCAGAATGCTCTGCGGCTGGGCGTTGGCCTGAGCAAGAATCGCCGTTCCGCTCTGTTGGAGAATCTGAAGGCGGGTGAACTCGCTGATCTCCACCGCCATGTCGGCGTCCAATATTCTGCTCTTCGCGGCCGAAATGTTGATGTCGGCGGCTTTTAGGTCGTCGATGATGTAGTTGAGCCTGCGCTCCTGTATGCCCAAACTCGAGCGAACGTCAGAAATCACATTGATGGCGTCCTGCACGGCTGAGATCGCGCCTTGCGCGTCTACTGCCGTTGACAATGTCACTGCGCCCTGATCAATTCCGAGATCCGTGTCGGCGAGAGCTGTGATGACAATTGAAAGCCTGTAGTTCGCATCGTTGTCCGCGCCTACTTGTAAAACGAGGCCGCTGAAGTCTCCGTTGAACAATGCTTTCGTGTTGAATGTGACCGCTTCCGATTTGCGGTTTATTTCGTCCGCAAGACTGCTGAATTCGTCGTTCAAGCGCTGCAGGTCCGCCGAGGTCAGCGTGGCTTCGTTGGAAGCGCGGACCGCGAGGTCGCGCATCCTCATCAGGATGTCGTGCGTGGCGGCCAGAGAGCCGTCCGCCGTGCGGATCAGGTTGATCCCGTCTTCCGCATTCTGCACCGCGGTCCTGATTCCGCCTATCTGCGCTTCCATCCCCTTGGCGATGGCAAGCCCGCTCGGATCGTCCGCCGCCCAGTTGATTCTCAGTCCGGACGACAGTCTCGCGAGCGATGTCTGCAATCCCAGATTCGTAAGTCTGAGATTGTTCATTCCTATCAATGAACTTATGTTGGTGTTGATTACCGTCATTTTTCAGTCCTCCATCCATTTGGAAGTGATGTATCCGGGTCTCCATACCCGGGCCTTGCCCCCAAGCCGGCCCTATCGGGTTCCCTCGTCGCGCGCCGCGCGACGGCTCGGGTTTCGTCAGCCGTAATGACCGTTGCCTTCCTTCCGGCAGCTTCTCCGGAAACCGCCCTGTTCCAACGGGCTTTTCAGCGTTCGGTCTTTCCGCTTCTGTTTCCGATTGCCGGTCGTTCCGGCAAATCAGTCATTCTTCCTCCTATCGCCCCCCGGTTCGGGAAGCGAAGAACCACCGCGCCGTTAAAACCTAACGGCTGGGCTAACTCAACAGCTGCAGAATGCTCTGCGGCTGGGCGTTGGCCTGAGCGAGGATCGCCGTTCCGCTCTGCTGGAGAATCTGAAGGCGGGTGAACTCGCTGATCTCCACCGCCATGTCGGCGTCCATAATCCTGCTCTTTGCGGCTGAAATGTTGATGTCGGCGGCCTTAAGGTCGTCGATGATGTAGTTGAGCCTGCGCTCCTGTATGCCCAGATTCGATCGAACGTCGGATACTATGTCGATTGCGGACTGAACAGCAGTGATAGCAGCTTGGGCGTTTGCCAAATTCGTCAAATTGTCGGCGAGTCCAAGTCCCGCAACGGATGAAAGCGTCTGAATGGTCACAGTCAACTGGTAAGTGCCGGCGTTGTCCGCGCCGATCTGAAGCACCTGTCCTGCGGCGTAATCGCCGTTGAAAAGGTTCTTCGTGTTGAAAGTGACCGCGTCGGCTTTCCTGTCTATTTCTGCGACCAAGCTCTGAAACTCGTCGTCGAGCCTAGTCAGATCCGCCGAAGTCAGAGTTGCTTCATTGGCTGCGCGGACGGCCAAGTCCCGCATCCTTAGAAGTATCTCGTGTGTCGCGGCGAGCGAACCGTCCGCCGTGCGTATCAGGTTGATTCCGTCTTCCGCGTTCTGCACCGCGGTCCTGATCCCGCCAATCTGGGCTTCCATCCCCTTGGCGATGGCCAATCCGCTCGGATCGTCCGCCGCCCAGTTGATTCTCAATCCGGATGACAGTCTCGCAAGCGATGTTTGTAATCCCAGATTTGTAAGTCTGAGATTGTTCATCCCGATTAATGAACTGATATTGGTGTTGATTACTGTCATAGAGCCTTACCTCCGTCCCTGTAAGGGTAAGTTTGAGCCGAAAAACCGAACTTCCATATTCGGCTGGAGCGGATGCATTCCTCTCCAATCCCTCCTGAACTTGCTTATCTATCACCCCCCGTTATATTTATATACTCATTCCATAAATTCTTTATTTGGTTGCGACCATTCACGGCATGCGAAATATGTATATAACGCCCTGACATCGAAGGATAACCAAGATGTTCCATCTCGCTTCGCCCCTCTGAGCCGAATGTTTCGCAGGCCTCAAATAGACCATTTTTCCAATCTGTTTTGTCCTTAAATCTTCGCTGCTATTTCCTCCGACGCGTTTTTTTCTCCCGTAAAACTCTTTTCTCTAATATCTCGGCCATAAAAAAACCGAGAAGAATCAAACTCGCGCAACTCCTCCCGGTTAACTAATCGAAGCAATCCGCTAGGTCGCCACCGCCACGGATGTTTGTTGATTATCTCAAGGACTCATAGCCACATCCCTTTTCCCCAAGCTTTGTTCTATTAATCTATGCTATTATGTCTCCGGCTGCCGATTTGTCCCTGTGCAGCCGATTCCGCGCTTATGAGCTATTTCAGAAGCTGCAACACACTCTGAGGCTGAGCGTTGGCCTGAGCCAAGATTGCGGTTCCGCTCTGCTGGAGAATCTGAAGGCGGGTGAACTCGCTGATCTCCACCGCCATGTCTGCGTCGTATATCCGGCTTTTTGCGGCGGAAATATTTATGTCGGCGGCTTTCAGATCGTCTATGATGTGCCCCAGACGCCTCTCTTGTATTCCCAGATTCGCGCGAAGATCAGATATAATATTCAGCGCGCTCTGCACAGCGTCTATCGCATCCTGCGCTGCGCCCACAGAAGTCGTCTCAATCCCTACGGTGAGCATTATCTGGCTCGCGGACAACGTGGGGATAAACACTGAAAGCTGCATCACCCCGCCAGCCATGTTGTCAGGGCCGATCTGAAGGACGAGTCCCGCGCTGAATGTTCCGTTAAACAAAGTCTTTGTGTTGAATGTCACAGCTTCCGACTTCCTGTCCAACTCGTCCTTCAAGCTCTGGAACTCGTTGTCGAGCCTAGTCATGTCGGCTGAGGTCAAAGTGGCTTCATTCGCCGCTCGCACCGCAAGATCCCTCATTCTCAGGAGGATATCCTGCGTTTCGCTCAATGAGCCGTCAGCCGTGCGGATCAGGTTGATTCCGTCTTCGGCGTTCTGCACCGCGGTGCGAATGCCGCCTATCTGCGCTTCCATCCCCTTGGCAATGGCAAGCCCGCTAGGGTCGTCTGCGGCGTGGTTGATTCTCAGGCCTGAAGACAACCTTTCCAGCGACGTCTGCAACCCGAGATTAGTCAACCTCAAGTTGTTCAAACCAATAAGTCCGGAAATGTTTGTGTTTACTACCGACATCGTGGTTTCCTCCATGATCAAATATTCGGGCATCCATGCCCTTTGAACCGCTTGCGCGATTCTCAATTACTTTATCGTCAACGAAAGATTAAACTTGAGCGTTTTTCGGATTTATATGAAAACATTGTCATAAATTGCGGCGAGGCATGGTTCCACTCCTCCGCACAACCGGGCTTATACGCTAAAATAAAGGTGGACAGGCCGCCAGTTTAGAAATATCTTTTTTATTAAAGGAATATATTCATTTTCTTTCTTCCCTCGAAGATTTTTCATGAAAATTTATCGGCGCTCATTACAAATAACTAGAATATATTTATAATCATTGATATTAAATGATATCTTTATATGATGATGGTCAGCAAGACAATTTAAGAATATAGACTAAGTTGATTTTGCCAATTTTATGTGAGCACACGTGGCGAGCGCTGATAAATGAAAAAATCTATCGCTTTTAAAATCTCTTCAACGCTTCTATTTGTTGTGCTCGTATCATCGGCAATAATGGGTTATATAAGAATAGACACCTTTAAGAATACGATGTTTGTGATGATTCAGGAACAGGGCATTCAAGACGCCTTAATGACCGCCGCAATGATGAGCGACAATTATGAAAACGGGAAATTCGATATCAATAAATCCAATCCTTGTATTCATTATTCGCTTCAAGCGAACGGATACATCACAAAATGCTCTATAGTTGATAAAAACTCTGAATATTTATATGAATCAGGACAGAATTCTGGAGACTCTAGGCTCCATTTCCCTCAAGCTGAAAAAGCGTTGAAGATTTGGCAGAAAGGCGGTTCCGAGCCATTCCATTTATGGATGTCCGGAGCCGACGGAAAAAGTTACAATCTACGAATCCTCGCTCCGATAATAAAAGACGATTCCTACATAGGCTCGGTTGAGCTTCTCCTGTCGACGTCCCGTTTCTGCCATTCCGTTATGGACCTGTGGAAAAGATACGCCGCGGTGATTTTTATTTTAATGGTTGCCATCATGGGCCTGTTTGTAATTCTAATACGACGGGCATTAAAGCCTCTAAAGCTTCTTGACAAAGCCATCGAGAGCCTGAACGCGGGAGACAAGACGGAAAAGCTCAGTATTCATTCCGGAGACGAAATCGAGTCTCTAGCGGCTAATATAGACAACCTGATGGACAACTGGCAGAAGTTGATCGGAGAACGCGAACAACAGAGAAACGAAGCTCTATCACAGAGCCGATTCAATGACGCGGTGGTTCAGAACATCGCCAACGGCATAGTCGTTTTAGACAATGCCGGACGAATGGTTAAGATCAATAAGTCTGCTGAAGCAGTCTTAGGTTTCCGCGTTGATAATATCTTGAACAAACCCTTTGATGAACTTTTTCCCGGATGGGAAGGAGAAGACTGCGCTCGCGTTCTAAAAACCGTTCTCGGCAAAGGCGAGCCTTATTCCAACGAACGCGTGTATTTCAAATCCCCTTTCAATAATCGCGAAGTAGTCTTTAATATCAACATAAGGCCGTTTTTTGACAACAACAATCACCTTCAGGGAGCAATCGCTCTTTTTGAGTTTCTTACGGATAAGGTGATATTAGAAGAACACCTTTTAAGAACAAATGAGGAATTGAAACGAGCGAACCAGATAAAATCCGATTTCCTTTCCACTGTGTCCCACGAGCTTAGAACCCCCCTTACTCTGATAAAAATGTATACTTCCATGCTTGAAGACAAAAAACTGGGGGAAATGAATGAGAAACAGGCAAAAGCGGTAGAGGTAATGAGCAGAAGGTGCAAAAATCTCAACGACCTCATAGACGACCTGCTGGATTTGTCCCGCATTGAATCAAGAAGGATGGAGTTAAACTTGGAGGCTGTCTCTCTTAAATCGATACTTAATGAGATTCAGTCGATATTCCTGCCGAGGATAAATCCTGAAAGAATACTCTTTTCTGTTGCGGCAGATCCGGACATGCCCGATGTTTTCTGCGACCGCGACAAGATCGTTCGCGCGCTGAACAACCTTGTGGAAAATGCCGTCAAGTTTACTGAGAGCGGAAGCATAGAGATATGGGCCGCGCCGGACGAAACCACTCCGGCAATGGCTCGGATATGCGTCAAGGACACCGGCAGAGGCATCCCGGAAGAACAACAGGAGCAGGTGTTTGAAAAATTTTATCAGGTCGACGGCTCAAATGACCGCCGCTTCGGCGGTATCGGCCTAGGTCTTTCCATAGCGCGGGATATCATTATCCTTCACGGCGGCCACCTGTGGCTGCAAAAAAGCAAAGAGGGAGAAGGCAGTTTATTCTGCTTCGCAATCCCATTCCACACGGGAGAAAAAGACGCGCGAAACGAGTTCTTCCAAACCGGAGACGAAAAAACCGGGCCAGAGAAGAAACTTGTTTTAACAGAATCGTCTCAGCGAGACCCGCTTCAGAAAGCCGCCGTCCTCATTATCGACGACGACCCGGACTTTATTGACGTGATGAAAGACATTCTTGAGGATGACGGCTTCGAGGTTTCCACATCTTCGACCGGCGCGGACGCCTTCCCTGCTCTATTCTCCGGTAAAATATTTGACGTTATATTGCTAGACGTGGCGATGCCCGGCATGACAGGATACGAAGTATGCCGCGCGCTCAAGTCATTTGAAACGACTAAGGACATACCTGTCGTCATGTTAACCGCCGCCGGTCAGTCCGAACAAGTTTCGGCGGGGTTTGAGGCAGGCGCGGCAAGCTACCTTGTTAAACCTTTCGATCTGAGCAACTTCAGAAAAACTCTCGACAGAGTTTTAGGAGGGAAATAAGATGTTCGGCGACGACCCTTTCGACCAAAAAAACTCAAACGGATCACCAACTTCTCTTTTTCCTGACTTTTCACAATATGCGCCTCATGGCGTTCATTGGATACCGCCTATTGATTTTTATGAAACCGATTCCGAAGTTGTGGTAATAGCAGAGGTCCCCGGCGTCAAACCTGAAGATATTTCCATATCTTTCGATAAGGGCAAGCTGACAATAAAGGGGGTTAAGAGCCGGGTCTCCAGCATGCGCGGCCTGAGTTATTACTGTTTTGAAAGGACTTTCGGGAGTTTCGTGAGAACGTTCCCTGTGGTTTCCCCGGTGCATAAGAGTAAAATCGCCGCGACTTTCGACAACGGGACTCTCACCATTAAGTTGCCGAAGAAAAAAACTGAGAGAGCTTAAAACTATGAGCGACGACTCTTCAACCAGAGAAGATTTTAAAGAAATCCCTGAAACAATGCCAGTGATTCCGTTGATCGGAACCATGATTTATCCGTTCATGGTCGTTCCGTATTTCGTTCAGGGCGAGAATAACGAAAAAGCGGTGGACGCCGCGATGGAAAACGACCACTACATATTTGCCGCAAGCGTAAGAAATTCAAGCTCCTCAAATAAAACGCCCGCAAAAGAAGACCTCTTTGAGGTTGGCGCGGTAGCTTCGATAATAAGGCTGATGCGGGTTCCGTCGGGCGGCATAAAAATCCTTGCGCAGGGACTTTTTAGAGCAAAAGCGTCTTCGCTGACCGATCACCCTTCGGGCTTCATCACAGCGAACGTTGAGCTTATTGAAGAATCTCCTGTCGAACCTTCCCCGGAACTGGAAGCTTTAATCAGAATCGTAAGGGAGCAGGTCCGCCGCGCGGTGAACTTGGGAAAACCTCTGCCTGAAGAATTCGTCCTGATGATCAATAAAATGGGCGAACCGGGCAAACTCGCCGACTTAATTTCATCCGCTTTCGACCTAAGCCCTGAAGAGTCTCAGTCGGCGCTGGAAGAATTCGACCCGCAGAAAAGACTCGCTTTCGTCTCTAAAGCGATAACGCGGGAACTTGAAATCCTTGAGATCCAGAACAAGATTAAAACAAATGTGCAGTCGGAAATGGAAGACAATCAAAAAAAGTATGTTTTGAAAGAACAGCTCAAAGCGATACAGAAAGAATTGGGACAGGATGATCCGCGCAAATCCGAAATCGACGAGCTTCGCAGAGCGATTTCTGAAGCAAAGATGTCCGATACCGCTGAAAAGCAATCTCTAAAAGAACTCGAACGTCTTGAAAGAATGCATCCCGACGCGGCGGAGGCCAACGTCATCCGGACATATATCGACTGGATGCTGGCTCTGCCGTGGAACAAATCCACAAAAGACAGGATAGACCTCGACCGGGCGCGAAAAATCCTTGATGCAGACCATTACGGTTTGGAAAAGGTGAAAGACCGGATAATAGAGGCTCTCGCGGTCCGGAAATTGAAGCCGGACGCCAGAAGCCCGATAATTTGTTTTGTGGGGCCTCCGGGAGTGGGAAAAACCTCTCTAGGCCAATCGATAGCGCGCGCCATAGGACGCAGCTTCGTCAGGTTTTCAGTCGGCGGCGTGAGAGACGAGGCCGAGATTCGAGGCCATCGGCGCACTTATGTGGGGGCCCTCCCCGGTCGAATTGTCAACGGTTTGAAGACCGCCGGCTCGAAAAACCCTGTCTTCATGATCGATGAAATAGACAAAATCGGCTCCGACTACAGAGGAGACCCATCGTCAGCGCTACTCGAAGTGCTCGATCCCGAACAAAACAACTCCTTCGCCGATCACTACCTTGATGTCCCCTTTGATCTTTCTCAAGTCATGTTCATTACAACAGCCAACATCTTGGACACCATTCCCGGCCCGCTGCGCGACAGGATGGAAGTGATACACATTCACGGCTACACCGAGGATGAAAAGCTTAACATAGCCGTCAGATATCTTATTCCGCGTCAGTGCGAAGCTTCGGGGCTGGACAATAAAAAAGTCAGGTTCCTCAAGCATGCCGTACAGAGCATAATCGGAGGATACACTCGAGAAGCCGGCGTCAGGAATCTAGAGAGAGAAATAGGAAAAATATGCAGAAAAATCGCGACAAGAGTCGCTAAAGGGTCAAGAATAAAATCTTTCACAGTCGCCGCAAGCGATGTGGTCAAATACCTCGGCCCCCCGCGAGCCGAAATATCGTCCCGCAGAAAACGCGACCAGATAGGAGTCGTCAACGGATTGGCATGGACGCCTTCCGGCGGCGAGACGCTCACAATCGAAGCGATCGTAATGGACGGCAAAGGAAAACTGACTCTGACAGGCCAGCTTGGAGATATTATGAAGGAGTCCGCACAAGCCGCTTTAAGCTACGCGCGCAGCAGAGCGAACGACTTCGGATTCGCCCCCGACAACGTCGATAAAAAAGACATCCACATCCATGTGCCTGCGGGAGCGATACCGAAAGACGGCCCGTCAGCGGGAGTGGCAATGTTCACCGCGCTTCTTTCGGCTTTCACAAGAAAACCTGTCCGCCGCGACGTTGCTATGACCGGAGAGATTTCTCTTCGCGGGGCCGTTTTGCCCATCGGCGGACTTAAACAGAAGCTTCTGGCCGCGCGAAGAGAAGGCATCAAAACCGTTCTGGTTCCTTTGTCGAACAAAAATGATATTTCAGATATGGATTCCCGAGATATCGGATACTTAGAGATTAAATATCTGGAATTCGTGGATGATATTCTTCCTTATGTGTTCAGGGATGGCGGAGCGAAGACAGCAAAAACAGCGAAAACAGAAGTGAAAAAGAAGGCTTCGGCTCTAAAATCGAAAAAGACAAAAAACTAACCTGTCCAAGTTCCGATTCATGGATAGGGTTGCCTCTGATTACAATCTTATAATTTCGCCTGTGATACTTTTTCCATTCAGCGTTAGGATGCCCACAGAAAAAAACGGAGCGAACCGACGGTCTGTCGGAGAACCCGGGTTGAACATGAGCGCGCCCGCCACGGAACTGTTGAAAGGCTGATGAGAATGACCGAAAACCACGCACGAGACTGATTCATCGAACTGGGTCCGCGCCCGAATAGGCAAATCTCCCGGAGCGCCCCAGCCGTGGATAAGCCCTATCTTAATATTTCCGATTTCAATGATTCGCTTGTCTGGAAGATTTGCGGATTCGCCGCTATCCATATTCCCGCGCACGGCCTTTACAGGGGCGACAACCTCCAACTCCTCGAGAACGCTCATATCCACAATGTCCCCTGCGTGCAGAATCATATCCACGCCGGCAAAAGCGGCGACCGCGCTCGAAGGGAGCGCTCTAGCAGCCGTCGGCACGTGGGTGTCTGAAATCACGCCTATCTTCTTCATCCTAATCATTCCGCCCGAACGGCGACTCCAGAGGAACCGGACACTGCCGTTTTCTACCGCATTTTCGGCACATTTCTCCTGTCCATATCCGATCGTATTTGTCCGCAACAGTATCCATTATGCCGTCTTCATCCGTTAGAATGCCCATCTCGAAATTCCTTCTTGTCTGCCCTTTCATGCCCAAACCCGCGCCGGTGAAGTTGGCGCTCCCCATATACAACAGCTTGCTGTCAACCAACACGCATTTGAAATGAGTGCGGACGCATCTGCGCATATCGAAGAAACGGGAAAATTCAGGAGAAGCGCCGGCCTTCAATTCGTGAAGGATAGAGCCTGACGGCACGCCTGAATGCAGCAACCTCACGGCAACGCGCCGCGAAGCAAGCTCCTTAAAAAAATCCATTGAGGATTCAACTTCATTCTCATTGACCGACATCATGAGGTTCTTTACGTTGGCTGTGGCGATCCACACCGAATGCCGCGCGCGCCTAAGCCCGCGCTCTATCACTTCGCTGTAGACCTCGTCATCCCGAAGAAGCTTCAGCATCCGCCGCTCCGATTTTCGATTGAAGGAAATCCGCTGCCGCTCCGCCGAACAAATCTATGGTATTTCGTGTGGAACAAACGGCAATGCTCTCCACGGTTTCATCTCGAATTTCAGCTATCTTCTCCGCTATGAGAGGAATATACGAAGGCTCGTTCCTTTTGCCGCGATGCCTCTGAGGCGCTAAAAACGGACAGTCAGTTTCGAGCAGCAGTCTTTCGGAGGGAACCGCTTTTAAAACCGACTGAAGGCGCGCGCTGTTGTTGTACGTCGCCGGCCCTCCTACCGAGATGTTCAAACCAAAATCGAGCGTCTGCTTCAGAAATTCGATGTCGCCGGAGAAGCAGTGCATGACGCCTTTCAAGGGAGCGTGCGCGCGGATCATGGACGCCATGTCGGCCTCTGCCTCGCGGCAATGAAAAATCAACGGCAACCCGCGCGCCGCGCAGAGCTCCAGTTGCTTTTCAAAGGAGTCCCGCTGTTTTTTCCTAGGAGCTATGTCCCTGAAATAATCGAGGCCGAACTCTCCGACGCCTATATATCTTCCTTTGTATTCTTCGAGAAAATCCTCGAACGCGGGATGGTCGTATTTGGCGGCCTCGTGAGGATGAAACCCCACGATTGGGAACACCATAGGGTATTTTTCAGAATTTGCGATTACCTGCTTATTCGTCGGTTCGTCGAGTCCGACATCGAAAACGGCCGCGACTCCGGCCTTTTCCGCCCGGCTCACAACTTCGTCTCTATCGTTGTCGTAATCCTTGAAAAAAATATGAGAATGAGTGTCTGCAAAAATCATCTTAGTCTGCCCGGAACAGAGGGACTATATCATGTCCGCGAACCGCTTCTCCGGTTCGGTTTTTTTCATTTCCCATTCGCCGACTCTAGGTTTATAAACAAGCTGAACCGGCCCGTATTCCTTCAAATCCACAAGAAAATGATCTTCCACTTCATAGTTGTCCAAGTGAGTAATCTTTCTCCTGTAAACGAGCATCCCCACTTCATAATTCCTTCCGTTCATGATAACTCTGCGAGGCGTTTCTCCCGCTTTGTAACCCGCGTAAGCCTCGACTTGAACTTTTTCTCTATCCGCGTCAGCCGCCATATATGTCTCCATAGAAAAACGTTTATTTTCTTTGGTAAAAACTGTCAATCATTTCCCGCAAGCTGCGCCGCCGGATTGAACGATAGGCACTAGACACATCACCCTAAGAAGCGTCCCGCCGGTATTTCTGAACTGGTGCAGTTCTCCTCCCGGCACGAACACGGCGTCCCCCGCCTTCGCCCGCTTGGAGCCTTCGGCGCTTGTCGCCTCGCACTCCCCTTCCAACACATAAACCTCATGTTCCCAGTCGTGCGTGTGCAAGGGAGTGTATCCGCCGGGTTGGATGTCGAATATGCGCATCGCGAAAGTCGGAGCTCCGTCGTTTCCATCAATCACCCATCTGACTTCCGTCCCCTCGACTCCTTCAACCTTCTGCGGAACTACCGACATAGCGTTCTTGATTATCATGCGCTCTCTCCAAAATAACCGCGAAGTAATTATAACAGATAAAAGCTCCGCCGACACCGTTGTCGAATACAAGCCCAATCGTCATCAGGATTCAAAAACCTCTTCTATCACGTTCGGCGCGTATTTTTCAGCCAATTCTCTTGTGATTTTTCCGGTTCGGGCGATTTCCCCGTACATGTAAGCGCTGGGCCGGGGTTTTCTATTCAGCGTCCCCGGCTCCACTTCCACTAGGCCGAACTTCTTTTCGAATCCCAGCTTCCACTCGAAGTTGTCTATGTACGACCATTGGAAATAGCCCCTGACATCCACTCCGTCGTCTATCGCGCGCTTGACCTGTTTGAGATGCCTTAGGAGATAGCCGGGCCTCTGCGCGTCCGTCGCGTCAGCGATGCCGTTTTCCAGAATATAAACCGGCTTGCCATAGCGGGCGGCATCCTTGATGACATTGTAGAATCCCGGCGGGTAAACCTCGTATCCCATTGCGGTCGTCTCAGCGCCTTCCGGCAGATACAAAAAATCGTTCAGACTGCCAGGTATCTTCTTCAGGTTGAAATTAATTCGCATGCGCGTGTAATAGTTAACGCCGGAATAACTGAAAGAATCCTTGAGTCCGGAAATCTTTTCGTTGAAGCCGAAAGGCGGCGAAACCTTGCCGGAGCTTAATGCTTTAGGAAAAGCGTCGTTGTGAAAAAACCTTATGAATTTATGAATGGCGCTGTCCAGAATATTGTCGGGATTCACCGGAGCGGCGTCCACGACCGCCTGAGCTATTCCGATAAGCGGCTCATCGCTCTCTCCTGAGCGACGCCACGCGTCGAGTATCCTTCTTCTCGCTTCAACATGCGCCTTTAAGAGATTCTTGAAAACCGTTCTTGCTTCATTCCAACTCCGTCTTTCGGGCGGAAATTCTCCGAACAGATGGCCCGCGATAACTGGAACCATCGGTTCGTTCAACGTGCACCAGATATCAACTTTTCCATATACTCTTTCGACGACTTTTTTAACGAATCTGCCGAATAATTCCGGGCTGTCCTCAGCCGTCCACCCTCCGCGCTTAGCCATCCATTTCGGCAACGGCCAGTGATAGAGCGTTAGGCATGCCTTCAGCCCTCTGGCGCGAAGTTCGTCGAGAACTTTCTCGTAATGCCTCAAAGCGTCCTCGCTAAACACGCCCCTCTCAGGCTCGACTCGCGCCCACTCGACTGAAAAACGAAACGAGTTATAACCCAAATCGCTCATCAACTTAAAATCTTCCGGATACCGGTTTAGCATGTCAGCCGCGGCCCCTGAAACTGTGCCATCTGCTATCTTGCCCTTTTTCTCCCATTCCCACCAGTCCGAATTCACATTATGGCCTTCCGCCTGATGTGAACACACTGCGGTTCCCCACAAAAAATCTTCTGGAAATTCAATAAGGTTAATAGACATACCGCCACCCCAATTTTTTTTACGCCGAAATGATAGTAAATGCGCGCTTGCCATGTCAAATCCAGCTTCTGTGTTAGAATGAAACAAACGAGAGATATTTTTGCCTTTTTACTTAAAATGCATATAATTTGTATTCAAGGAGATGTCTGTAATGTCTATTTTTACCCTTGAAAAAGAAACTATAGGCAACACTTTAGTTGTGAAACTGTCAGGAAGAATAGGCGGAGAAGCATCGACGGAGTTATACCGGGATGTCAAACAGTTGATAGAAGCGCATAAGAATTATGATTTTGCCTTGGATTTCAAACAGTTACAGTTTATCGACAGTTCCGGCCTCGGCTCGCTTGTGGCAATCAACTCTTCTCTTATGAAGCAAAACAGAAAACTCACATTGCTGGCAGTCCCCGGCGCGCTTATGGAGTTGCTGCGGATCACAAATCTTGACAGGGTTTTCACGATTAAGGACACGTTGGACACGACAGAATGAATATGACGCGGACAACAGCGATAATCGCGATTGCGGCAATAGCGATTATTGCGTCTTCGGCGATCTCCCAGCCACCCTTGCCCGCTCCAAAAATTAAGGCGGTGCAGGGAAGAGTTCTATTAAGCGCGAACAACTCGGACTGGTTTCCTGCGCACGAAGAGGCAACAATACACGCCGGAATGAGCATAATCGCTCCTGAGAACGCGATGATCGAGGTGCAATCCGGTCGCGCGCTTCAGTGGCATTTCGTAGGCCCCGGCAAGGGTTCTATCGGCAAACGTTCAAAAAACTCATCCGATTCCTCTTCATTCGACATAGATATATCTCAAGGTCACTTGGCGTTTGCTCTGAATTCCGCCGACGCTCCTGCGACTTTTATGGTGAAGACTCCATTCGGGATTGTTGAAACGACAAACGGGCTGTTCAGCGTTATTGCGGACGAAACATCCGCGATCGTGATAGCAGTTTCCGAAGGAAAGGCTTGCATCGCGAGAGCCGAGCAGAAAAAAATCTGCGTTGAAAAAGACAAAATGCTTTTAATGGTTTCAGAAAAAAATAAACCGCCCAGAATAGAAGCGGTAGACCCGGAAATCAGAGCGGCATGGAAGAAATTCGACTGGATTGTCGTCGGTGAAAAACCCGAATTAAAAATAGTCCAGCCGCAAGACGGGATGTATTCAAACAACTCCACGATTTATATCATCGGAACCGCTTCGCCCGGCTCTACTTTGACAGTAAACAACAAGCAAATCACCGTCGCCGCCGACGGCAGTTTCAACGGCAACTACACCCTTTACGAAGGGGAAAACAAACTCGCGATTCAGGCAAGATCAAAAACCGGAAAAATCTCCTCGTTAACGCGAACTGTTTTTCTTGACACCACCCCGCCGCTCTTATCCATCAGCCAGCCTGCCGGAAGTTTCGATCCGACAACTATCGGAACTTGCGACAATAGATTTTGTTATATTCAGATTTTCGGGATAACCGAACCCGGAGTGGCGTTAAGAATTAACGGAGTCGACGTAAGCCGCTTTATCGAAGACGACGGCAGTTTTTTAATTCAGGACTTCCCAGTCAAACACAAAGAACGAGCGCTCACCGTCGAAGCCGTGGACATGCACCGCCAACGCTCTTTCGACATCTTGAACATAATCGAGCCTCTTGATTCAGACGGCGACAACGTTCCCGACGCCATCGACGATTGTCCCTCGGACCCTTCCTGCAACTGATTCTTAGGCGCTGATTATCAATCAGGCTAAGGATTATCCGTTGTGTTTTTTTCGTTTGACGATATATCCTGCGAATTGCAGTCCCGCTTTGAACCAGTAAGCGGCCTCTCGTGGATTTTTCAATCTTCCCAACCTTCGCAATATGTAGCTAGGCCGCATATAGAACTCTCTGAGGATGCGGCTTTGCAGTTCCTGAAGGCGCTGTGCGGAAACGGTTTTTGTTCTGGTGATTGAGTCGCCCTGAAACGACCTTCCATAGTCGCTCCATTTCAGATTGTCTTCAAGCAGCCCGGCCTCTTTCATCATAAGGTTCAATTCCGAACCCGGATACGGCGACGCGATGGCTACCGTTATCAGGTCAGGATCGAGAACGCGGATGAAAGAGCGGGTCGCCTCAATGTCGGACTCCGTTTCCTCCGGGTGGTTGCCCACCATGAAGAACGCGCAGGACATCATTCCCGCTTTGCGGGTCCACTTGAACGCCTTAGTCGCCTGCTCAAGAGTTATTCCCTTCTTGATGAGTTCGAGAATGCGCGGACTTCCAGTTTCCACCCCGAACGCCACTTTGACGCATCCCGAATCCGCCATTATCCGCAACAGTTCCTCGTCAACGCGATCCACTCTGGTGTCGCAATCCCATGTGACGTCCAATCTTTTTATGCCTTCGCAGAACTCCAAAGCCTTTTCCCTGTCATGCGTGAAAGTGTCGTTGTCTATCGTGAAGTGGTTGACGCCGTGCCGCTCTACGCAATCCAGAGCCTCTTCCATAACTTTGTGCGTCGGCCTATGCCGCACCTTGCGACCGAATACATGTTCAGAGCAGCAGAACACGCACCTTCCAGCGCATCCTCTGGCAGTGAAAAGTTGCGTCGCATTGTAAACCCCGCCGGGCAATCCCGGCGTCGGCGCTCCGCGATACGACCGCATGCGCAATAGGTCTCTGGCGGGCAGCGGAAGATTTTCAAGGTCAACAGGTTTCTGGGGCGTTCCTCCATCGAGAATATCGCCGCCGGACGACAACACAGTCCCGGCGATCTCCGAATCCGCGAACCGCCCCTGTTCGACGGCTCGGCATATCTCGACGAAAGAAATCTCTCCCTCTCCCCTCACGGCGGCGTTGAATTGCGGATACTTAATGAGGGTCTCGCGCGCAAGAATCGAAGCGTGCGCGCCACCCAGCGCCGTTATAGCATGCGGAAGCGATTGTTTTGCTATTGCTGCGAGTTCCGCCGCGGCGTCCACCGTTGGAGTCATCGCCGTAAACCCGATTACCTTTGCGTTTGACGAAGATATCCTCCTTGCAAAATCTATATGTGAGAGAGGCTCCGACTCTAAATCGATGATTTCAGGCGCAAATCCGTCCTGTCTGGCCGCCGCCGCCAACAGACATAGATTTATCGGATGCTGCAAAGCATGCGAATGCTCCTGCTTCATAATGCTAGGAGGTCTGACCAGCAATACTTTCATATTTGCCATAGACTTTCCAATGCTTTGAAACGAAAAATAAGAACACTGTCAATCGGCAACTTCTATGCTGTCCACAAAAAGTTCGCGCCCGCTGACGATGTCCGTCTCGCCGCCGCCGCAAGCCGGACATGAGAATTCAACGGAAACAACATCGAAAACATTTCCGCATGCGGCGCAGGATGCGGTCACGGGAGCGACTTCGAAGTCAAGCTCAGCCCCCTCCATCCGGGTTCCTTCAACCAGCATATCGAAGTAATGCCTGACGCAATCGGGCACGACCGCAGTGAATCCGCCCACGACGATTTTGACGCGGAGAACGCGAGGGTTGCCCCCGCCTTCGACCCGCGCTTCGTCAACAACCTTCACAAGTTCCTGAGTAATGGAAAATTCGTGCAAAGTTCCGAGCCTCTCGGACGATGCCGCCTTATGGTCGCGCGCGGCTTAACTGATTCTCGACCCTGCCGCCGCCGGCCCATCCGGACTGAGAACAATTATCCTGTCCGACTCTCCTCCGGCAAGAACCATTCCCTGCGATTCATGTCCCATAATTTGTTTCGGCTCTAGATTTGCCACTACGACGACATCTTTTCCGACAAGCTGTTCCGGTTCATAGAACTTGGCGATGCCCGCCACAATCTGCCTTTTCTCGACGCCGATGTCCACTATTAGCTTAAGCATCTTATTCGAGCCTTGCAGCTTTTCGGCCTCTACTACTCTTGCCACTCTCAAGTCCAATTTTGCGAAGTCATCGAACACGATGTTCTTCTTCACGCCCGGAATTGACGCGGATTTTTTCTTTCGGTCTTTGCCGCTCTTTGAGGCTATAGCCTCAAGTTTTTTCTTTTCTTCTTCGATCTGCGCTTTCTCAATCCTAGTGAAAAGTATCTCCGGCTCCGGCAGAGTCGCCCCGTCGGCAAGAATATCTTTCGACGCTTCCTCCCACCGGACATCTCTCGCCCGGCCTTTCAGCCCCAGCATCGACCATATTTTCTGCGCGGTGTCAGGAACGAAAGGCGACGAAATTACAGCCATCGTTTTTATCAGCTTCAGACATAGTCTTATCGTGGCATCCGCGTCCGCCCGGTTTGACGTCAGAGCCTTCCACGGCTCTTTGGCGTCGAAATATTTGTTCCCGGCGCGAGCCAGATCAAGCATCGCGGCCAGAGCGTTGCGGAACTCGAAACGATCTATGAACCCGCCTACCGCGCCGGGAGCCGCTTCAATGGCTGCGACAATTTCAGCGTCGGCAGAAGCGCTCGAATCGACAAGCGGCGGAACCCTGCCGTCCATCTTAGAGGCGACGAACTTAAGCGTTCTATTCACCAGATTTGCGTATATGTTGGTAAGTTCGCTGTTGTGCGCCGCCATGTATCTGTCCCACTGGAACTCCGAATCGGAGTTCTCGGGCATATCGGCGCAGAGATAGTATCGAATTGAATCCGTCGGGTACTTCTCCATGAATTCAATGACGTCGATATACCAGCCGGCGCTTTTTGAAAACTGTCTGCCTTCGAGATTCAAGAACGCGTTCGACGCCACAAAATCGGGAATCTTATATCCCTGCCGCATGCGTTCGAGCATTATGGGGAAAATTATCGCGTGAAACGGGATGTTGTCTTTTCCTATGAAATGATAGAGTTTGCAATCCGGGTTCTGCCAGTAATCGCGCCAGCGGTCGGGCGATTCCCCGATGCTCTGAAAATATTCAACGGTAGACGAGATGTAGCCGATCGGAGCGTCGAACCACACGTACAACACTTTCCCATCCGCCTCGTCGAGCGGAACCGGCACTCCCCAGTCGAGATCCCGCGTTATCGCCCTGCTTTCAAGCCCGCGTTTGAGATATCCCCGCACCTCGGTGGTGACAAGCTGTTTCCACTTCAATCCGTCCTCGCCGCTTTCTTTCCGGGAGAGCCACTCCTCCAGCCATTCCGCCCGCGAACCTAGATTCAGATACCAATGCGTCGTCTTCCGCGATTCTGCGGCCGTTCCACAATCCTTGATGTTGCACCTCGGATTCTTTAATTCGTGAGTCTCAAGCATGACCCCGCATTTACCGCACTCGTTTCCCCATGCGTCCGGAAACCCGCAATGCGGACATTCTCCCCTTACATACCTATCAGCCAGATACTTTTCATGCTTCGGGCAGTAAAGCTGCTCTCCTTCTTTCTTGTCTATCATTCCGTTTTCCAGCAGCCTCGCGAAAAACTCCTGAGAAATTGGGTAGTGGAGTTTTCGGGACGTGCCGGAAAAATTCGTAAAATCGATATTCATGCGCTCGAATATTGAAACAATCAAATCATGATTTATCTTCACATGCTCCTCAGGGGAGCGGCCGGCGGCCTCTGCTGAAATCGTGATAGCCACCCCGTGGTCGTCCGTCCCGCACACGTAAATGATGTCCGCTCCGTTCATCTTTTTATAACGGACAAAAATATCTGCGGGCAGATACGCGCCGGCGATGTGGCCGAAATGTATCGGCCCGTTCGCGTATGGCAAAGCGCTCGTAACTATGATTTTCTCTTTTGCCGATCCCGAAGAACTCATCTCAATGCTCCCGCGCCGCTATTGCGGTCTGGATAATACTAGCATCCCCTCAGCGAAAATTCAAAACCATGCTCCGCCAATAACGTCATACTCACAGCTTTCCGCATTGCTTTGCGTCATGAATGATTCATATAACACAATGCTGCCTTGATACGGTTTGCATTTGAATGCGATATTAAATCTGACTCGAATTGAGTTAGAACGTCAATCTCTATATTGAACGTATTGACTGTCTTTTGCGCTAAATTGATATATTCACATTCATTCGCTAGAATATTTGGTTATGCAATAAGACGTTAAAAAGGACGGAGGAATAATTATGACAACGATGTATTACGACGCTGACGCTGATCTGGGACTGCTGAAGGGCAAGAAAATCGCCATAATCGGATACGGCAGCCAAGGGCACGCGCACGCGCAGAACCTTAAAGAGTCCGGTCTGGATGTCGTGGTTGCGGAGCTTGAGGGCAGCGAACCGTGGAAAGCCGCCGAAGCGGCAGGATTGAAAGTTATGCCGACGGCCGCCGCCGCCGAAGCTTCCAGTGTTATGATGATCTTGCTCCCCGACCATGTTCAGGCTGTTGTCTACCAAAAGGACATCGCGCCCCATCTGAAAGCAGGCGACACGCTGATGTTCGCGCATGGATTCAACATTCATTTCGGACAGATAACGCCCCCCGCCGATGTGGATGTTACGATGATCGCTCCGAAAGGCCCCGGACACTTGGTCCGCCGCATGTATGAAGAGGGCAAAGGGGTTCCGGCTCTGGTGGCGGTATTTCAGGACGCTTCAGGAAAGGCCAAGGCGCAGGCTCTTTCGTACGCAAAAGGAATCGGAAGCGCCCGCGCCGGCGTTATCGAGACGACTTTTAAGGAAGAAACCGAGACAGACCTATTCGGGGAGCAGGCGGTGCTTTGCGGCGGATGCACAGAACTGGTGAAAGCCGGCTTCGAGACATTGGTGGAAGCGGGCTACCAGCCGGAAATAGCGTACTTCGAGTGCCTGCACGAACTAAAGCTGATCGTCGACCTTATGCAGGAGGGCGGCATACAGTGGATGCGCTATTCGATCAGCGACACCGCGGAGTACGGCGACATGACGCGCGGGCCGATGGTCATAGACGCGCGCACGCGCGAGACGATGAAAAAAATTCTCGTGTCCATTCAGGACGGCAGTTTCGCGAAGGAATGGATCGACGAAAATAAGAACGGGAGACCTAATTTCAACAGGCTCAAAGAACGCGACGAGAACAGCCGGATCGAGGTTGTCGGCAAGAAACTGCGCTCGATGATGCCTTGGTTGAAGAAATAGCCATGGCTGAGAAACAAGACAAAAACAGGGTTGTAATCTTCGACACCACGATGCGCGACGGGGAACAGTCGCCCGGCGCCACGATGACGACTTATGAGAAGCTTCAGGTGGCGCACCAGCTTGCCCGCTTGAAGGTGGATGTCATCGAAGCGGGATTTCCTTTCGCTTCTCCGGGAGATTTCGAGGCGGTAAAACTCATCTCGCAGCAAGTCGAGGGGCCATGCGTAGCCGGGCTGTGCAGAACAGCTTTCCCCGACATCGACCGGGCTTGGGAAGCGGTTAAAAACGCTTCGCGAAACAGGCTTCACACATTCATCGCCACTTCTGAAATTCACATGTCCAAAAAACTGCAGATGACTCCGAAACAGGTTGTCAAAGCTGCGGTCGACGCTGTGAAATACTGCAAGGAAAGAACGGGCGATGTCGAGTTCTCTTGCGAGGACGCGACAAGGTCGGAATTCGATTTCTTGTGCGAGATCGTCGAGAAAACGATAGCCGCCGGAGCCACTACAATCAACATACCCGACACCGTCGGCTACACTATGCCTCACGAGTATGAGCCGCTGATCCGCAACCTGATAAAAAAGATTCCCAACTCCGGCAAAGCCATCTTCAGCGTCCACTGCCATAACGACCTCGGATTGGCGACGGCGAATTCGATTGCCGCTCTTGTCGGCGGGGCCAGACAGGTGGAATGCACCATCAACGGCATTGGCGAGCGCGCGGGCAACGCTTCTCTGGAAGAGATCGTCATGGCTTTGCGCACCCGGCGAAACCTGATGAACCTTCACACCGGAGTTGAAACAACCGAGATTTACCGCTCAAGCCGACTTGTCAGGCGCGTAACAGGCATAGACGTTCAGCCCAACAAGGCTATTGTCGGCAAAAACGCTTTCGCGCACGAGGCGGGCATTCATCAGGACGGCGTTCTCAAAGACAAGCGCACTTACGAGATAATGGACGCCGATTCCATCGGCCTCTCCTCAAGCTCTCTTGTTCTAGGAAAACATTCCGGAAGACACGCCTTCTCCGACAAGCTTTCAGAGCTTGGCTATGAGTTGGACAGGAATGATTTGAACAAGGCGTTTTTCCGCTTCAAGGAACTGTGCGACAAGAAGAAGGAAGTTTCAGACTGGGACATCAGGTCGATAATCGAAGACGAGGTGATGCAGATACCTGAGAAGTTCCACCTCGAGTCCGTGAATGTCATGTGCGGAGGCAGGGTGAAGGCCACCGCGATGATAATCATGGGAGTGGGAGAAAAACTCGTCGAGGAATCGGCAATAGGCGTCGGCCCCATAGACGCCGTCTATCAGTGCATCAGGAAGATAACGGGAGAAGACATCAAGTTGATTGATTTTTCGGTAAAATCAGTCACCGGCGGAATCGATGCGTTGGGCGAAGTGACAGTGCAGATCGCAGGCCCCAAAGGAACGGTCGTAAGCGGCAGAGGGGCGAGCGTGGACATCGTCGAGGCGGCGGCGAAAGCTTACATCACCGCGATAAACAAACTTATTTTCTGGCGCAAAGCTCACAAGGAGAAAAAACCGGATAGCCGCAGCGAACATTCGACATCCAAGTCAAAAAGCGGGAGCGCGAAAATCTCCGTCAAGTGAAAGCTGCAAATCATAGCTCTACGCGCGAACGCCTGACGAGAACAAGGATATGAATTGATGAAAAAAATCAGAGTTATCGTGACAGGGGCCTGCGGAAGAATGGGGCTTGAATGCGTCCGCGCAATATCCGCAGAGAACGACTTGGAGTTGACAGGCGCGTTCGACGTCGCAGGAGCAGGCAAAGACATCGGGGAGCTTGCCGGCATCGGCCCAAATGGCGTAATAGTTTCCGATTCCCTCGGAAGCGTTCTCAAATCAGCTAAACCCGATGTGGCTGTGGACTTCACCATTGCTGAAGGGTTCGGCGCGCGCGCCGCGTCAATTCTGAAATCCGGGACGCGTCTCGTGTCCGGAACAACAGGGATAGACGCCGCGACAATCAAGAAACTCGAAAAGCTTGCCGCTGAAAAGAAGTTGTGCGTTCTGCTCGCTCCCAACTTCGCTGTGGGAGCGGCGCTCATGACTCAGTTCGCTCAAATGGCTGCGGAACGGATGAGCGAGTGCGAAATAATCGAGATGCACCACAACCGAAAGCTTGACGCTCCTTCAGGAACCGCAATGGACACCGCAAACAAAGTTGCGGAGGTGTACGCAAAAAGCGGCGTCCGCGTCGATCCGACGAAAACAATTAAACTCGATGGAGCAAGAGGAGGCAGTCTGGGCGGCGTGTCAGTTCACAGCGTCCGTCTCCCCGGATTCCTCGCAAGCCAAGAAGTGATTTTCGGAGCGCCCGGTCAGACCCTGACTATAAGACACGACACCATATCGAGGGAATCTTTCATGCCGGGAGTAATTCTGGCGATAAGAAGCGCGGCGCGCATTAAAAAATTGGTGGTCGGTTTGGAAAACATTCTCTGAGAAAAGAGTGGCCCTTGCCGTATGAAACCTAAAAACCTGCTGTTTGCCGCGATTGGGTTTATAGACGAGGCTTTGGACAACACAGCCGCTCTTTTAGAGGAGTTGATTGAGCGAGGGCGGCTGAAAAGCGTCGATTCGAAAGGAATGCTCGATAGAATCGTCGAAAGAGCGCAAGGCGAAAAGCGCGAAGCCGATGAAATTGTCGGAGAGATCGCCGCAGACGCCAGAGAAACATCCGGTCTTGCGGGACGCGGCGATATTGAAAGATTAATGAGCAAGCTGGCGCAACTTGAGGAACAACTTGCTGAAATAAAAAAAACCGGCGACGCTGAAAAGGCAAGAAAAGCATGAGACTAGGCATAGCGACAAAAGCGATTATCGTCCTGTTGGCGGTCATTGCCGCCGCGACCGCCGCTTGCGCTCTTTTTACTCAAAACGCCATGCTGGATCATTACCTCAGAGTGAGAAACGACCATTTGGCTTCTGTAGCGTCCGCAGTGGATGAGCTTATATCTTCAGACATCAAGGAAGCTTCAACTTCGGATTTCTCCAGAATGATAGACATCCTCTCGCTGCGAAATCCTGAGAGAATCATCATCTCTGACATGAAAGGTTTGATACTGTTCGATTCGAGAAGGACGAGGACAGGCTCCAACCTCGATCTGGACGAAGAGATGCGAATCAAATCGGACTCTGACGCCGGCATTTTATTATTAAGGACAAGTGAAAATCTGAAAGCCGTATACCTGCGCCCGAAACAAGTTTTCCGGCTGCTCGACAGCTCGGAGGATGTTTCACTTGTATATTACGCGCCGATCCGCGCGAACGGCGGAATCGCCGGGCAGGCTATGGTGTCCGAGTCAGTGGCAAAACTCGGACCAATCATCAGGTTGACCCGCAATAGACTGATCATCTTCATGTCGGCTCTTTTCATCGTATTGGGAGCAGCCGTGTTTTTCCTCGTTAACAAATCAGTTTCGGCTCCGATAGTAAAGCTGGCCGATTTGACCAAAAGAATTGCGAGGAAAGATTTTCAGGAAAGAGTCGATTTTCGAACCAGCGACGAGATTTCTTATCTCGGAAGAAGTTTCAACACGATGGTGTATAACCTAGAAAAAATGGTGCGCGAGATCGAGGAGCAGAACGAAGGGCTTATTCATCTTTCCGGCGAGTTGGAATTGCGCAACGAGGAGCTTAATAAAAAACAACGACTCATAGAATACGATTTGAGGCTCGCTCACAGGGTGCAACAGGAGCTTCTGCCGCAAACCTACCCGCGGATCGAAGGCGTGCTGATTAGCGCGGCAAACTTTCAAGTCGGAGAAATCGGCGGGGACTGCTTCGATTTTTACAAATTAGACGACTACAGGCTGGGCGCGTTTATCGGAGACGTCTCAGGAAAAGGAATAGCTGCCGCGTTGGTCATGGCGATGTCGACAATTCTTTTCAGCCAGCTTAAAGACCGTCTTGACGAGCCTTCGGTGATTCTCGGCCGCGTCAATGAAATAATGTATCGTCATTTCGGCAGCCAGCATTCGATTTACCTCACCTGCTTCTTCCTCATTCTGGATTCGCGCAACATGAAGCTTTCGTATTCCTGCGCGGGTCACACGCCCCCTCTCCTCTTCAGACCCTCGACCGGCGAAATATTCAACCTCGAAGCGGAAGGCTTCGGCCTCGGAATGTTCAACAATGTCTCTTACGAACAGAAAACCATAGACGTTAAGCCCGGAGACAAGATTATTCTTTACACGGACGGAGTCACCGACTGCCGAGATGCCGAGGGGCAGATGTTCGGGCATGAACGCCTTGTGGAAATGGTTAAGATGAATCCTGATTCTAACACATACAGGCTGACGCATTTCATAGTCGAGGAACTGGGCGAGTTCGCCGGAGCCGCGGCAAGACAGGACGATTTGACTCTGCTCATTCTCGAACTGGAGAACGATAAAAAATGAAATCGCGATTCTGGAGCGTCATGCTCGCGGCGACCGTCTCTTTTGCCGCAGCTTCAACGGTCCTCGCGGATATTGCCGACCCTTCGCAGGACGACACTCCTCCTTTCATGTACGATGAAACTGATCCATTTTCTCTTGACGATGACCGCAACGCGCCCGTAAGAGCGACTGAACAACAAAGAAACCGAACATTCGACGCTCCGTCCGACCCGGCCGAGTATCCGGAATTCGCAAAAAAAATATATCTCAGAGCCGTCGATCTTCATCTCGCAGGGAACATCCATGAATCGATCGAGTATTACAAACGCGCGATAATGCTGGACCCCGACTCAGCAGCCTACCACGCGGACCTTGGCGAAGCCTATCGCGAAATGGGAATGACCAGAGAGGCAATAATTGAGTTCGAAACCGCGGTTCAATTGAATCCTAAACTTGCTAACGCTCTCACCACGCTCGGCGTGATATACGACCGCGAAAACCTTCCCCACAAAGCTATCGAATATCATCGGCAGGCTTTGCGCCTTGAGCCGGACAACTATGTGGCTCTTAACAACATCGGACACGCCTATGACTCTCTAGGACTGGTTCGAGCCGCTATTATCAATTACCGCAAAGCTATCGAAATCAATACCGAGTTCACCGCCGCGCACGTTAATCTGGCAGACACCTATTTGCGCGTCGGACAAGTAGCGGATTCGATTGAAATTTTAAAAAAAGCCATTTCAATCGCAGGCGCGGAAAACATTAAAACCGGAATGTATCACAATTTGCTCGCGGAAGCTTTCGCTCTTCAAACCAGATACGCCGAATCTTTCGAAGCTCTTAAAATCGCAATTTCCATTGAACCGTCGAATCAGGACGCTCAGAGAAATTTTTTCTACGTCTTCGACAATCTTGCAAAGGAATCCTTGCAGGCTGGAAACGCCGAAACCGCCGCCGCATATCTTTCTCAAGCGGAAAGAACCGTCGGCTCAGGCAACCCGCGCATGGCGTTGTTCTATAACAGCATCGGAACGGCATACATGCAAAACAAAATGTGCAAGGAAGCTTTAGAGGCTTTTGAAAATGCGGCGGCTCTGATTCCGACCGAACAGGAATTTATCAAAAATCTGGAAGACGCGCGGGGGTGTTCGGGTGGCTAAAGCGGTCAAAGTGAGAGCTTTCGGCGGCGCGCCCGCAGTGGACTTTCTCGACCTGTCCTATCTGATGCCTATGCTGGCGTCGGCGGCCCTTAACGATTCTCCAACACATCCTTTGAAATATGGCGCGCCGATAAAACTCGGCGGAGCGCTGGCCCAATCCTTCGGAAAACTCCCGCGATGGCAGTTCTACGAACGTTTTGCGCGCCACATGATGACCGAACCTCACGAGGCTGAAACAGTTAAAAGCTGGCTTTTCGCAAGATGGGCCGCAAACCTGTACAGAGGGAGAAAATATCAGTTTGTTGTCGTCGGCCCCCCGGTTGGCTCGCTGGTTTACTTGTCGATGATTCTCGACGCTCCGTTCCTTCCTTTGAATTACGAGCTTGCAATCAGGCATAAACCGATCAATCCTGACAACATGTCCGAACATATAGAGATAGCAAAAAAATGGGCCGCTCACTTCGCAAAAACAGACCCGGATATTCACATTGTTCACGAATACAATCCCGTCCACCAGCGCTTCCGCATCAAACACGGATCCCTGCTGCGCTGCCGCTTCACTACCATCCCTGAGGCTTATGACGATTTCATTGCGAAAAACCTTGCGCCAAACGGAACTGTGATAATTGTGGAATCGCGAATCGGATGGCGGCAATATAAACTCGCTAACAATCTATCCCATCAGGTCGGACAACCCGGCGGAATTCCATGCGAAGAATATCTGTTCAGCAGCCCTAGGCTTGATAAATTCCGTTCGCGTTTCATGCAGACCGAAGCTTGCTACAGAATGAATATGCCGGATGAAATTCAACCTGAATCTCGATTCGGCGTGACCCCTCGAATGCGGCTTAGCGTGATCTCCTCCGCGGACGAACATAAAAAGAACGTGTGTCAGCTTTACTCCGATGAGATTTATCTTGTGAACCAACTGGTTTCTCAGTTGTTTTTGCGAGGCGCTCGCAGGGACGGAGCTCTGCCTTCCCGTTGTTATGTTCACTCCGGCAACTTCATCGCTCCCCAGCCTTGCATGCATTCTAATCTTCTTCCAGTGTGGTCGCCGACGCCCTGTTATCCGGCGTTTCAGTTCGTCGAGACGTATCTGAAAAAGTATCCGCACAAGCTCGAGGAGATTCTGGTGTCTTTCGAGCCGTCCATGGAAGAAGCCCCTGACTTCATCATGCTCGAACGCTGGAAAGAAATGCTTGAAGAAAAAGCCCCGGTCAGGTTCGTTGGAATGAATCCTAGCAAATATCCTAGGGAAATGACATCTGTTTTCAGGCAATGGAACGAGATCGTCAGATGGTCTAAGCGGCACAAACATCCGCTGAAGACTCCAATCACAATAGACACAATCGTTCAGGAAGCAGAAAAGTCCGGCATATATTTTCAAGTGACCGAGAACAAATAGTTTTTTAGTTGCGATAAACGCATCCCAGATAGAACGACTCCGTCTGCGCGACCGTTGTTTTGACAGATTCTTTCCTTAGCCATTTTCCGAACTCATATTTTCAGCGTTTCCGCGATTTTCAGCGTCACAAATTCTTTCATAGCGCTATCCTGTCACACCCTATGGTTACTATATGAGAAAAAAGATATGTTCTTAAGGGGATGATGCGGCATGACCAGATCGGAGAACGAAATAAAGATGTTGGTCGACCTTCTTGAATCAGGGTTTCTTGTTCGAGGCGCGCCTGAGTTGCGCGAACAGGAAGGACCGTCGAAATGGGGTATTGAACCGGGACTGCCTGCAGGGTATTACCTTTACGAAAAAGTGTCTTTGGCAGAGCCGCCCGTGGCCGGTACGAGATACTGGACAAGGCCGTGGAAGCTGAAAAACATCAGCGAAGGCGAAAGGCTGAGACTGATACGAGACCGCGCCAACAGATATGACGCGAACGCCGTCGAAGTTCACGCGCCGGGCATAGGAAAAATCGGATACGTGCCGAGATTCGCGGCTCCTATGGTGGCGGCAAGACTTGATTCCGGGAAAAGAGTTTTCGCGCGCGCGCGACGCTCAAAGGCGGCTCCCGGAACGCTGGAAATGCGCCTATATTTCTACATGCCCACAAAATTAAACGCTTAACGCGCGGCGAAGCGGATAGTTGTTTGGAATAAATGATAAAAATCGAAGCTGGAGTACTACTTGTATCGTCCCAGCATAATCTTCACAACGTCGTAGTACATCTGAGCGCGCGCCACAACGCCCCGCCAAAGTCCCATCTTTTCTTCTTTAGTGTGATGCGTCAAATTCTCAAGCTCGACTTCATAGATATCGATTCCATTGTCTTCGAGATACTGGTTGATTGCCACCTCTACCCCGAATCTGGAATCTGCGATGTCGACTTTTTCAATTATTTTCCTGAGGATAGCCCGCTGTCCGGACAGTTTCGGCGCAAATAATTGAGCGAGATCGGTCACCGCTCGGCCCTCTGAGAAAACGCCCATCGTGGCCTGCGCCTTGCCTTCTAGAATGGGCGACACGAGATCCATGATGTGAGACTTTCTAAGCCCGATCAGATCCGCGTCAAGGAGAAGAATGATGTCGGCTCGAGTCCTGTTAACCCCGGCGTGAACCGCCCCTCCCTTGCCTCGGTTTTCTTCCAGATTTATCAAAACCACGCCAAGCTCTTCGGCTACTATTTCAGCCGTTCTGTCGCTCGACCCGTCATTGACGACGATAATCTCGTCTATTGCCTCTACCTGCTGGAGAACATGCAAAGTTCCCCTTATCGTTCGTTCCTCGTTAAATGCCGGAACTATTGCGGCGACTTTCATATATGAATTGCTCCCCCGCTTGCGCGATATTCGATTTCTTTGAGCGGCCTAATTCCCCGTTCAAAGCCCTATGATAATCCTGATGTCCCGATATGTCACAACAAGAATCAGACTTATTAAAATCGCAAACCCGACAGTGTGAATCAGTCCCTCGCGTCTCGAATCCAAAGGCCTTCTGATTATGGCCTCCCAAGTATGAAACACGATGCGCGAGCCGTCGAGAGCCGGGAACGGAAACAGGTTTATCACCCCAAGACAGACGCTGATAACGCCGAAGAAATGCACCAGATCGCTGAAGCCCTGCCGGGCGAAAACGCCGGCGTATTGAATTATCCCGACCGGCCCCGCCACATCGTCCGCAGAAACTTTCATGCGTATCAACCCCACTATGCCGTCCAGAATCATCACGACAGACACCGCGCTCTGTTTCGCGCCTAGCCATACGGCCGAGACAGGATTGACTCTTTGCGACACCGATTCAAGAACGACCCCGATATCATTTCCCGCGGCCCCTGACGCCGCGAGAGAAATCACTTCCCCGCCGCGATAAACTAGGAAAGCCATTTGGGACGCCGCCAACGAATATTTGTCGCCCATAAACTGAGCGCCGCCGAAATCCAGAATCACGTCTCCGCTCCTGAATCCGGCTTGCGCCGCTATCGAGCCTTCTTTCACGTCCGCTACCAACCTCGGAGAAGGATTCATCAGGATTACTCCGGAGTCATTCCACCTGTGTTTTTCGGGAATCATTTTAAACTCGACTCTTTCATCGTCTCTGAGCACATCAATCCTCACATTGGAGCCGAGCTTTGATTCAATATATTTAATCATGCCCTGACGCGACTCGACAGGATCGCCGTCAAGCGCGAGTATGATATCGCCTTTCTTAATGCCGGCCTTGTCCGCCGGCATTCCCTCGGTCACAAAACCGACCGGCAGGCCTTTTGTGTATTCCCCTTGTGAAACCGCCACCGGATTATCAAGACCGGCTCCGATTTTTCCGCGTTTTTCAAGCTTAACGTTGGGAGCGATTTTCAGAGTCACTTCCTTGCCTTCCCTGCGCGCTATGACTCTAGCCGGTTTTTCTGTTGAGTTCATCAATAATGTCTCGGCGTTTCTGGGATCGGTCACGGCGCTGCCGTTCACAGAGACAATGATATCGTCTTTTTTCATTCCGGCTTTTCCAGCGGGTTTGCGCGGGTCCACAAAAGCTGCCACCGCGCTGTTCGACAAGTTGCCGCCCGTGTCGGGCATCTCGCGCGGGATGCCCCAAATCATATACACGGACCCGAAAAGCAAGACGGCCAGAATGAGGTTCATGAAGGGGCCCGCAAAAATTATTGAAATCTTCTGCAATGGCGTTTTGTGTCTGAAATTGGCGGTTCGAGGAACGCCTGCGGCTTCCGCATCTTCGCCGTCATCGTCCTCGCCCACCATCTTTATATATCCGCCTATAGGAAACAGACAGAGCTTGTAACGGGTTCCCCTGAAGTCGAACCCAAAAAGTTCCGGACCCATTCCGAAGGCAAACTCGGGAACTTCAACTCCATGTTTTTTTGCCATTATGAAGTGGCCTAGTTCGTGAAACAGAATCACAAGCCCGAAAGCGATTATTATCTGAGCCGCAATTTTGATGAATGAAAAGATTTCATAAAAATCCATTTTAATATCTCCCGCCCGATTCCGGCTGCCCGGAATCCGGCGCGCATCTCCAAGTCGTTTTTCAGAGTATAATCATTTTTTTCGCGTCACACAGGCCGGCTTCTTTCATATCAATCAAAGGAGTTTCACCCGACCACAAAAAGTTTAAGGTAGAAAAAAGTCAGAGGAATGGAAAAAAGGATGCTGTCGGAGCGATCCATAAATCCGCCTGCCCCGATCACCATAGTGCCCGTGTCTTTCACATTTACCCTGCGCTTGAACACCGATTCGGCAAGATCCCCAATCTGTCCGAAAGCGCCGATAATCAGCCCCAAGAAGATGGCATGAATAAAGCTTATGTCCAACACCGAGCAGATAAGCATTGTAAACATAACAGAGCCTGCCAGACCGCCCACCGCTCCCTCTATCGTTTTGTTGGGACTCACTGAAGGCGCAAGCTTCGTTCTTCCCACCGCTTTCCCTGCGAACAACGCGCCGGCGTCGCTCGCCCACGCCCCTGCCAGCGGCAGCACGACTAGGAGCGCGTATTTCGTATGCTCCAAATAATACGTCTCGTGCAATTCCTTGAGATTGAACACAAAACTCATAAGCGCTCCTATGTAAACCGCGCCGAATATCGTTACGGATAGGTCCGATATCGAATATCTGTCCCTACCTCTTATTTCCCTGACAAGCTGCATGCAGAAAGCGGCGATTATGGCTAGAGAGAGAATCATCGCGACGCTTATCTCAGGCTTGATATAGGCTGCCAGAAGAAACAGCAGCCCAAGACCTATTCCCAATCCTGTCATCGGACGCATTCCGCTTCTTGTTAAAAGACCGTAGAACTCAACCAACCCGGCGGTTACGGCCACCGATGCCAGAATGAGCAGAAGTAAATCGCCGCATGCCGTCATATACAACACTATAGGGCCTAGCACCAAACCGCCGATTATCTTTACTGATATGTTAGAACTCTTCATGTTGTGGCTCTCTCTTTGTTGTTGTTTTATGTTCCTGTTTCTGAAAAACCTAGCGGTTCGCTAGGAGTCAAAACAGTTCTGAGAGAAATCGAACCGTCTTTATGAGAGACCGCCGAAGCGACGCGTTCAGTTAACAGTCGGCTGTCATCTCCTCTAACCCTGAAATCCGATGGCGCGTCAACTCTGCCGACCATAACCGGCTCGACGTTTTTTGCTTTCAACGCGTCGAGCGCGTCTTCCAGCCGCAACGCGATCAACGTATCATCTATCAAAATTCCCTGAGTTCCTTCTCTTTTTTGTCCACTGCGTCATCTATCTTTGCTATGTACTCGTCTGTTATTTCTTGAATTTTCTTCAAGCCCCGGTCTCTGTCGTCCTCAGTGATTTCCTTCTCGTCTTCCAGCATCTTAATCTCGTCGTTGCCGTCGCGCCTCAGGTTGCGGATTGCGACCTTCATCTCTTCGCCCTTTTTGCGGACGCCTTTGGCCAGTTCCTCCCGGCGCTCCTCGCTGAGCATCGGTATTTCAACGAAAATATTATGACCGTCGTTCCTCGGCATTATGCCAAGCTCCGACGACGAGATGGCCTTTTCGATAAGAGAGAGATTCGACTTGTCGAAAGGCTGAAGCTTAAGAAGTCTTGGCTGAGGGGCGGAAATTGTCGCCAACTGATTTATGGGCATTTTCGCGCCGTAAGCGTCGGCTGCTATTCCGTCCAGAAGAGCCGGTGTCGCCCTTCCCGTCCTCACACGGGCAAAATCCTTTACTGCCGTATCGAGAGTTTTTTCCATCCTTGCCCGCAGGTCTTCGAAAACTTCGTCCAACATTTCATTCCCCTCCGATATAAGTGCCTATCTTTTTTCCGAGCACAAGCTTCTTAAGGTTGCCTTTCTTCAGAAAATCGAAGACCACTATTGGTATGTTGTTGTTCTGGCAAAGAGTGGTCGCCGTGGTATCCATCACTTTGAGCTGTCTGCTTACGACGTCCATATAGCACAACCTTTCGAAACGAACGGCGTCCGGGCACTTGAGAGGATCCTTGTCGTAAACGCCGTCCACGCGGGTCGCCTTCAGGATCGCGTCCGCGCCTATCTCTACGGCTCTCAACGCGGCGGCCGTGTCTGTGGTAAAAAACGGATTTCCCGTGCCAGCCACGAAAATAACAACCCTTTTTTTCTCCAAGTGCCTGACCGCTCTCCGCCTGATGTACGCCTCAGCCACAGCTCGCATTTCGATGGCGGTCATCACCCGTGTGTCCAGCCCGATATTTTCCAGCGCATTCTGAAGAGCCAGCCCGTTTATCACAGTCGCCAGCATCCCCATATAATCGGCGGACGCTCTCTCCATGCCTTTTGCGGCCACCGATACGCCTCGGAAAATATTTCCGCCTCCGACAACGACCGCGACTTCCACGCCCAAGTCCCTCACGCTTCTTATCTCTTCGGCGTAGTCCTGCAGCCTGTCCACGTCTATTCCGTACTGCTGCGCTCCGGCGAGGCCTTCGCCGCTAACCTTCAGCAGTATCCTTTTGAAAATCGGTTTTGTTTTTTCAGCCGTTTTTTTCGCCACTATGCCCCTCCCGCCTGATTGCGGCTCAGAGTATTATATCGCATATCTCTGAAAAGTACACAGAATCGCGCGCGCGGGCGCGCTTAAAAAACATCTTTTTTTTAGCGCCCGCAAAGACTACAATATCCGCTGCGGACAACCCTCTGCGCGCGGCGCAAAAACCGCGATGTGGCTCTATTAAGTTTCGGCGGCAACTCAATGAGCATTGCGGCAATCCTGATTTTTATACTCACATACGCTCTCATAGCGGGCAGGAGACTGGCTGCGCTTCCCATCGGGCGTCCCGCGGGAGCCCTTCTCGGCGCTCTTCTTATGGTTGTTTTCGGAGCGCTTTCTCCTGAAGAAAGCTACCGCGCGGTGGATGCCGACACCATTCTTCTACTCTTTTCTATGATGCTTCTTTCCGGGTATCTTGGCAAATCAGGCGTGTTTTCATCGATTTTCGGCGCAGTATTGCGAGTCTGCCGCTCGCCCGAAGGTCTCCTATACGCGATAGCCGCGCTCTCCGCCTCTCTTTCCGCTTTCCTTGTGAACGACACGGTGTGCCTGATGATGACGCCGATTGTCGTGTCGATATGCTCGCGGCATAAGCTCCCTATGGGACCTTATCTCATAGCGCTGGCTACTTCAGCTAATATCGGCAGCGCCGCGACTCTGGTCGGAAACCCTCAAAACATGATAATCGGAAGCATGAGCGATTACGGGTTTGCCCGCTTCATGGCGGTTTCAGGCCCGGCGGCTCTGGCCGGCATGATGGTAAACATTGCTCTTCTGAAGGTTTATTTCGCCCGCCGCCTTCCTCGTGATTTCACAGAGGACGCCGGATTCGAGTCCACCATCGAGCTGAAACGGCCTCCGTTTTCAGTTCTGGTTTTCGTTGCGGTTGCGGCCTGTTTTCTGTCGGGAACACACATGGGTTACACAGCTCTGGCAGGCGCGGTTCTGATAATGCTCCGGGAGCGCAAAGAACCGACGGAAGCTCTCGGCGGAGTGGACTGGACCCTGCTTCTTTTTTTCGCCGCGTTGTTCGTAGTGGTGGAAGGCCTCGCATCCACCGGAGTCGTAGAGAAATCATGGGACGCGTTTTCGTACGCTCTCCGCACGGACACGCCATCGGGAATGGCTATGTTCGCAGCATTCATGACCGTCGGCTCAAATCTGGTCTCGAATGTGCCTATGGTTCTTCTGACCGGCTCCCATATCGAAGGATTCGGATCGCCGGATCGCGCATGGGCCTTGCTTGCATACACGACAACAGTCGCCGGCAACCTGACTCTGTTAGGCTCAGTCGCCAACATCATCGTGGCCGAGCAATCTAAAAAATCTTATAACCTTGGCTTCTTTGAATATCTGAAATTCGGCGCGGTGTCCACAGCGCTCGCAATGACCGCAGGCGTCATAGTCATCGCCCTGCTAACCTGACGCCGGATCTGAGCCGATTAAAAGGAAATCCTGTTTTTATTGTTTTTTTAGATAAAAGCGTAGTAAAATTGCTCCCGACCGCCATTATAGACGTGTCATACCGCAACGCAACACGGCGGTAAAAGCATCATCTGGAGGACGCTAATGAAAACATCTTTCAAACGAATTGTCAGAACAGCGGCGTCAGTCGCAACGGCATTGTTGTTCGGAGCTTATTCCGGGGCTTTCGCTCAGGACTGCTCGAACATCAAAACAGACAATGGGCTTGTGAGCGGAAAACTCGACTCAGGCGTTTGCTCTTTTAAAGGCATTCCCTATGCGGCCCCGCCTGTAGGCGACCTCAGGTTCGCGCTTCCGGTTAAAGCCGAGCCGTGGGAAGGAACTCTTGAAGCTTTCAATTACGGCAACGATTGCGTTCAGCATCCGCTGAGTCTCTTCCCTTCGGACAAAATATCCGGCAGCGAAGACTGCTTGTATCTTAATGTGTGGTCTCAAGCAAAGGCTTCGGATTCCAAGCTGAAACCGGTGATGTTCTTCATCCACGGAGGAGGATTCCTCAACGGCTCCGGAGCGTGGCCCATCTACGACGGCACGACACTGTCGTCGAGAGGCGATGTCGTAGTGGTGACCATCAATTATAGGCTCGGCAATTTCGGATTTTTCGCGCATCCCTCGCTCCGCAGAGATGACGGAGGAGTGGGCAATTACGGATTATACGACATGGTGGCGGCGCTCGAATGGACGCGCGACAATATTAAGGCTTTCGGCGGCGACCCAGACAACATAACTATATTCGGCGAATCCGCAGGCGGCATCAGCGTAGGGCTTATCATGATATCGCCCAAAGCTCAGGGGCTGTTTCAAAAAGCCATCATCGAAAGCGGTCCGGTGCATTATTTCTCCAGCCCTGCTAAAAAAATGGAGGAAACCGGACTCGAAGCGGCCGCTAAACTCGGCTGTCCCGACGCGGCGGCGGCCCCCCAGTGTCTGCGCTCAATCTCTGCGGAAGCTCTGATGCTCGGCGCACCGGGCACTCTTTCCCTCCTGTCGAGCTATGAAACTTCCGGCAAGTATGTTTATGCTCCCGTTATTGACGGCGTGTTTATTCCGGACACCCCGGCCGAGATGTTCAAACGCGGCGACTTTGCTTCGAACATTCCGGTAATAATCGGCTCGAACACGGATGAAGGCTCATTCTTCACCGCAAGCAAGAAGTTGGACACAGTCGAACAATACAACGAGACGGTTGTTTCCGATTCTAAAGCTCTCGCCGACATTTTTGACATCAAGGTCGACTTCGACGGCATTTTGAACATATTCCCGGCGTCCGAGTATCCGACGCCCAAACTGGCGTACAGTGGCATGCTGAGAGACGTGGCATTCACCTGCCCGGCTCGCGCGCTGTCAAAACAAATGATTAAAAAGCAGCCGAAAGTCTATTTGTATCTTTTCGGGAAAGCCCCCGACGAGGTCGGGCCGCTCAAAGACTGGGGCGCGTTCCACGGTTCGGAACTCGCTTTCGTCTTCCACAATTTTGAGTTTATGGGCATCAAATTCAAATCAAAGGACAACACCGCGACGTCAAAACGAATACTCGCTTACTGGTCGCGTTTCGCGCACACCGGAGATCCCAACCTTCAGGGCCTTCCGCAGTGGGAGCTTTTCGACCCGGCGAAACTAAACTACATGTATCTTGATGTCGAATCCGAGATGCGCTCCGGGTACAGAAAACCAGTATGCGATTATCTTGATCAGGTTCTTTTCGAGAAATAACTGTTCTATACAACCCGTCTTCACATCAGTCGGGCGCGTCCTGCTCGACTGGCGGAATGAATCTAAATTCGTAAACCCGGGCGTCCATGCCGTCGTCCGGCAGAAAATAAACGCGCCCTCCATGCAATGCCACGCCCTCGCGCCCCATCGCGTTCCCGGCCTGCGAGTCGCCGATTTCTATTCTTTTTACCAACCGCCATTCTTTCAAATCTATGATGTCAAGTTTGTTTCCGCTCGCGCACGCTAGAAATCCGCTGTCGGCTTTGCAATCCTGATATCCTATCCCTGTCGGGCTTTCCCTCTTTTCCAGCAGACTTCCGTCCTCGTCCCAGAAATAAAACAATTCCGCGTTCCAGTTCGCGCCGATGATGACATCCTCAGCTCTCGCGATCAGTCCGATGTGATCCTCGACCTCGAACCTGATTCTGGCCTTCAGCGTTTCTGGATCAACTTCGAATATTTTCGACGCTGTTTCTCTCTTGTAAACCGCCATCGCGATCCAGAATGCGCCGCCGCCGTAATCGAATCCGCTCGGATGAACGTAGAGTCCCTTCGCCAAATTCCTGCTTGCCGCCAACTTCATAGTCCGCCGGTCATACTTGTGCAGCCAGCCTTTTGCCGAATACTTATCCACGCTGGTGAAAAAAACATGCTCGTCAGTCATGAAAAGCCCTTGAACATGATGTACATCCGTTCCGAACGGCGGAAACACAGACACTAGTTCTATGCTTTCTACATTTTCATAATCGACAGTATGTGAGCAAAACGCAGGCGAAAAACTCGCAAGAAATAAGCACACAGCCGATATGCAAACAACAGCCGCCTTTCGCGCAAGCGTTTGCGCGAAAATATTCGTGTTTTGAGCGTGTTCCATCTTAAAACGGATTGCCATATTTATTCTTGGAAACTACGCTGTCGAAAGTCTTGCGAGGCCTTGCAGGAGGCTGTTCGTCTGGAACGCCAAGCGTCAGCAGCGCTAGAAGATACACTCTTTCGGGGAGAGCCAAGTCTGCGCGCACTTCGTCATACAGTTCCCGGAGGGAGCCGGTCATCTCATTGCCGAAAGCGCCCACAATGCAACAGCCAAGCCCCTGATTTACCGCCTCGACGCACATGAACCCGTATGCGATTCCAAGTTGTTCCATCGTTCTCGCAAGGATAATCGACGGCCCGTGTTCCGCCACGCAGAAAACCGGGTCTTTCAGAAGAAGATTGTCCACGACTTCCGCCGTGGCTTTCATCGCTCCCGCCTCTATAAGCTCCAGTAGCGCCTCCCTGTTTCGAGGCTTGTCCCAAGCTCCGACATCTCCGCACACCGCGATGACAACAGGAGCGGAGGCGACGAACTTCTGCCCGCGCGACAGTTTGACCAGTTTCTGCTTCAGGGCTTCATCGACCACCGCGATGAAATGCCACGGTTGAACATTCTCCCACGACGGAGCCTTGCGCCCGGCGTCAAGCACTTTTCTAAGCGCGCCCTCCGGCACAGGTTCCGGCTTGTATCTTCTTATGCTTCTCCATTTTGCAATCGCTTCCGTCGTTTCCATATTCTCCGCTCCTTTGTAATGTAATTAAGAGCTTTCCCGCCGTATATATTTACTCTTCTTTTCTCAGCCAGACGGCCCTCTGCGGGAAGGGTATTTCAATTCCCGCTTCGTCAAACCTGTTTTTGAATCTCCTTCGCATCTCCCGCATCACGTCCCATTGTTTGAGCGGAACCGTTTTCACCATAACCCTGATAGTGACGGCCGAGTCGTCCAGCGATTCCACGCCCGGTATTTCAAAATCCTCAAGCAGCAGAGGAGCGAATTTTTCATCGGCCTTAATCTCGTCGCAAACCTGCCTTATCGTCTCCATGACCCTGTCCACGTTTTCTTTGTAAGCCACACCCACATGTACGAGAGCGCAGGACCACCCCTTAGTCATGTTGCTCACCATATTTATCTGCCCGTTAGGGATGTAGTGGACTACTCCTTGAATGTCCCTGAGAGTCGTCACACGGAGATTTATGCCCTCGACCAACCCTCCCGTGTCCCCTATCTTAATCACATCGCCGACAGAATATTGTCCTTCGACTATAAGGAAAAAACCTGTGACGATATCCTTAACAAGACTCTGCGCGCCGAAGCCGAAGGCAAGCCCGATGAAGCCCACGCTCGCGAGTATCGGAGCGATTTTTATGCCAAGCTCCTGAAGAATCATCATTCCCGCGGCGACTGCGACGACAATCTTTATCGTATTATGCATTATTCCGCCGACCGTCCGCGCTCGCTGCCTGCGTTCGGCCAGAATCAACTCATCGTCTTCCTTGATGGCTTTTTCCATGCGCGAAGTAAAAAGTTTCGAAAAGTGAACAGCGGCAAAACTTAAAACCGCTATCAGAAATATCTTCGGAGCCTGTGTAATAAATGATTTAATGAATCCATTAAGGAGTTCCTTATAATTGAAAATCTGTTCCATAAACACCTCCAGCAGATTAATGCGACAAACTTATGACATAAAGATTATATAGATTTTCTCCGCTCGGCGCTAACTATCCCCGCATTGACAAATCCATACGCCGGACGTACTTTACTTTGATGCCGGTTCGGCGCTGGCTTTCGCCAGCGGCCGCCGTTTGTGACGGAGATTTGATTGAACGGAAAAAAGAAAACATCTTCTCTGATTCTGGTCGCGTGTGTTCATGCGGTGAACCACGCGCTGTTCAACATGCTCACCCCTCTCGCCATCACGCTGATGAAATCGTTCGGGTATAATAATGTCGCGCCCATCGCGCTCGGATTCACCCTCTACCTTGCATTCTACGGTTTTGCGCAGATTCCGCTAGGTTTTCTATCCGACCGCATGTCGCGAAGAACCATGCTCGGAGCCGGACTCATTCTCAATGGATTGGCAATAGCGATGGCGGGCGTTTCAACAGAATACACGCATTTTCTTATCGCGATGGCCGCCGCCGGGCTGGGTGGCGCGACATATCATCCTGTCGGAGCCGCATATCTGAGCGAGTTGTACGCCGACAGAAAAGGGAGCGCGCTTGGCATAAGCGGCATAGGCGCCACAATCGGCCTGACATTCGGGCCGATAATCGGCGGTCGCCTCAATATGGCTTTCGGCTGGAGACCTACGTTCATTTTCTTCGCCGCGCTGGCCGTGGTTCTCGGAGCCGCTTTCATAAAGTTTGCCGCCGAGCCGCCCCGCGAAGAATTCAAAGACGGCTCCCGCGCGTCAAGTTTGTGGAACCCGGCGCTTGCGGTCGTTCTGATAATTGCCGCCGCCGTCTTCACTTTCAGGGAGTTCGCAGGCTGGGGAGTGTATTTCCTCGTGCCGGTTTTTACGGAGATGATATACGGATTCAACACAGTGAGGTCCGGCCTCGCGGGCGGCCTAATATCCGCTCTCGGTTTCATATCTCAACCGCTCGGCGGATGGCTTTCAGACAGGTTCGGAAGAAAACATCTCATGGCGGGCTTTCTTTTTCTTACAGCCATTTTCCTTGTCGCCATCCCTTACTCCGGCGAGAAATTCTTGTTCCCGGCGATTCTTCTTTACGGATTCACATACTCGGCCACAGTTCCGATTATCGACGCCCTCATCGCAGACCGCACTCCAAGCCGCATCAGGGGCGGAGTGCTCGGCATCTTCATGGCATCAGGCATCGGCATAAGCGCCTTTTCTCCGCGCGTCATGGGAAATATCATCGACACCCACAACGCGGCTTTCTCCGGTTTTTCTCTCTCATTCACAATTCTTGCCGGTTGCGTGCTCGTATCGATGATAATCATGCTGCTGTTCAAAAACGCCGACGCCCCTCGCTCTAATAAATAATTCCCTCAATGTGGCGACATAGCAAATTATTCATCGATTTGTATTTGCCAGATGTTTTCGGTTTTTATCTGAATTCTAAATTTAAGATATTGCCCTTATTTACAATCCGGATTTTTGAGCGCAGCCGGCGCTGGCGTCTTTTCTATCTGGGGTGTTTTTTCATCGGTTATCCGTTTTTTTATCCTGTCCGCCCTCTTTTTTGAAGCGGGATGAGTTCTGAAAAATAAAACCAGAGGGTTTTTCGAATCTTTCGACGACGCTCTTTCGAAGAAATCCGACGTCCCCGCGGAGCCTCCATATAGTTTTGAAACAAGCTCGAAACCGTAATCGTCGGCGGCATATTCCTGTTTCTGCGAAAACCGCATCTCCGCGCCAGCAGTCATCGACCCCAGATACTCGGTGACGGAACTGCTCGACCCCGTGACTATCGCAGAGAGAGCAAACAGCGCCAGAATCCTCCCCAGCCCTCTGAGATGATCCCGGTTGGAAAAATGGCCCAGCTCGTGCGCTAGGACCAAAGCTATTTCGTTCTCAGATTCAGCCTGCTTAAGAAGCCCTTCATAAACAATGATGTTGCCGCCCGGCAATGCCGCCGCGTTCACCTCGTCGCCGCATATCAATATCGCGTTGTATTCCTCATATCTCTTCTGCGGTATAAGCGACGTAAGCCTGTCGAGCAGTTTTTGCAATTCTATTTGAGAAGCGTTAGGCTTTTTTTCGGATATCAAGAATTTTTCATCAAAGAAGCCGAAGAGGCGCTCCTCGGTCGATACGGGCAGCCTTGCCGCGACAAACCCGGCGGCCATGCCGAGCGCCATATATAAGACTACCAACGCGCCTATCACGCCGAATAGAAGCAGAAAAAACTCGCGGAGCGGCGATGTCTTCTCCACGTTCACATTCTCTTCAAAATGTTTCGGCGTGTATTTCAATCCTGTTATTTTTTGTAAATGACGGCGGTTCCGTAGGCAAGAACCTCGACCGCGCCGACAGCGTTCTTCCCTCCGGCGTTCTGTCCGATGGAAGACGTCTCATACCTTGTATTCAGGACAATGTCCGCCCCGGCCGCCTGCTTCTTCATTCTCAACGTTGCTTCCCGTCTTGCCCTGTCCACCAGCGTTTCATAGGCTCCGACCCGACCGCCGAATATTTTCCTGAGATTCGCCAGAACCATCTTAAAATAGTCCAGTCCGACGCAAACGCTGCCCGACACCAGCCATGCGCTTTCCACCATTTCTTCGTCTTCCACATGCCTTATTGTGACAGCCGGCAGATTGAGCGTTTCCTTTTCCCTCGCGATTATCGAAGCGTAATGCTTCTTCTCAGCCGCATGTCCGGCCAGATATCCTAGCGCCAGCAAAAAAACGAATACGCCAAGGTTTATCAGAGATTCCATGGCTCACTCCACTCTGACGGCGGTTCCGTAGATGAACAACTCGGAAGCGCCCTGCGTGACGGACGATGTGGCAAACCTGATATTAACAACCGCGTTAGCCCCCATCCGCTCAGCCTCTTTCATCATCCTTCCGACCGACTCGTGCCTTGCCTCTTGCAACAACTCCGTGTATCCCCGGAGTTCGCCTCCTACTATGTTCTTCAATCCGGCGGCGATATCCTTGCCTATGTGTTTCGCCCTCACAGTGCTGCCGCTCACCAGTCCGAAGTGCTCAACCGTTTTTTTGCCGGGCACGTTTTCAAGGTTGGTCAGTATCATGCAGTCCGCTCCTTTTTTGAATGAACTTTTGTCTACCGGAATATATCAGCATCAAAGTCCTTGTGTCAATGAACAATAATCAACCCACAAAAATCCAACTTGTCAAATCCATGCTGCGCGCATGACAATCAGGCTTGTGCCGTTTTGTTCTCCGCAAGATGCTTCTGGTATGCTTTCCATCCCGGACACCAGCCGGTATGCCATTTCCAGAGCCTTGCCATCAGCGACTTCGGATTCTTCTCCGCCTTCCGCCTGAACGGACAATTCTCACATTTAATCTCGCTCTCTCCGCTCATCTCCGCCTCCTTTTCTTTTGATGCGCTCGCTATCTCTTTGCCTCGACACTAGAAAATATATTTTTCAGCGATTCTTCGTATACGCTTGTCCCCCAGAACGTGAAAACGCTGGAGCTTGGACACGCTTTCCGGGTTCAATGTCGATATGGGAATAAAAACTATGTGGACGCCTTTCGATTGAGCGATGTTTTTCAGAATGGATGATGGCGGATACTTCGCCACATAAGCGACGAACCTTTCTTGGGAGTTCATAATAGCGGCGTACAGAAGCAGGTCGGCCTCGTTGCGCGCAAAACCTTTTTCCCGGAGCGCGTCATACACAGCCCAGTAGTTCGCCATGCCTCGCGGAGGATAGACGCTTGTAAAACCGCCGAAACGGCATTGCGATATCCCCGGCCCGACCAGCGTTTCTCCGGGCGGAGTCGTCATCATCAGCAGGTCCGATTCGTAAGAGAATTCGCTGTGCCAAACGGCGCGCCACGGATATTTGTCAAGATTATCCTGATCGAAAATCACCGTGACAGGCCCGACGCTGCCTCGCGCGGACGGCGTTTCTTTTACGTATATCTTGCCTGTCGCCGCGTTGCGCAGCGTCTCCCTCATGTCTATGCCGTCAAGGATGCTTGTCGTAAATTCTACTACCCGCGTTCTGTCTTCGGTCATAGACATAATAGCCCTGTCGCGGATAAAGGAGTTGTAATCTTCAAGCCTTATGTCTTCCGGGGTATGCGACACGTGCATCGACGAAAGGTCCCAAACATCCCGCCATTCCCCTTCGTAAAGCTCAGGCGGTCGTCTTCTCAGAGTCACCCGTTTCATGTTGCGTTTCCATGTCGTATTTCTGCGCCTGTTCAGTTTTACCGTTTTTCTGCCAATCATTCCCTCGTCGCTTTGTTCAAACCTTCTGACAATGTATATATCGGGCAGCGACGGGTCAGGCTCGCAATGCGGATATCTCGTCGCGATCTCCATCAGCGCATGCGCAAACTCGTCTCCGCACACGCATTTAGCGGCGGTCAGAAGGTCCACCAAATCAGGCGTGAATTGAAGCGACGTCGCGCAAAGCTTTCTCAAATACCTGTGCAGAGCTGTTTTTGCGGAAGTCGATATCCTTCCCGCTTCGTCTTCAGCCTGCTCGATGAGCTTGGCGACTTCCTCGTTTCTGTCCATTTCTCCGATAATTCGCGCTGATTCGAATCTTCCAGCCACCGCCGGTATCTCTTCCAGAACCTCCTTCGCCGATTCAGGATGAAGATTCGCAAGGAAGGAAAGCGCGTCAGGCTCTTCGAGATCAAAATATTCAAACCCTCCGCCGGACTCGAGCATTTCTCTTATCCGCTCCCAATGAATCATCCCGCAGACGAAGAGAACCCGCCGTTCAAAACAGTTGAGACGGCGCAGGCTCGCCGCCATGTGCTGCTCCCGCATGTAGTCGAGCGAGCCTATCTCGCTTAACGGCACGCGCTCCATCGTTTTCTCGTAATAAGCGGCGGCCCCGATTCTCGGCAGCGCCCAGTCATCCGGCGTATGCCTCAGTTCAGGCCCCGCAAGGTCGAATCTGTTAAGATCGATGAAATGAACCGGGATACGTCTTTCCAGTCCGATCCTGACTGAATGGACGATGGCGTCGCAAGGATCTATTGGGATGTAGGAATAGTCCTCTCCGTCCTGCGAAGCGCACGCCACAGTCAAGTTCGGGAGCCTCTTCACTCCTTGAATAATCAGACGCTTCAACGCCTGCGGGAACTCCACCGCGATTATTTCGGGTTTAAATTCCTCTATAAGACGCTGCGCGCGCAACGCGAAGTAATACCTTGAATGAACGACAGGCGCGCAAAGTATATTGCCATGCCGGAAGACGTTGTCGTCGATTTCGTCGAACATCATTGAGCCTCGGATAAACGGCCCTTCGCTCAGTTCTCGTCAAAATCCAAGTTGTCGATGGGAAACTCTCCCTCGATGAATAATTCCCGGTCGGGAAGCTCGTCTTCAAGAGAAGGATTTAGATAACGCAACGCGTCCTGTCCGAGAACGCTGTTTATCGAGAACGCCAGCCGGTCGGACTGAGAGCTTTGTTCCGCCTCCGCCAGCTTCACCGCGAACCTTAGTATGTTGATTCCGTCCCTAACGGTGTAAGGCTCGCCGAACATGTGCGCCCGCTGCAGAAAATCAACCACCGTCTCGAGCACGTTGTCTTCCGCCGGCGCGCAGTTCCTTCTTAATATCTCAAGCTCTTCCTCTCGTTCGGGAAAAAACATCTCAATCGAAGGTTGCAGCCTTGAATGGATATACTCAGGTATTTCGTACGCGCTGGAATCGTCGTTCATCGTCACGCACAAGATGAAATCCGGGTGGGCATGAATCTTTATGCCTGCGACGACGCTTTCAACATACCTGCGGTTGTCAAGCAGAGGAGCGAGGGAAGCCCAGCTCTTTTCGCTCATCCTGTTGCCTTCGTCAAGCACGCACGCCTGCCCTTTTACCATAGCCGTCACAAGGCTCGAAGCGTGATATTTTATCTTTCCCTCCGACGATATCACGGGGGTGATAATCAGGTCTTCCGGCCGGGTGTCCATCGTGCACTGGAATATGTACACGTCCCTGTTCATCTTCATCTTCGCGGCCGCGTACGCCAGCGACGTCTTGCCCACTCCGGGTTTGCCTATGAGACGAGGGCTCATCGGCAAATCATTCTCGTCGATTTTTAGCCACGCCGCGCTCAACTGCCTCAACAGGTCTTCCCCGCCGACCCAGTCAATCTTTATCTCATCAGGGTGCGAAAGCGAAAGCTCGACCCCGTCTATCACGATCGTTTTCATTTCGAGATACCGTCTTTCACAAAGTTATCCAATATATTAACGAGCAATCCTGATTTGTCGATACCGGGCGCGCCGCCGCAACGACGCTCTAGCTAGTCGCAGGACCGCAATCCGAAAATACCGCTGAAATTCCCTCTCCCGCTCAGAACGGCAACTGCTCCCTCTGCAGGCTCGCCATCTCGTCGAACATTCGCCTGCAACTCTTCTCGTCCGGAGGAGACAACGGGTCGGCGACCAGCGCCTCAAACGCAAGTTCCGGGTCTCCATTAATAGCTGAATCCACGATTTTGTCCTGAAGGCCGACTTGAAGCCTCATAATTTCCGCTAAAGGCTCATGGATCGGAGGAACAGTTTCAGGCAGCAGATTCCTGCTGTCGCATCTCGACGGAACCTCGACTATGCAGCCTTCGGGCAGATTGGGAACATATCCTTTATTCGGCACATTGACGGCGTTGAAACGAGCGGTCGTGTCTCCGGTGGCCATTGCCTGAATAATCGGAACCTGTTCTTCAGGAGACATCGGAAGCATCTTTACGGGCAGCCAGAAAAGCCCGTTCGCGTACTGCTCGCTGAGCCATCCCCTCGCCTTCCAGTCGAAGTGATAAAACTTGTGCGGGTTGTACATCGGCCCGGCTTCCTCGGACACGAACGGCAGATATTCCCCTATATGGCTGTCCGAACTGGTCGGATACAACCCGAACTCCCTGAAACACCTGCGCACAAGCGGCTGATGCAGAAACGGCAGCAGCTTGGCGTGCGTCCTCAACTTCGGATACAGGTCTTCTCCCGTTTCGGCGTTCTCAATTTCGTAGAACCACGTGAAATGGTTAATGCCAGAAGCGTTCGCTCGAATCTTGGCCGGAGGAAGCAGCAACATGGAAACGAGCCGCGCTAATCCTCCGCCGAACTCATGGCACATGCCGACCGCGCGCAGTTTCGTCGCTCTGCTTATCGCCAGCGTCACCCTGCTCATCGGATTCGTCAGGTTCAGAAGAAAAGCGTCCGGAGCCGTTCTTTCGATTTGGCGGCAGATTTCAAGAATGAGTTTTATCGACCTCAGCGAATGGAACACGCCGCCGGGACCGCCGTTTTCCCCCATCACTTGAGTCGAGCCGTGCTTCTTGGGAATCTCCAGATCTTCCTTCCATCGCTCCCATCGTCCGACCTCGACGGACGTCATGATATACTCCGCTCCCGCGACGCCCCTTTCGGTGTCCTGCTCTCTCTCGATGATTATCGGATTGCCGCACGCCTCGTTTATCCGGCTGGCTATCGCCCATGCGACATCCAGTTTTTTCTCGTCCGTGTCCACGAGCACAAGCGTCGAACCTTTGAGTTTCTCCGACCTTATCACGTCATATGTCATGATAGGCCCGAACGACATCCCGCCCGCTCCTACCAAAGCAATCCTTACCTGCGCGCTGTCCATGACATTTCCCCCCCAATAAGTTTATGCCAAAAAAACCGGCGCATAAATTATATCACCATCAGGCAATATATAAATAGGGACAAGGGTTTCACTACCTTCAATCCGCCCCTGCCTGAAAATCGTTCGGGAATTATGCGGAAAGCTTTTCTCATCCCTGCGCCAGCATCAATTTGCGCAGACACTCGACGCCTCTAGGCGCTGCGCTCAACTCTTCCTCTTTCCCCTCGCGCTTCGCAGATTGCGTCCGCAAAAAGAAATCGCCTCTCACCTCGCTTGAAGAAGGGCGCAAGGACACCGCTCTTATGACTCAGATTATCAGAAAATTCAAAGCGGCAAAATTATAAGAATTTCAGGAGCGCAACAGGTTGCAAGGCATGTTGAGGCATGGCGGCTTCGATAGCCGATTCCGGAAAGACGCCAATCGCAACAATCGTTTCTTTGCCTCGCGCGGTTGCCAATTTTAAGCAAAGCAGTGAAAATATCTTTGGCCTATCGGACGAATCGAAAAGGCATCATATCCGCGCCCGTAGCTCAACGGATAGAGCATCAGACTTCGAATCTGAGGGTTGGGAGTTCGAATCTCTCCGGGCGCATTGGATTCTTAAACCTATAGCTTAGGGTTTCTCTATCAAGTTAAACCCGCATTATTCGCTAATGCCGGCGGAATCCTGTCCTGTTCGCTCACTCGCTCCCATAACCTTGCCAGTTTTGAGACGAGATGTATTTCCACAAAACCCCGCCCAACACAATAGCTATTCCGATTAGTATTAATCCTCTTGAGGCCGGACCAAGAAGCAGTTTCCCGATTCCGAACAATGCGCAATAAACTGCCGCAATGGACACCACGTAAGCAAACACGGATTGAGCAGGGCCTGGGTCCTTGTCGGCTCCGGGGATATCCTTGCTTATCAACCGCCATCCGGGGCCTCCCGGCCTTACTTTCCTGTAGAACGCGGTCAGCTTCTCTTTTGAAACCGGCTTCGTTAAGAATGTCGCCGCAAATGCGACCGTCAATGCCACAGGCACAATATAAATCAGAGCAAGAGGGTATGGAACTTTAAAAATCCCTCTGACGACATACGTCATGGACAAAGCCGCCGTCATCGCTCCTATTTCGCTCCATGCGTTTATCCTCCACCAGAACCATCGAAGGATATATACTATCGCCAATCCTCCGTATATCGCCGACACCACATACCATGCGTCAGCGATCGAGTCCATCATCATCGTAACCCCTGCTCCGCACACGGCGATAAGAACAGTCGCCACCCAAGACGCCACAATATAATGACGATCCGACGCTTCCTTCTTTATGAATCTTTTATAAATATCATTCACCATATAAGACGCGCCCCAGTTCAAGTGGGTGTCTATCGTGCTCATGTACGCCGCGAAAAATGAAGCCAGCACCAGTCCGAGCATCCCGACAGGAAGATATTTCAACATCACCTTCACATATCCAAGCTCCGGGTCGGGATACACCCCAGCCGCGTCCGGAATGTAGGGAAACAGAATTGCCGCGCAAAGCCCCACCATAATCCATGGCCACGGCCTCAGACAGTAATGCGCGATATTGAACCACAACATGCCGAGGAACGAATGTTTCTCGTCTTTCGCCGACAACATTCTCTGCGCCAGATATCCGCCGCTGTCAGAGTTCGAGGCGGTCCACCATTGGAAGAAAATGAATATCATAACCGGCCAGAACATTCCCACCGAATATTGAGAAGAGTACGCCGGGAACAACGACGATATCTCGGCAGCTTTGTTCGCGCCGTACGTGGTTATCAAACCGTCGTGTATCGCGCCAAGTCCTCCTATGTCGATTATCGCCACAGTCGCCAGATAAATCGCGCCGAACATCGCTATGGCGAATTGCATTAGGTCAGTCGCCATAACTCCCGTAAGGCCCGATAAAAGCGTGTAGACCAAAGCAAAGGACATGCAAATCCAAAGAGCCTGATTCTTGTCGAATTCCAACGTCAAACCCAGAATCTTCACCATCGCAAGGTTTACCCAGCCTATGACAATACAGTTGTAGATGATTGCGAAATAAATGCCTCTGAAACCCCTTAAAAAAGCGGCGCTTCCACCCTCGTACCTCAACTCGATAAGCTCATTGTCCGTCAGAACTCCGCTCCGCCGCCACAGGCGCGAAAAGAAAAACACGCCCATCAGAGTGGCCATCGCCAATCCCCACCAATACCAGTTCCATGCGATTCCGTTCCTGACCACCATGCCGCTGACCGCAAGCGGCGTGTCCGCCGCGAACGTCGTCGCCACCATGGAAGTCCCTAGCAGCCACCACGAAGCTTTGCGACCGGACACAAAATAATCATCCATCCCTTTATTGGAGCGCCGGCTGTGATATATCGCCAAACCGAACACAAATACGAAATAGATGGCAATAATCGACCAGTCTAAAACTGTCAGGTGCTTTGTCAATCCCTGCATTCCGGCCTCCTTAGGGCTGTCGGCCCTTGCGGGGTATTATACCCGACACGCGTTGCATCCCGCCAGTCGTATTTCGTCTAACTTTCTGCCGCATTCTACGGCTTCATCCGCTTGCTCGATCAATTATTCCGGCTCTGTCAAATAGCCGGAACCGCTTTGGCGGTGTCAAGGATATGAGAAATGCCGTAAAAATCATCCTCCCTCGTCAGTGGCGTTCTTAAGGGTTTCACATTCTCCTGACTACGTATAGAATATGTTTATGATTCGAATGGAGCGCAAACATGACTTTGCCGCATATCGCAGTTTTATAATTTTGCCGTTTCGTGCGCGTTGTGATGACAACATCTTAATTAGTCGCGGAGAAATAGAATGAGATCTTTGTTGTTGTTCTTCCTAATCTTCGTTTATTCCGCAGTAGCATGTTTATATATGTTCACAATTGGGATATTCGCTCCCAAACACAGAGCTTTCATCAGGCGGATCAGCGATTATTTCGGTTTCAGGCCGGGAGCGCCCGATCTTTCAATTCCGTCCGCAAGTTTGAGTTCTATTGCGCGCGACGATATAAGTTTCCGAATTCTCGAATCCGAATCCGTCGACGGAAATGTGACCTTGTTCGAGTTGATGGCTCTCGTCAAACTGTCGATCGCAAACGCGTCTCAGGCTATATTCGAAATCGGAACATTCGATGGGCGCACTACTCTGAATTTGGCCGCAAACGCCCCGTCCGACGGAGAAGTTTTCACGCTCGACCTGCCTCGCGAAAACATGGGCAACGCGCAGGGAACCATATCAAGAGCAGACAGACCATACATAAATAAGAAAACGTCAGGGGCGCGGTTTGTCGGCACGGAATACGAACACATAATAACTCAACTGTACGGCGATTCAGCCGTCTTCGATTTCTCAAACTATTTCAACAATATCGATTTTGTTTTTGTCGATGGAGCGCATACATACGATTATTTGATGAGCGACACTGATAGGGCCATTAAAATGTTGCGCTCTGGAAAAGGCGTTATCGCATGGCATGATTACGGCAGGGACAACGGAGCCACTCGCGCTCTGAACGATCTTTTCAATAACGACGCTAGATTCAAAAATATTAAAAGAATAAATGGGACTTCTCTCGTAGTGGGCTTTTTTTCGTGAACCGATATTCTTTTATGACGGGTATGCCTTATGAACCCTCAAGTTTCCATCGTTATTCCCAACTATAACGGGAAACATCTGTTGGAGAAGAATCTTCTGTCCGTCCTTGCGGCTGCTGGCGGCTTCGGTTCCGCTGAAGTGATTGTCGTGGACGACGCGAGTTCTGACGGGAGCGTCGAATGGCTGAATTCCGTAAATTGCGCAAACCTCAGGATCTGCCGACTTGAGCGCAACTGCGGCTTTGCCGGAGCATGTCGCGCCGGAGCCTCTGAAGCTAATGGAGAAATAATTTATTTCCTCAATACCGACATTAGAACGGATGCGGATTTTCTTTCTCATCTAGTTTCTCATTTCAATGATCCTAATATATTTGCCGTCGCAAGCATGGCATACGACGGGTCCGGAGAAAATATTGTTTCCTCCCGATCCGGAATCAAATGGAAGTGGGGAATGCCGGATGTGGACAGGGCCGCTCGTTTTGACGCCCCCGCCGCGTCTTCGTCCATTACCCTTTTTGCGTCAGGCGGTCACTCCGCATATAGAAAATCAATGTTTTTCGACATGGGTTGTTTCGACTCTCTTTACAGCCCTTTTTATTGGGAAGATGTGGATCTCGGATACAGGGCATGGAAAAGAGGCTGGAAAATCGTTTTCGAGCCTAAAAGCGTCGTTTATCATGACCATCAGGGAACCATCGGAAAAATATACAGACCGAGAGTTCTCTCAATTATGAGAAGAAACCGTTTTTTGTTCACATGGAAAAACATCTCGGATCCCACCCTGTTAATTCGACATGTTTTAGCATTGCCGTTTTTTTTGGTTATCGCAACTTTGGCAGGTCGCAGGGGAGTCTTATCAGGCTTTTTTATGGCCCTATCTTCTCTGCCAGATGTGATTTCCGCCAGAAGAAAACGCGAGCGGGAGCCTCTCGTTCTGAAAGACCGCGATATCTTCGTTCTGTTCGATGATGCCGGATACGTTTCTTGTCCGCCTCGCTCAGACGAGGCCATTTATCATCAAAAAGAGAAGGAAACCAATAATTGAACTCAAAAGCGTATACGACGCTTTCCCGAGCGATGCCCGTAATCGCTATTCTTTTCATAGCAGCCGGGTTCATAAGACTCCGTTTCGGCGTATCTTTCAGCGATGAAGGATATTGGTTTTCCGCTCCATACAGATACCTTCACGGGGATATGCCATTTAAGGATGAATGGCTCTCCGCTCCGAGATGGTTCGACATCATTATCTGGCAGATAATGCGGCTGCTCCCCGACGGCGGCTCCGTTCTTGTTATCAGACATATTAACTTCGCGTTTCACTCTATCGCGTTAGGCCTCTTTTGTTTCTCGCTCAGAAAGCTTCTGCCGGCTTCCATTCTCATATCTTGTTTTACCGCTTCAATTTTCGCCGACGTGAGGTCTTTCTGGAGCCCAAGTTACAACTCGCTGTTCCTAGATTTCACTCTCTTGAGCGCGGCTTTCTTTTTTTTGAGTTTGTTCTCTAATAAACCATTGTCGAGGGCGCTGTGCGGATTGATATCTGGCTTCGTTTTCTTCCTCGCCGGGATATCATATTTTCCATCGTTCGCATTAACCGTCATTCCGATTTTTTTAGTTGCATTTTCTTTGTCGAGAAAATCGGAATTTATGCTTAACGCTCAAACCGTCGCTTTTTTTATCGCAGGCGTCGCGGCTTCCTGCGCGGCGACGTATGTGTTATTGCAAAACAATGGCTTGCTCGTTCACTTCTTCAGCGCATTTTCAATGCTGTTGAACGATGCCTACGGCGAAACGCTTTCTATGGGAGAAAGGCTCTTTAATATATCGGCAGTTGTGTCAAAAACGCTGCCCATAATGCTGCTGTTTCTTATCGGAACGTATTTGTTCAAAACCGCAATCGCTTCAAAAAGGTCCTTCCTCATTCTTGCTTCAATAATCTTTCCTCCGCTTGTTTTCGCTCTGGCAAGTCTCCCTTCGGCTATCATCGCCTTCGTGGTTTCGGTATCGATTATTTATCTGTTTAGCAGAGCCAAACTGATGGCGAACGGCCGTAGAAAAGAGCAAGCTGTTTTCATGCTTGTGGCTTGGGGATGCTCATGGTTCGCCGTTTCCGGGATTGCTTCAAACAATGTCAATCTTTGGACTCCCACGCTGATATTTCCTTTCTTTATAATATCCGCGGCAATAATCGCTCATACTGCCATATCCAATGCGCTAGATGAGCGCGCAGACGCCGGTTCTTTCAAGAAAGCCTCGTCGTTCATCGTCGCTTCGCTTTTGCTGATTTCAATCGTCGTCACGGGAAAAACCTTCAGGAGCGCGCCGACAGAAGGCTCCGTATTTAACCTTAGAACCAAGTTCGCCTACGGAAAACTGTCCTGTATATATTCATCAGAGAAGAGGGTGGAATATCTTGAAGAGTTGCTTGATTATCTGGACGGCCGCGTCGGCAAAGGCGACAGGCTTCTGGCGTTCAAAAGATTTTCCATGCTCAACTATATCACAGACACAATTTCGCCACTTAACACAAGCTATATCGCCGAAGACATTCCAGTGGAAATGTACGACAAAACAATCAAGATAATGATAAAAGAAAGAAGAGAGCCTGAATATGCCGTCAGGGTTTTGAACTTTCCGAACTATCTAGGCGGCGAAAAAAATCCGGAATTGCTCCCCTACTCTACTGACCCCGCGATAGATCCTTTGTTTTCTTATGTCCATCAGAATTATACGCTTGAGAAAACGATAGGGCCTTATGAGGTTTGGAGAAAAAATCAGTTCATTCGATAAAGATATGCGGCATCCGAACCAGCAAATTATTATTTGTGTTTTTTTCGAGCGTCCAAGAGTATTTCGCAAATATCCTTTATGTCGGTCTCTGTCAACTCGCCGTAGAGCGGCAGGCAGAGTATTTCTTTGGAGGCGGCCTCCGCGACCGGCAGATTAGCCGGAGATGATGACGGCAGATATTTGTAACACTGGTAATTGCTGCATAAAGGATAGAAATATTTTCTTGGAAAAACATTATGTTCCCTCAGATGAGCGTGCGCCTCGTCGCGGGAACAGCCGAACGACTCTTCGTTGATTCTGACGGTGAAGTATTGATGATTCTTTTTCGCTCCCGAGGCGTCCGCGTTGACGCGAAGTCCTTCCACTCCGTCAAGCGCGCTCTTATACACTTCCGTAAGAACCTTTCTCTTTGACATCTCGCTCTCGACAATATCAAGAACGAGAAGACCGAGCGCGGCTTGAATCTCGTTCATTTTTCCGTTTATGCCCGGCATAACAACTTCTTCTTCATTTTTTATACCGAAGTTTTTAAGGTAATCTATCCTCTGCTTCATGTTCGGGTCTTTGCACGAAAGAGCGCCGCCTTCGGCTGTGTGAAAAAGCTTCGTGCCGTGAAAGCTGAACATTGAGATATCGCCGTATTCGCCAATCCCGACGCCGTCAATCTCCACTCCGAAAGCGTGCGCGGCGTCATACACCACCCTAAGCCCGTATCTGTCCGCTATGCGCTGAATTTCAAGGACATCGCATGGCGTTCCGAAAACATGCACCCCCAAGATCGCCGTCGTGTTGGGGGTTATCATAGACTCGATTTTTGCCGCGTCGATATTAAGCGTGACCGGGTCGATATCGCAGAATATGGGTTTCACATTATTCCACGTGAGCACGTGGGGCGTGGCGGGAAAGGTGAAAGGAGTCGTTATCACTTCGCCTGTGAGCCTGAGCGCGCGACATGCGGTTATGAGCGCTATCGTTCCATTGTTGAATAAAGATAAATATGGAACTTTAAGATATTCGACAAGCCTATTCTCTAAAAGCTTATGCTGATCTCCAACGTTCGTGACCCATTTGGAGTCCCAAATATCCTGTATCTTCCGCGTCATATCAGAAATATCTGGGAGCGCGGGTCTAGATATATATACTGGACTTGGAAAACGTTTCATTCGCTTTTCTCGCCAATGTGGAATTCAGGTTGTGAATTCCTTTTGATCCTTTCTTAAACTTTTAGGAATGTAATTGCCATTAACATCGAAACAGATTTGGCGGTATTCGTTTTCAAGTTGAAGGATTCTGTCTTTGGGTCTGCGTCCGATTATTCTCGCTGGAGTTCCCGCGTATATGGTCCACGGCTCGCAATCTTTTTTGACGAGCGAATTGGCTCCAATCGCCACTCCGTCGCCGATTTCCACTCCGGGCATTATAACCGAGTTCGCCCCGACTATAACGTGTTTTCCGATCCTAACAAAAGACCTAGTCGGTTTCCTGAAAGGATAATCCACCGCAGGATTGCATAAGCTTTCGCCCTTGGAGTAATCTTCATCGCCGGTAAAAACTCTCACTCCGGACGAAAAACCGGCAAAATCATTCATAATAAACTCGCCTCCGCCGGCTATGGATGAAAAAGAAGCGATATGAACAAAATTCCCTATTTCGATGTTTTTTCCTCCCATGATGAACACGAAATCATCGATTATCACTGAATTGCCAATGGAGATATTTTCCTGAGATGTGATTTTTGCGAGCGGCCATATTGTCACATCATCGCCGATTTTTCTGAAACTGTTTATCATTCGTGTATCGCCCATCGCGGCGCTCATGTTGATTTTTTACGCATTATAAATAGTATATTTAGTGTAATTTAAATAGCAACAAACGACGGATAATTGTGACCGGATGATGGAACCGTTGAAAAAAACAGAACCCGACAACAAAGAAATATTTCATATTCCTTCAACTAGCCCGCGCCCGGAGATAAGCGCTGTCATCACTTGCTACTTCGAGGAATCAAGCATAAACGAGTTTTATTCAAGGCTATCATCGACGTTAAAATCCACCGGACGATCGTATGAAATAATTTTCGTTAACGATGGAAGCAGCGACGGCACGTTCAGGATTCTAAAAGAGATTTACGATGCGGACGGCTCAGTCGCGGCCGTTATCGACCTTTTCCGCAATTCCGGCCAAGCCGCCGCAATCACCTCCGGGCTGGAATACGCTAGAGGCGATATCGTTTTGCTTATGGACAGCGATCTTCAGCTTTCTCCGGAAGATTTGCCTCTTCTTTTAGCGGAATATGACAAAGGCAACGACATTGTCGCCGGATACCGGGAAAACAGAAAAGATCATATTCGACGAATCATTCCATCTAAAATCGCCAACATAATCATGAGAAAAGTGGCAAAACACAACTTGCGCGATTTCGGTTGCACATTCAAGCTTATCAATTCCAAACTCGTTAAAGCTTTCGACTTCGGACCATGCAACCCGATTCAGATTTCCTGTGTGATATCCAAAGCCGCGCTTGTGTCGGAGGTCCCGGTAAACCATCATCCGAGGAAATACGGCAAATCAGGATGGACTTTCTGGAAACTCTATTCATACAATATCGACAATTTTGTGCGCTTTTCGGAAATACCATTTCAGATTATGGGCGTGGCGTGTTTTGCTGTTGCGGTGGCGTTTCTGATAAGGTTGGCGACGGTGTATCTGTTCCCGTTCAACATTCTTAAGGTAGTCACCACCGGGCTAATTCTTAACGTTCTTGTCTTCTGTTTTCTCGTGACGCTTGTAATGCTGGTTGCGATAGGAGAGTTCACTATCCGCAATTTCATAATGCTGAGCAGACAGCCTTCATACGTGGTCAAGACTGTCTTCCACAGACTATCCGAACAGAACGACAATAGGGTTTGATTATCTTGAGAGACGCAAGAAACAGCGCTTGTGTGGAAAATGGGTTCCCGCTTTCGCGGGAATGACGGCAGAAAAGAATAAGGAATGACGGCGCGTAAAGCGCGTTCCGCTCCTTACAGCAAACGCAATATTTTCTGCTCTGCGCAGTAAATCCGGGTTAAGCCTTTTCGAACTCTTTGAGCATTCTCGCGCTGAAAGCGTCGTATGCGGCTTTGAATTCGGCGAGAGTCTTTTTGACCGAGCCGAATTCCGGCCATTGCGCCGGGGTATGCCCCTTCACTCCGAAATCGCCTTGGATGCCCGCCAAGCCCAGAATCTTTTTTAGTTCAGCATTCAGCTCATACCCGGCGACAAAATCAGGAATGCGGCTTAACCTGTCGACAACGTCGGCGCCGAAATCGTCTCTTATGGATTCGACATAGTCGTTAAGTTTGAAATCGTTTTGAAGAGACATTTTTCTGACATTTTCCTGATGGTTGCCGAATTCGGTGTGAACCATATTGTTTGCGGCTAGAGTCCAGTATGTGTCTTCGGGTTTTCTCTTCGAGGCGGGCAGATAGTTTATCCTGTCCATAATGAAGCGCGCCTGATCCATGCCGAGATCGTATGTGTCGCAGATGTATTCCGACCATTTTTCGTAGTTGCGCTCTGAAAAGAAAATATGCCAAACTCTGCGGGCGACGAGAGTTCCGGATTTCTCTATATCGCTTTCAATCTGCTCAAGCTCAGTCTTGGAAACGATGTCCTTGAGGGCAGCGGCGACATTTGCGTCGATGGTTTTCTGCGCGCCGAAACGAGTCGCGGCGACGACCGCCGCCTCATAATTGGAAGCTGATTTAGCGGCTTTCTCTGAACCATTCGCTTTCGCCAGCGCCAGAACTTTTTTCAAAGCTTTCTCCGCGCCGATTTTCTTTTTCAGCGAAGCGAAAAGAGACTCGAGTTTGACTTCCCTCAAGTGGCTTTCAAATCTTCCTCCCATATTGGTCATGTAGAGTTGGGTCGGAAGAATGCCCATGTTCATGGCCGAAGCCATTCCGGCGATTTCCTCAAGAATCATCGTGACCTGCTGCGCCACAGTGTAAACCACGGTGACGTTCGAGCCGAGTCCGAACGAGTTGATGGAGCGCGCAATATTTCTGGCGGCAGGATGGCAGGCCGCCACTTTTATCACAAGATTTGCGCGCCCTTTTTCCGCGGGAGATTCATATCCGGCGAGCAGATAGGAATCATAAACGCGCAGGTTCTCTTCGGCGAGTTTCAGAGCGTTGAGGGCGTCGGCTATGCTTTCATCAGCTTTATGCGCGATATTCGGGTTCAACTGAAAGCTTACGACGCCGCCGCCGGATTCATCGCGAAGATTGTGAAAGACAGGCCTGAAAACATGAAGGTTGTCCCAAAGAGCTAGCAAAGTGGCAAAAAGAGCTATCTCGTCCGAATGCTTGGAAGGATTCGCCCGCCATATCTCTCGCATAGGATGGCCGGCGGCGGCTGATATGAATTTCTCAGTTAATGCCGGATCGTCGTCATACGCTTTGGCTGCCAGAACTGGATTGGTTGAAACCTGTTCGAAACCCAGATGTCGAAGCCATCTTAATCCGAGAGCGTAGTCGTTCCCGAATTTGCAAACGCCTTCGGCTGACATTTTGAAATAAATATTGTTAAATATTTCATCGGCGGCGGCGTCAAGGAAGTCGAGAGTGACCGGGCCGTCGCCGGCGACGGCGCCGCGAATCCTTTTGCCTGTAAGGGATGTCATGCTTGCGCCTCCCTGCACAAGTTCCATCCCTTTGAGAATCTTGTCCACTGCCGCAAAAGCTATAACGGGAACTCCGTTTTCTTCAATTTCCATCGACTCCCACTTCAACAGAACTTCTTCGATGTTCGAAACGCTCAGTTCCGTTTCCCATTCATCGAGCCAGCCGCTTTCCAGCCCAAAGAAATTCAGAGCCAGTTCAAGAGCGAACTCATACGCGTTTATTCTGAACTGGATTTTTTTAGTTCGCGCTTCCTTTGAGTCGCTCGCCTTCAAAGCTGACAAGGCGAACCTGTAGCTGAGGCTTCGAAAAGCGTTTGACACTGTTTCTGTCAACCGACCATTGAGGTCCGGGAACAAAAAATGATCGGCAGCCAGCCGAGGCCATCCCCATTCGACTAGTTGAGCCGCGTTAGAAGCGGGGTCGCCGATTATCGGCGATTTCCCATGAGATGTTAGACTTTCAGCAGACATGCTGTTCGCCGCTTCGCGAACCTCATTCTGAATCTCGGAAGCTCTTGTTTTCTTTGCCATGACGACGCCTCTTTTCGTTGAGAATATATTGCGCGAAACACATCATGTAAATTATATTGCATACACGCCGCGTTCGCAAAAGCAAGACTGATATTTCGGGGTCGTTATTTGCGGTTTCTAATGAATTCGATATTTCTGCGCGCCATCCCGGCTCCCTCTTCATCTCCTATTCGAGCATAAATATCCATGGCTTCTTTGAAGCTGGAAATCGCGCCTTCGGAGTCGCCGCTCGCGTACAATGCCGATGCCAGATGTTGCAGGATATCCGCAAGAGACCTATCATCGTCGTTTTCTCTGTGGAATCGCGCGCATTTTTCGAATAATGCTATTGCGCTCTCAACATCTCCGATAGCCATTTGGGAGCTTCCCAATCCGAAGAAAGCGTCGTTTTTAAGAGCGTCATCGCCTGAGTCTTCATAGACTTCCACACTTTTCCTGAAATATTCAATCGCATTTTCATGGTTATTGGTCGATGAATAAATGTTGGCGATTTCGCATAAGCAGTTTCCCACTGATGTCGCGTCGGGAAAAGAGGAATATTTTTCCATCGCCGACTGTATGGATTCTATTCCCTCAAGAACTCTTTGATTCGCGCATAGAGCCATGCCGCGCGAAAACATCGCGTCGGCTTCTCCTCTTTCGTCATTCAGCGTGGTAAACAAACGGACCGCATTGTCGCAGCACATCAGAGCTTCTTCCGCCATGCCTTCCGCTAGATATGAGGATGACAGCGAGTCAAGACAAGCGGCGACTCCGGCGTCATTATTTGCGTCCTCGAAAAAAGACCTAGCTCCGTCATATTTCTCGATCGCTTCCTTGTTCCGGCCAAGAAAGCGGAGAATATTGCCGACCACTGCGGTGTTAAGCGCGGCGCGATCCATCATTCCCGCTTCTAGGTTCGCTTCGACGGCTTGTTCTCTGCATCTCAAAGCCTCTTCAAAATCCCCTTTATCGGCGGCCGTATCGCCAAGAGCATCAAGACAAGCGTCGAGAGCTTCAAAATCATCGATATCGTCAGCGATTTCCAATGCGGAAAGATAAGAAGCTGAAGCGGATTCATAATCGCTTTCGAACCGTCTTATGACTCCCAAATTAAACAAACTGACATATTCGCCCTGCCGGTTGCCTGTCAACTTGAATATTTCGACTGCCTCGAAAAAGCAATCGGCAGAGGCATCAATCCTTCCTTTTTGAAAATGAACGAATCCGAGCAGCAACTTCGCCGACGCCAAAGCGTCATCCTCAAGTCCTGCGGATATCGACGATACAATAAATTTTTCGGCTTCGTCGACATTGTTTTTCGACAACTCGACCATACCGAGTCTGGCCGCATTAACCGCTTCTCCCGCCCCTTGTTCCAACGGTTCGGTATAATGGTACAAATAAACTTCTTCTTGTTTCTTCAAAGCAGTTTACCGCCTTTGCGCAATAATTTTGTAAAACATCTATTGTCGCCTATTTTTTTTCAATGCGTCTTTCATTCGGATAGCGTGTTCGAGATTTGCAGACGCCGCTTGATTGTTAGGGTCTATCTGCAAAACTTTCCTGAAGAACGAAATCGCTGTATCGAAATCTCCGGCCTGCAAATATGTTACGCCTGACATCCCTAAAGCGTTTGCGTGCGAAGGCTCGCTTTCCAAAACATGTTCGTACCTTCGACGCGCGCCCTCAATGTCTCCTAAGTACAACAACGTGTTGCCCATAAGATAAACGGCGGCGTTCCAGTCCGGCTGCGTGATGAGGATTTCTTCTATCATCGGTTTTGCCTGCGCGGGTCTGCCGAGACTGTTCAATAGCAAAGCAATGTTGTAACGAACATCGTTAGTGGGATGAAAAGCATAGGCTGAATAATAAGTTTTCAAAGCCTCGTCATGGCGGCCAGCGCGCCAATAAGCCGTTCCAAGCGCTAAATACGCCTCATAATGTCGAGGGTCCAGCCTGACTGCGGCTTCCAGATTCGTTATCGCCTCTTTCAAATTCGAAGGGGTCGCCCCTATCTCGACGAGCCTTCGTCCGTAACCGGTTCGCGCTTTGGAACTGTCCGGGCATACATCAACGGCGCTTTTCCATAGATACAACTCGTCGCGCCAATCGCGGTTTCTTTCAATTGTTTTCGCTCCGAAGAAAAATGCCACGCACAGCCCTATAAGGAAGCTCAACATCATTATTTTTGGCTTTGCGGATTCCAGTTTCAGTCCGGAATTCATAAAAGCCCCTGCAAGCATAATAGACAATCCCATTGAGGGCATGTAAAAATATCTTTCAGCTATAACTTCCCCGATAGGCGCGATATTTGAAATGGGAATCATGTTTATCAGAAAGAAGAAAGCGCCAAAGCTCAGATATTTTTCGGACTTCACGAATGCCAACCCGGCGATAAAAATCAGAGCGTAAAACAGCATCGCAAGTATCGGTTTGATAGTCATCAAGGTATCAGGATTAGAGACGCAATGAACCAAACTGAACCCGGACGAAAAAAAGAACATCTGCAAGTATTTCAAAAAGGCGGATAAAATCAGAGGCGCGCTTTCAACGAAACTGCCGGCGGGATACACTGGCAAAGCGCCCGATTCGCTATTGGCCATTAGAACAAATCTTATCAGGGCGAATATTACGAATACTGTTATGTAGCAAAAATAAGCCGTTCGACTTTGCCAAATTTCATTGAAGCCGCTTTTTCTGCGCGACACCCATTCGTATACGAGAACGACAGCCGGAAACACCGCCGCGTTCTCTTTAGAAAACATCGCAAACAAATAGAAAAGCGAAGCAAGCGCAAGTCGAGGAATAGAAAAACCTCCCGATTCACGCTTTGCTCCGATATGAGCAAATAAAGCCGCCAATAGAAAAAACGCGGCCAAAGGGTCTTCGACGAATGAAGCGGCGTTAACAGCTTCGCTTTGTATCGGGTGCAACGCGAATATTAAAGAGGCGAGGAAGGCTGTGGCTCTCGCGTTTGCGAACGATGACAATATTAAAAACAGAAGAATGGCGTTGGCGGCGTGCAACAGTATGCTTGTAATATGAAACGCGGGCGGGTTCTTTCCGCCGACAAGAGTTTGAATAAAAAAAAGCGCGGTGGCAACCGGTCTGTAACTCCGTTCGCCGCTGATATTAAAGTAGTCGTGATTGAAAAGTTTTTTCAGATTGCCGATATCGTTCAGATTGACGTTCTCTGCGATAATCACGCGGTCGTCATAAACGAACGGGTTATCGATTGAGCCGAAATATATCGACACAACCGCGACAAGCAACGCGAGCATATAAACAGGCTTTTTTATTTTATCGGGGTGCATATCCAAGCGCTCATCGCGTCAATCTATATAACTTTCCTCGAACACTACTCCGTCCGCTCCGAAACCGATAAGACGATACTCAAAACCCTTATCTTCGTTTCTCTCATAAAAAAAGTCGCCGGGACTCATTGAATCACTGCCTGCTGTTTTAATCGGCAGGCCATTTGACGAAAAAGGATTCGGAGGATATTTTTTCAGCATTCCGGGGCCGATAAGAGAATCCGGGACTGAACCGCCAGCTACTTCGCCGCTCTGGGGAAAAACGCCTCCGTGTTTCTCGGCGTAGATATTCAGGGCTATGCTCAATCCTTTAATATTCATCGCGGCGAGCCTGTCATTTCTTTTGTTTCTGGATGTTAAACCGCCGAAAATAGAAATAATGAGACATAAAGCAACCGTTGCGCTCGCGTAAATCACATTTGCCGCGACATTCTTTTTCATAGGATGACGACCTGCGACACAAACCGAGCCGCTATTTACGCGCGGCAGTTTTTTTCTTCTTTTTGCCGGCGGTATTTGCGGCGGCTTTTTTCTGTTCGGGCGACGCTTTCGGCGCGGCGACTGACGGGTTCATTTTCAGAAGACCGAGTTGGACAAGATCATGAAGGTGTATCATTCCGACAGGTTCCAACTTTGCGCCGACGACCGGCAAAACGGTAATCGAATTGTCTTCCATGATTTTCAAAGCCTCAAACATCGTGCTTTCCCGCCGGACGTGTTTGGGAGATTTCGTCATGACGGATTTGACGCTTGTGAGGAACAGATTGGCGAGAGAGCCTTGAGACTTCTGAAGGAGTCGCCTGACATCCCCATCCGTGACGATGCCGGTCAAAGCGCCGTCTGCGCCGACAATGCTGATGGCGCCCAAACCTTTTGAGGTAATCTCAAGCAACGCGTCTCGGAAAATCATGTCGCCTGCGGCGACGGGATTTCCGGGTCTGGTGGCCAGAAGGTCTTCCACTGTGTAAATCGCCTCGCCGCCTGCGGCTTGCGAGCGTGAAGTTCTGCCGCTTTCGATGTCCTGCTCATAAAGCAAAGCCATAGCAAGCAGGTCCCCCAGAGCCAAAGCGCTCACACAAGTCGAGTAGGAAGCGAAATTGTCCGTTGCGTCCAGAGGCAGGGAAGTTTTCAGGAGGATATCGGCGGCGCGGGCAAGGCTGCTTCTGCCGCTCGGAGTTAGAGCTATGATTTTTGCTTTCTTCTTTTTGAGCCAAGGGAGAACCCTTATGATTTCGTCCGATTCGCCGCTGCTGGAAATAGCTATTGCCACGTCTTCATGAGATATCGAAGCGGCTTCGCCATAGAAAGCGGCTATGGGATCGAGAAGAAAAGCCCTGCGGCCGGCCGCTCTGAGGGTTGAAGCCAATTTGGCGCCGACAGCGCCTGATTTTCCGAAACCGAAAATCACGATCGAGCCTTTGCATGATTTCAGAACAGATAAAGCTTTGTCGAAAGGCTGACCTAGCTCGCCGCCCATTCTTTCAAGCTCTAAACCCTGTCTTTGAAGCAGTTCTTTCATCTTCTTTGCGGCTGTCATAAACGGCCTCCGCTTTCCCGCTCCGGATTACGGTCTCTCGATTCCGGGCGATTTATTCTATCATTTCCGGTCTTGGCCGAGGTTCCCTTGCCCAATCTTCCATTCTTCTTGAGAAGAACGCTTGAAACACCAGATACATGGTTGTCGACCACACTCCCAGCGATATCATAATGTGGAACATCGTTGTCATTACAATTCTTTTCTCCATGTCGACGCTGTGAGTCAACGGGGAAACGAATCTATTGTTAATAAACGGAGCCGACGCCGCGGTTGCGAATATCAACAATCCGGCAAGAAGTCCTATTCCCGAGTAGTAGAATTTCAGCCCGCGCATTGCTTTTATTCCGACGAATATCTCGAAACAAAAGGCTCGAAGGTCCCAAGCGACAGCGAACAAAGATTCGTGCTTGCGCACATTAATGCTGTTTTTCCATGCGGAATACACGCCATATAAGAAAGAAGCGGCGATAATCGGCCAAGTCAACGGCAACATATATGGATGAGGATAGAAGTAAACCATTAAAGAGAGAGAAAGCATAAATGGAAAATACGTCAATCCGAAAATATACAACATCGAAAGATGTAGATGTTTTGAGGCTTTGTTTCTAAGGGCGATCTTTTTTCCTCTCGGACTCTCTTCCACCAGCCAAATCCAGTTATCCTCTGGCAGAATGAAAAACACAGGCGCTGAAACTATCATAAGCTTCAGCATAAAAACGAACATGCCGGACAACTCAGAGGGGGGCGCAAATCTTCCGAAAATAAAAACAGCAATCCAGAGGATCGCCTCAATGGCCAGAAAAACAAGCGCTTTAAATAATCTGACGTCCAATTCAGTATAACGTGAATGCGATATCGAGTCTGTCGGACGCTCTCACATCCTTTGCGGCAACCGCCCTTAGCAAAGCGTCATTGTCTCTGTTTCGCATCAGCCTTTCAATGATATCCAAATAGTCCTTGGCCGGAACCGCGCCGATTCTTTTTGTTTCTGCGTCAGGCAACATTCCTCTTTTCAAAGCTTCCGCCGAGACTCTTTGCAACGCGGAAGAAACAAACTGCTCAGCCTCGATGCGAGTCATCTCGCCGCTGACGCGTTGTTCTACGATAATCTCTCCAGTTGAAAAAATCCGCCTGTTTACAGTCGGCCTCATTTTTATATACATCTGCTGGCCTTTAAATACATTATTGGCCGCCAGCGCGTCAATAATGACATCGTCTTTAGAAGCCTTCATCACGTCCATTAAACCTTTGAACTGCTCATTAAAAATCAGGCCTGTGTCTTTGTCCACGATAACGCCGCGCTCAACCGCTTCCGCCAACAGAGAGTTTATCATCGCCATCAATTGTGTTTTAAGATCCGATTCTTTTATGCTTTTTGATATCACGACTCGCGCCAGCAACTGGTCCCTGTGGTAAACGATGTCTCCGTACAGAGTTTCCACGCTTAACTGGCTGATTCTGTCTATCGAAATTTTAATCTCTCCTTCAAGCTCATTTTTGCGCTCCGTCAGTTCCGCCGTTTCCTTTTTGAGTTTGGCGAAATCAACGGACATCATGTCGTGAGATTCCTGAAGCTCGTTCAACTCAATGGATTTGATATTGATGTTGCCGAGTATTTCATCCAATCTCTCAACGTTTTCTTTGTAGTCTTCCCTATTTCGTTCAATTTCCGCTCTAAGCTCCTCTTCCTGTCTTTTATACTCGAAAGTCGAACGCTCCAACTCTTTTTGTTTTTTTTCAAACAAAGCAGTCGATTCCTGAAGCTGGACTTTGCGAGTTTCAAGTTCGTCCACAATTCTTTTTAGCCCGAAAAAAGAAGTGCGGGCGTATTGAGAAAATGCGAACAGCAGTATCAAAGTGACGGAAACAATCACAGCCCCGGTGATGATGGTCACTATAATGGAGGTATACTTCGGACGAAGATTAAACAGACTGATTCTTTTTTTGCCGACTTTCCTGCCTACGTAGTCGCCGATATAAGCTATCAGTCCGCTGATGAAGACCAACAATACTACAAGAGCTATTCCTCTCAGATCCATCTAATGGTCATGTCCTTCACATAAATAGCGGCATAAACCGCTTGTTAGCCAATATATATTAACACACAATACTCACAATAGATATCTTAACAGTCCGCAATTCGGGTACTGAAAGTATTTGTATAAAGCTTGTCTATTTCAAAATATGTTTATAAAATACGCGTACATTGAATGTTTTTTTGGGAAAACAAAAGGTTAAATGTGATGTTTTCGCATGACAAGGGTGTCGCATGACAGGAAATCAAGGCAAAGAACTCTGGCAGACGCTTACAGCGGTTTCTACGGTAATCGGATGCCATGATCTGTTCGACGAATCCTATCCGGTAAGGATGGCGGGATATGCGCGAGCCCTCGGAGCAGCTTCCGGCATGGAGCAAGAGGAAGTCGAGCAGTTAGAGTACGCCGCGTTGCTTCATGACATAGGACAAATAAAAACTCGCGAAACGATTTTGAAGAAACCCGGAAGGCTGACCCGTCAGGAATATCTCGAAGTCCAAGCCCACCCGATTGAGAGCGAAAAGATAATTGAGATGATGCCGAATCTAGGTTGGGCGGCGCAATGGGCGCGCTGGAGACATGAATGGTGGGACGGATCCGGCTATCCGGATAGAATCGCGGGAGAGGCTATTCCACTGCCATCTCGAATCCTCGCTGTCGTCGATTCTTTCGGAGCAATGCTCAGCGAGCGCCCGTATAGGCAGGCTCTTGAAAAGACTGAAGCGCTTGCCGAATTAAAACTAATGGCGGGTATTCAATTCGATCCTGCTGTTGTGGAAACATTCATCAGGATAATGTCGGCGGAGACGGAATGCTGAAAACATCCACTTATAACGGTCTGCCAACAGCGCGTCTTACAGGGTGGCTCTGGAGCGCGACAAAAGATATTCAATTTGATTCGGTCATCTGCCCGTTCTGCGGCTCAGGCGCTGCCGCCCGCCTTTTCAAAGAGCAAGGCTGTGAAGTGACCGCCACGGCCGTTTTCACTTCGTTCGCAAGGCAAGCGAGAGCTCTCATAGAGAATGACTCGACTACATTGGACCAGTTTGAGGCGGAGGCGGTAATCGGGCCTTCAGCAGACACGACTCAACTGATGGAAGGAATAGCCCCCGCTTACGGCCTTCCTCATTCGTTCGGCGCATGGCTCGACCGGTGTCGCGCAAACATAGAACGCATGGATCATGAGTATAAAAAATCTCTCGCATACACCGCCGTGTCGAAAGTAATCGCTCAGGTTTTTTCATTGGGCGAACAATCTGTGGCGCAATCCGGCGAAGAAGATTGGAATCAGGTGTTCAGGTTCTATGTGGCCGCGCTCAACGACATGGTTTTTTCAAACGGCAGGCTATGCTTAGCTTATGAAGGCAACCCGGAACGATATGTAATGGAATCGAACGCGGACGCGCTATGCCTATATCTGCCCAGAGAGAGCATTTCCAAACTGACCGAAGCTGAAAGATTTTCTGAACTATTCAACCGTTTCTGTCATGAAAAACAAATGATGTCGGAACTGTCAGCCGCCGAGAATGAAACGCTCGGAACAGCGTTGATCGACACTTCAAAGTATGCGGATTTGGTTTCAAATTTCCTCGAACGCGCTAAACATATCAAACTATGGTTTATATGCGCAAGCAGCGACGCGCCTGTCGCAACGGACGAAATTTATAGAATTCTTGCCGGATTAAAAAACAAAGTGACAGTTATGCAAAAAGAAATGGTTTATTCTAAAAACATTTCAAGAAAAGAATACATTTACATCTGCGAATAACAAAGCGGGCCGACCCGGATTCGTGGACAGCGCCGGCGCAAATGAAGAATTCCGGTCGATATTACGAGCGTTCAATTCCGGCGATAAAATCCTTGAGTTCCTTAAAATACCTTTCTCCGCCTTCGATATATGCGTCGTTATGGTCGGCTCCGTGGACGATGTATATTCGCTTGGGTTCGGAAGCCTTTTCAAAAAGCCTCCTGCAATGACTGACAGGAATTAGAGAATCAGAGTCTCCGTGAATAAATAATTTCGGAACAGAAACGGCTTCGATTTTATTCAGAGAATCGAATTTTGTTTTGATAAGAGATCTAGGCGCGATGGGGATCAAAGCCGCGGCCACATCCGAAATGCTTGTGAAAGTTGATTCGACAATCAAAGCGTCGCATTCCATTTTTGAAGCCGCGTCGATCGCCACAGCCCCTCCTAAAGACCTGCCGAAAAGTATCGTCTTAATCTTTTTTGGTCTGCAACGCTCGATGAGCCAGTTGAGAGCGGCCGCGCCATCTCGACAAAGGCCGGCCTCGTCAGGTTTGCCATTGCTACTTCCATACCCTCTGTAATCAAAAATAAAAATTTCTGCCCCGACCTGATGATGGAGTTTGATGATATTGTCCAGCCTGTCTGAGATGTTGCCGGCGTTTCCGTGAAAAAAAAGAAGGGCTGATTGCGCTTTCTCTTTAGGAATGAACCATCCGTGAAGCCTGACGCCGTCAGACGCTTCAAACCGGACGTTCTCGAAATCAAGCCCGAACTCGTCAGGTTCAGCCCAGAAATCCCGCGTCGGGTAATATATAAAACGATTCTCAAAAATCATATTTCCAAATCGAACCGCATTTTTCGTTAATGTTTACTTCCGCTTGAAGTTCCGGCATATTCGTTTACGATATCAACTATCTCAGCTATGTATCTGCCAATCAACGGTAAATCAATCATTTTTCCCAGCAACAACACTAAAAAACCGAAAATCATCGTCATGCCTATGACTAAACCAAGCCCACGAGCAATGCCGATAGCAAAGCTTAGGGCAATGATTCTTTTAGGCTTAGTCATATTGGTCAAGTAGTCGGCCAGATTCATTCTTTCAAAAATGTCCGCCAGCTTGTTTATGTTCATTATTGTCTCAGGCTCGAGTCTTACCGACGCTCCGGGATCGGGAAGGGAAAATGTCTTATTTTCAGAAGCGGCATCGCCGCTCTCGTTCCCAGTGTCGGTGTTCTCAGGCATTATCCGCCTCCTTTTTCCAGATTACATCTCTCCACTTTGAATATCCCGCAGTCATTGTTCAACTTTGAGATTCGTCGTCTTGTCGGAGAGCGCGCGTTAATGAACGCAACTCTCTCATTTTTTCACGATGTTCTTTCGAGCCTTTCTTGTGCGAAGAAAATATTTGTTCAAGGGCGTTTTCAAGCTTGTCCAGAAGTTCGTTCTTGTTTTTCTTCTCGTCCTCGCTATCCGCGATTATTTCCTCTTGTTTTCTGCGTTCTTCGTTAAGCTCGCTGTTTACAGTCAGCAACATGTTGTTGACGGCCGCAACATCGCCCAGCCTGCGCTCCCTGTTTTCATGCTCGATCTCCCTGTATCTGGCCCTGAGGCCCGCCGCCGTCAACACGGCTATCACAGCGCCCCAGAAAAGGGCCAAGACAAGGTGCTTTTTTGAGAGATAAGATTTGAAGCTTATATCCTTTTCCCGTTCGGAAACAAGAGCCGCCCACTGCCTGCCCCCGAATCTGTCGGAGACATAAGCGCCAAGCCATTTCTCCTCGATAGACGACTCTTCGTCGCCCGCTAAGGCGAACTTTCCTTTGCCGCAATTGCCTTCTATCATATCCGCCGCCATGACATTCAATTGATCATGTCGGTCCAGAGCCATCGCTTCCTTTATTCCTGCTCCTATGTATTCAGGCTCAGGATGAGCAAGTATCCTTCCCGACGAATCCACGATTGTGATGTTTCTTCCCGATATATTTCGAGAAGATTGCTGTATTCTCTCGCTGAGCGCCGACGGGTTGACGGCGACGACGACAGCGCGCCTGTTTTCATTAAAAACCTTGGGATTGCCTGACGGCCCGCCGGGAACGTACACCAAAAGCCAAACGCCTGATTCGCTGCCTGCAACGTCTCTTATGAACACGTTTGACACGAGGACTCCGGATTCAGAAACCGCCCCGGATGAGGAGACAAAAAACATCTCTAGATCGTCCACCCCGCCCTTTTCAAAAAAAGCTCCGGCAGAAGATTCTATCCGGCCCTCGATATATACCGCTATTGATGCCACGCCGTCTGCGGACAATCTTTTTAGTATGTCTTCTATAGGTTCAACTCCTTTAGCGGCATGTTTTGCGGACCTTGCTATCCAAGCCAGATAATCGTTAGCGTAAGAAGTCGCGTCCCAAGCTGCGGATGTTAATTTTTCAAACTGTATCTCTTCAAATCTGCGGCTTTCTTCGATGAAAGACCATCTAAGGCATAACGAGCCGACAATAAAAAGCGCAAACGCCGCTCCAATCCATCTTAAAGCCAATTTTATCGCCGGATTGTCGTCTCCGTGAACCGGTATCATGATATCATGTCGCCTTTCGCGAATCTTCGAACCAACGCAACTGCTCCTTCGGCGTCTTCAGGATCAAGTTCGCCGTCGATAATTTTTTCCTTGAGCATGCTGACAATCTCTCCTACGCGCCGCCCCGGCCCTATTCCCAATATCTTCATTATATCTCCGCCGTCAATCGGAGGCTTGGGATTCAAATAACGTTCCGCGTCCAATTGCGCCGCGCGCGTCATAAAATGGTCCACCCTGTCTTGTCTTGCAGCCTTCAATTCGGCGTCGCCGGTTGTGATGTCCGACTTCGTAAGCGCGGCGATATCTTCAAAATATTCGCCCAAATCATTTACGGCCCGCCTTACCGCCGAGTCGGTCCAAGCGTCGTCGTATGCGCTCAACCTATGGTGTTTAGACACCAGAGAAGAAATATAATCAATGTCTTCGTTGCTGAATCTTAGCCTTCGGCAGATTTCAGCGGCAAACTCGCCTCCCGCGCGGTCGTGGTTGAGGAACGAGTACGCCCCGTCCGTCAAAGTCCTCACAGCCGGTTTTCCCACATCGTGAAGCAGCGCGGCCATCCTGAACCTCGGCGTTTTAGGGCCGAACTCTGCGGCCCTGTCCAAAACCTCCATTGTGTGTCCGACCAAATCCTTATGATGGGTTTCCGGCTCCGGTTCAAGCTCCATCAAAGCGGCCAATTCCGGAATCCAACGCTCTACCAGACCCCATTCGAACATTATTCTTACGCCTCTGGACGGCTGCGGCAACATCAACAGCTTTTCAATTTCCATTTTAACACGTTCCGGGGCTATGCCGCTCAACAAATCAGTATCTCTAACCGTGTATTTGATCGCGGAAAGAAGATTCTCGTCAGGTCTCAAATCGTAACCGACCGAAAACCTAATAGCTCTGAGAACTCTGAGGGGATCGTCATTGATGGTTTCAACCGGGTCTCTAGGCGTTCTGAGAACTCCTTTGCTCAGGTCTTCCAAGCCTGAGGAAGGATCAATTAGCAGCCCGAATCCATCAGGCGACAAATCCGCCGCGACCGCGTTCACGGTGAAGTCCCTTGAGACAAGGTCTTCTTCTAATGCCGGTTTTTCGTTCCTTGCCGAACCATCATTATCAGCGCATCCGACAATCCGAAACGGAGTTATCTCCACCTCCATTCCATCTGAGAAGATGACCCCCTGAGTGCCGTGCCCTTTCGCCCGCGACACGTCATAAATGCTTCGCGAAGCTTTCCTCATAATCCTTTTAATGCCGGCAGCGTCCGCAGAAGTGACAAAATCCAAATCGGCAGTCTCGGCTCCTAGAACAATATCCCTGACCGCTCCGCCGACAAGATATATGTTTTCTCCCTCGTTTTGGAATATTTTTCCTATTAGAATAAGCCTTTTATTGATTTCGAATGGAAAAACCAACCGGGGTTTTCCGGTTTGTGGGGTTGTGAGGCTCCTGATTACTGTGCTCTCGTCAGATGCCAATAGCGCCATTCTCCAGTCTTTTGCGCTGACACAAGAAACGACTTCCCGGTCATCTCTTGTATGATTATCAATAAAATATAATCCATTTATTGCAAAAATTCCTTATAAATGTGATAATTATCTTGGTTTTAACGAAAAAGCGGCTGGTCGCGCAGGAATAACCTAGTCGCCATTATTTTTAATAAATTGTTAAGGTTTGCCGACAATAGACGATAATAGTAGCGAGGAGAAAATAGACAGGGGCGAAAAATATGGAAATGCCATTTGTTCCAACATCAATGAGCGGCAAAGCGGATGCCGCGAAAACCAGCGCCGTCAACTCTGCCAAGGCGTACAAAAACGCCGGCCCCAAAAAGGCCGCCGCGCAATCGGATGCGGTCGAGATATCCTCAAAATCAAGACTGATGGCCAAGCTGAAAGCGTCTTACTCCGAACTTGAGAAGGCCGACGCCGAGAAAACCAAGCAGATTAAAGAAAAACTCGACTTGAACACTTTGGAGCTTTCTTCCGAGGAAATCGTGACTCACATACTCAAGGGAACTCTGTTCGATTCAATTTGATAGCCTGTCCGACACTGAAAACAAACCCTCCGGCAACGGAGGGTTTTCATTTTGTCGTGGAAAGCGATGTTCTTTCTTTATCGGTCGTCCGCCTATTACATGGAACATCGACTAAATCCAACTCTTTGCTTATGGAGCCGCCAGCGAACATGCCTTTCAACTCCATCGATATTGCAAGGTCATGGGATTTTCTCATTACAGATATCACAAGCGGGACTGCTAAAGGCAGCCAGTTCGACAAGTTCAGCATTCGACGGAATTCAAAGCCTCTCGCCCTCTGCGCCTGATACACGGACATCGCTTCTTCGAACATCACCGGGAAAAACCTCAAGATTATCAGCATCATGAGGCACAGTTCCTGAGGAACGCGCATTCTTCTCAATGCTGAAGCGATTTCTCTCGGCTCAGTCGTGTAAACAAAGAAAAGATTCGCCAACACCACGAAGTAAATCTTCAGGATAAAAAGAATGGAACCGGCAAAGCCGTCCGAGGCTGCGGTAGCCCAATCTTTGGAAACGCCATATTCGGATAATACAAAAATTAATACTATAAATGGAAATCCGAAGGCTATTCGCCTGACAATAGTCATTATGCCGCTGAAGGATTCGGATAAAACCAAGCATGTGAAAACCATAGATAAGTTGAGGATCGCTAGAACGACCGTATCGTTAAAGTACAACGCCGCAATCAGACACAGGAGCAAGAAAAGCATTTTGGGGCCTGCCGGGGCCTTTTCAGCAAGATTCCTCAACGTACATTTCCCTCCAGTCGCTCGAAAAAAACTCCCGGACATCGCCGTCGAACACTTTTCGTCCGCTTCTTAGAAAAACCACTCTGGTCGCGAGCGCGCGCACAAGTCCGATATCGTGAGTGATAAACAACAACGCAGTTTCTTTCCCGCAGGTTTCTTTCAGAAAACTCGCCACCCTACGGGCGCTGAGCCGGTCAAGCCCGGCAACAGGTTCGTCCAAAGCGACGACTTCCGGAGCGTGGGCGAACGCGCTCGCAAGAGCCACCCTCTTCTTCTCGCCTTGGCTTAATGTCAACGGCATCCTGTCCATCAATCGCGATATCCCGAGCGCTTCCGATATCTCGGACAACCTCGATTCCGCATCAGGCCCGTAGATGCCGAAATTCTTTGACGCGAACAAGCACTCGTCCCTTACGGTGGAGGAAAATAGCTGTCGGTCCGGGTTCTGAAAGGTATATCCTGTTCTTCTGGCAATTTCTTTTCTGGGAACGCGCTTCGCGTTTTTTTCGAAAAGAAAAACCTCGCCTTCAGAAGGTTTCATCAAAGCGCATACGCACTTCGCCATGGTGCTCTTGCCTGCTCCGTTCGGACCAAGAACAGCCAGTCTCTCGCCGCGTCTTAACTTGACATCCATAGGGGCCATCGCCTTTGTCCGCTTTGAGTATGAATGGCCGGCTTTCTTAAATTCCACCACAGCGCCTGATGCTTCGACGGGAAGATATTGCTCAATTCTTTCCATATCCGATTCGTCGGATTTTTCTGCGATATCTTCGAGCCGCCCGTCATTAAGCGCATAAAGCTTGTCCGCGAATTCCATCATCATTTTGATGTCGTGCTCCACAATCACCACGGTCGCTCCGAGTTCGCGGTTTATCCTTTTTATTTCGCCGAGATAGACTTCCCTGCTGACTGGATCAAGACCTGACAGAGGTTCGTCGAGCAATAATATTTCAGGCTTCGGGGCTACTGCGCATGCCAGCGCAAGCTTCTGTTTCTCTCCCCATGAAAGCGTGTCCGTTTTTCTCGCCGCGAGGTTTCCAATGCCGAACTGATCCAAAACGCGCGCCGCCTCTTTTGTCGCGGCGGTTTTAGACATCCCTGTTTTTTCCAACTGCGACACTACTTCATCGATGACCCGCAAAGAGAAAAGCTGCGTGTCCGGGTTCTGAAAAACAGGTTCAATGTGCCGCCTGAATCTCGCAGGGTTCCTCTCGCCTGCGATAGAAATTTCCCCGGTGATTTTTCCTTTAATGAATTCCGGAGCAAGCCCAAGCAGAGCCATCATCAATGTGGTTTTTCCGCAACCGGATTCACCTGTCAGAGCCGTAACGCTTCCTTTTTCCACTTTCAGGTTCAAGCCTTTCAGCGTGGGCTGGTCGCTGAACGCATGAGTGAAATATAGGTTCTCAACCTGTATCACGACGAATTCCCGGAAATAGTCTTTGCTAGATAAGTGTCTTTGATGGATTGCCAGATTTTCAAACCCAACAGAGCGCCGGCCGCATACACAATCATATTCGTGGCCATCTGCAAACCTAAAAGTATTTTCACAACCTTTGACCACGGGAACCCGAAAGCGACCCTCACCAGCATAAAAGCGGCAGTGGCCGCCGCGCCTCCTGCTACGGAAGCGAACGCGACTCTTACCGCCGGCCGGTTTTTGAACAATTCAAGAAGCGAATCGAGCAGTAATCCGTTTACTAGGGCGGGGATCAGTTTGACCGGCCCGGGCAGCCCTCCGAAAGATGTAGGCATCGCCAGCGTCGCGACTACTCCCCAGATAAGCTCATATATCAATATCGTGCCGAACCGGTCTATCATCAACCGCGTCAATATCATGAACGCTGTAGGAAGTATCAAATCAAGTCGGATTATCTGATCGATTCCCGTAACGCCGAGCAAAGGCTTCACGACAAATCCCATGCCGACATCGGCCGCAACCATCAACGCTATGAACACAAGCTGAAAACTCGACCACTTGCCAAGCATGTTTTTTTTCTGAGTCAATGTTGGACTTTTCCATCCGCGCAATCGGCGCAATATGCCCCGCCGTCCGCCTTAACCGTTCTCGGCTCCATCACTTTCTCGCCGCATGACGCGCATGTGAGAGTTTCATAAAGCATCGCCTTGTTCGGCGGCGGCGCGCTGACAGGCTTCATTTCCAGAATTGCTTCATCCGGCGCTTTCAATATGTCGTCTATCGCTGATTTGCTCATTTCACGGAAAGATTCTATCTGACTCTTCGTGGCGGTTCCTCCGAAAACTGCTTTTCTCAGGTCGGCCTGTCCGGGGACTTCCTTTGGACGATAGTTTTCCAGTATTCTCACGCCGGCGCCTGTGTTACGATTATAGAATGTATATCCGCGTTTGCCGATATCTCTGAATTTCAAATTGCCTTTTCCGAAAGTGCATCCTGTTATCGCCTGTATTGCGTCCACCGCGCATGAGTCGTTCTCGACAACGCACACTATCTCCTCGTCTTCGGACCTATTGGCTTTCAACCATTCCATAGCCTTCAGAGCCACTCGATATCCCAATGCCGAGCCTATGCATGAGTGCCCGTGAAATTCCACAACATGCTCATAAGCCTTCGCGTTTTGATCCGCCATTAGCGCCTCCGATAATGTTACATATATAAATATTATAACAACTGGGCTATTTATACAACCCGACTAATTTGAACGGGGCTCCACCGGGAGCCAAGAGACGCTCGTATTCCTTTTCATCCGCAATCTCAATTTCCTTGATAAGTCTTACAAAATAATCCAATCGGTCGAGCCGCTCGAATGCCCACAACGCCAGTTGGAGATTAGACAATTCAGGGTGTTTGTTCTCGCCCGCCCATTCAAAGAATTCGTCTTTATGAAAGTCAAAACCGAGAACAAGGACTTTCGCCGACTTAAAAGCCCTGTTTTCTCTTTTTACCTTGATGAAAAAACCCGCGATGTCTCTAGCGACGTCTTCCGGCAAAGCCTTTTTCTGTTCATCAGTCCAACGCATGGCGAAATACCCGCCTTTTCCGGGCGTCACATCCAAGGCCGACATAAGGCTGTCCTCTTTGCACCAGTGCGGCAAACCTATTATGTTATAATTTTCTCCTGCTTCGAGAGGCGCGTTTTTGAGCAGCCACTTGGCGATGATATAACCGCTGGTTACGCCCGGACAAAAATGGTTGTGAAACAGCGCTCCTTGAGTAAGATGCCACGGAGCTCCCGCGCTCCATGTGTTGGAATACCCGACTGCTGAATACGACATGTTTCCGCACGCTTCTTTGACCGCCGAATAATCAAGGTTCTTGGATAGTGTCACATCGACCGGCTTCGAAACATCTATCGAGCCGTCATCGCCGACGCTTCCGCATACGGACCGAAGACTTCCATCCTTGCTTTTCACCGTCACGACGAACCATGGCGACTCCCCCATCGAGGAATGAACATTGTACAGATTTCCGTCGCCTAGAGAACAACCGAACTTGCCGGCAAAAGGTTTAATTTCCTTTATAGTGTCGGAGCCTTTCCACCCGGCATATCCGGCATTGGTGGCGCATAGCGCGGAATCTCCCGGTTCGTACCCGATTGAAACGGCCGCCCGCTCCGCGAAACCTGCTCCGAATCCCAAATCTCCGCAGCATGCTGTCCGAGGCGAGAGCGCCAGCGCCGCAAGAATGAATGCTATTGATACTGCCGACAAAATATTCGTTTTCATGAAAACTCCTTTTGCCTGCTAAATAAGTTGCTCGTTCATGTACATCGGCTGCGGCCTGTTAAAACTCGTAATCAGCTTTCAGTTCCCAATTTATGCCGACCGTTCTGGTTGCTGAATTGATATGAACCTTGTTGAAAAGGTTGTTCGCTTCCAAAGTCAATTTCATATCTTCTCGAATATGCTTAGAAGCTTGAGCGTCCGCCCAGAAATATGCTTTGTTGATCGAAGTGTTGTCTTCGCTCGAATAGCTGTTGCCGACATATCTCAAGTTGAACGAAAAACTTCTGTCCATCGGATGGTTCATAATGAATCCGATGTTCGATTTGATTTTCGGAGCGTTCGTGAAGTATTTGCCCTGAATGGCGATGAGGTCCGGATCCTCAGTCGCAAAGTATCCTACTTTTGCGTGATTCATAGTCGTATTGAAATAGACTTTCGTGAAAGCCGTAGTCATATAAGACATTTCATATTCAACCCCGTATATTTTCGCTTCGCCGAGGTTTACCCAATCATAGACCGGCCTGCCGCCCATAGTCGCGCCGGAATCAACGCTGTATATGAAATCTTTGCCTATGTTGTAGTAAAAATTCAGAGCCTTTCCGAATTTGGCGCCGTAGTGGTCTATTCCGACTTCAAAGCTGTGAATCTCTTCAGGTTCCAGTTCGGGATTAAGCTCGTATATCCTTCCCCTGAAGATTCCCCTCCTCGTGAGCGAGTCCAGAATCGGCGCGTGGAACGCGTTTCCATAGCTCACGCGCAATTTCGTCTTTTCGCTTGTGAAGTGAACTACCCCCACGGACGGGCTGACATGAGTCCATGACTTGTCATCGGGCGACGCCGTCCCCATGAATCCGGTCTGGTCTTTGTATTCGACGCCGGTCACTTCAGCTCTGTCGAACCTCAGCCCGAAATTCATGTCCGTTTTTTCCGTCAAAGCGACAGTGTCGCGAGCATATAAAGCGGCGGTCTTCATATTTCCCATATTGGTAACGGACAATGTGGAAGGAGCGTAATTGTAATAATCATAATCGTCCGCGGCTTCAATTGAGGCAATCGAGTAACCAACGCCAGCCGTAACATTATGAGCGGCAATATTCCATGTATTATGAGCGTCTATGCCTCTATCCTCGCGTTTGGAATCTACCAGATAACGGTTTCTCAAAGCCGGAAATCCGCCGCTTGTTCCTGTGGTTTCTCGAAGCCACTTGTAATCTTCTCTGTTATAAAACAAATCCGTCTTGAATGTTCCCGAGGAGTTCGGCTTGCTGTATGAAATCTGATGCCGGGTTCCATCGTATTCTCTGTATTGGCCGTCCGGATGCGCTTCGGCGTAAATCGACGGGTCCAACGCAGAGCCGAGACCTCTAAAATCATCATATATACCGATTGAGTATTCTATCGCCGACCCTGATTCGCCTAACTGGCTTCTCGCTTTTGCAAAAAAGTGTCTTTCCGTTATTTGCGTGTTGTCCGAACCGTATGCCTCGCGGTTTTCTGGCAGATCGCCGTTGAATCCCTGTGTGAACATATTCGACGTCGAAAACAACAAATCTACCTTCTGAATACCGCCTGTAAGTGTAAGCTTCTGCTTCAACGTCTCAAATGTTCCACCTGAGAGCGAAAGTGTGCCGCCGAATTCTCTTTCGGGGGTTTTCGTGATTATGTTGATGACACCGCCCATCGCGTGAGCGCCGTAAAGAGCTGACGCCGGGCCTCTGGCGATCTCAATCCTCTCGATGTTGCCGGGGTCTATAGACCTGAAATTGGCATCTCCTGAGTCGGAATTGTTGAGTTGCATTCCATCTAACAGAACCAATGTCCTTGCCATGTCGCTGCTCATCCCTCGCATCGAAACTCCGCCTTTGTGCTCGAACATGCCGCTTGAAACCGAGACATCGATTCCGGCGAGCATCCCAAGCAAATCGTCAATGTTCTGCAACGGCAACGCTTCCAGTTGTTCTTTACTAATAATCACCACGCTCACTGGCGCGCTTTCGATGCTCTGAGCGACTTTCGTCGCCGTGACCGTTATTTCTCCGAGGTCTATCGCTTCGTTTGCGCTTTGAGTGAAAGCATTTGTGCCGATTAAAACAGCCGCGACTACAGCAACGAACGCTATTGTCACCTTTTTCATAATTGTCACAACCTCCATTGTTTATTATTGTTATAACATCTATATCAAACCTGGGACCGGCGAGATATAAAAATGACGGGAAGACTTTGATGTCTTCCCGTTTTCCAAGGAGAGGCATTTAAAAGAAAGACGCTTTGGAAACGCCTGTATATCATATTCGGGCGAATCTCGTCTCGCATAGCCGTTCTAAACGCTCAACTTTGCCATATCGTTAGTGTTATGTTTGCCACATTCATAACACGCGCATAATACGCGAATTTTAGCAATGTGTCAACAATGGTTTAGAATTATTATTGTTTTGAGCGAGACTTCTCAGGTGAACTTTATCGGAACCGGCATGAAGCAGAGAACAAAAAGAATCAGTCCTACGGCCGCCCATAGCTTCGAGGATGGAGAGACCGGTTTGCCTTCGTTCATTGTAGGGGGAATACCTCGAACTGTTATCAAGTATCCTATCAAAGACCAGACATACCAGCCGTGCCAGAAACGCCCCATGACCGCCATGCCCACTATGAGAATCCAGCATAGGTATCTGAACCGCGTGTCTCCGAGCAATGCGCGAGCCAGATGGCCGCCGTCGAACTGCCCGACTGGTATAAGATTCAGCCCAGTGACGAATATGCCCACCCAAGCTGCTATAGCCATAGGATGAAAAAACAAATGCTGCCCTTCGGGAACTTTAATAAGAAGTCCGCCGATGACCGAGGTGAAAATCGAATTGCCGAACATAATCATGTCGCCTTGTGCCTCTGGGGCGGAGACAGGTCTGGACAGAAGGACGCCGGCGATGAAAAATGGCACGGCGACAATAAAACCGGCCAAAGGCCCGCTGATGCCTAACCTTACCGCCGCGTCTTTGTCGGGGATAGGAGACCTGATTCTGATTACCGCTCCCATCGTTCCGATTATTGACGGAAACGGAATAAAATACGGCGGCGACGCGTCTATGCCGTATCTTAAAGAAGCGAAGTAATGGCCCGATTCATGCGCGCCCAATATCAACAACAAGGAAAGAGAAAAGCTGAAGGCTCCCACCCATATCCCGCGGGTGTGTCCTGCTTCATACATGGACGTCGAAAAAACCCAGCCCGCAAAAGTTGTCGAAACCAGAGTAGCCGCGAACAGCAATACCGCCTTGATATTTTCTTTGCGGCGCGTCTCCGCCGTAGGCCCCTTGAAGACTTCCAGAGAGCCTATCCCGCGCCCGTCCTTTCCCATTACTAAAGACAGCTTGAAACCCGTCGCCGCAAACTCATACGCTGCCGCCCTCCTCGCGCCTGTCATCGCTGAGAACGCGAACTTAATCGCGTCTCCTTTTAATGCGACGTTATCGACCGCGAAATACTTGTCCATGATTTCGCGCAACCGATAATACTTCTCGGTTTCTATGGGCGTGAAGTTGAGCGGCTGTTCGCCGGAGAAATGTTCCATAATTATTCTAATACCAGCAATACAATTATAAAAAACGAATTGCTTAAGATTTCCTTATAGCGTCTGTCGGGGAACGAACATTCCCGTCCATAGACGCCGCAGTTCATCTCATAGAATAAAGAAAATACGCTAATTCGCCGACATCAGCGTCACATTTTTTCATCGATAAAACCGAAGTATCTCCCCATCCAGTACGGAAGCAGATAATCCTGAGGGGGCCTCACCAAACGCGGATTGTCTTCACAGTTTCTAAGCGAATATGGATCGCCCCACCAGATAAAGGACTGGGTCATGCACCGCTCAGCCATCGGGCGGGCGTAGTTGCCCGTCGGCCTTCCGGATTTGTCCTCGCAATAATGAATGCATTTGTCAGGCGGGCAAATCACTTCCCGCTGCGTCTTGCTTGCGGGGAACTGCTTCATCATCCTTATCGCGTTGTCCACCGCGCCGTAGTCGTGGCCGTCCGAGCCGGGTCCGACTTTTTTCATTGCGGCCCACATGAAATTGAACCACGGGTTGTTCTGTTTGATTATCGCGCGGGGCTGTCCCTCCGGCCTCATCACGTCCACATCGAAACTCTTCTGATATATTTCCCGCAACTCGGGGTCCTTCTCGTGCCATATCAAACTGAACATCGCCAGCATGTGCATGGAGACGCTGTCATAGTTGTTGTAACAACCCTCCGGGCCTCTGTAGAGTCCGTTCTTGGGTAGATATTTGCTGTAGTCGCGCACAGGCTCGTTCTTGCCCTTGATACAAGTCCATTTGCCGCTCCTCTGCAAAAGGCAGTCGTTGTACCACTTGTCAAACCTTTCATCGTTCGTGGCAGTGTGAAAAACCTTCATGAAAGCGAGCGCGAGCGCGGCGTTAAATCCCGCAAAATCGTCCAACACTCCCGCGCGGATGCGGCCGAACTGGCAGTTCTTTCCATCCCAGTCCATGAACTCCATTCCGTTCTTTATCATGTGCATGCCGACCTTGGACGCCAGATCGGCCACCTTGGCCTGAACTTCCTCATCGTCAACAAGCTTGGACAGCGCGGATAAAATGAATATATGCCCTGAATATTCATCCTTGCTTGCGTTGTCCAGCCAACTCCATCCCGCGAACTCCTCCAGCCCGCAATGATCCGATTTCACCCACTGCATCGTTTCGGGGCTGACCGTCCACACGCAGCCTTCGTCTCCGATGCGAACCCAGTTGTTGGTCTTCTTGTCCGGGTCCGACACATACCGGCTCATTTCAGGAGACTCCAAACCGGGGATGCCCGGCGGCACGAACATCCTCGTGAACAGTCCGGGGACTCCCGTTATCTTCATCCTCGTCACTTCTCCGTCCAGAAGAAGCTTGATGTTTTGAAGAGTCGCTTCGTCTTTTGTCACCGCATACTTGAACGCCTGAGCGCCAAGATACAGCCCGCTCCACAGCCCGTCGTTCTCCCCAGAATGCCAACGCTCGACATCCCTCCACGTGGCAGTCTCCTCCGGAGGGTCGGCCTTCGAGCAGTCCAAGCACGGCGGGGTCTGTCCCGGCGCGCATTCTACTTTAGCGCAGGGCAACTGCACTCCATTCATCCACTTCAATTCAGGATGAATATTCAGCCGGACCGCCTGCTCCTCCAAACGATTCGCTTTTTCAGCAAGCGACTCGACGGTCGCCCTCGGCTCATCCTCCGCCTTCGGCCACACTGGCGCGCCATACCTCCACGGCTCCACACATGCGCCGGCTTCGCACAGTTTCCCTTCCTCTTTCATGCATTCAATTACCTTCCACTCTCCGCCTTCGCACCTCTTAGCTGAATATGCGTCCTCGGAACATGCCTTTGCGCCTTCGGCGCATGTCTCGCCAAGAGCCACTCCCGCCAGCGCTGAATACACAAAACAAACACATATCAAAATAAATCCGGTCAACCTTGCTGTTTTCATGATGCCGCCTCCTTGTTCAGTCGCACAACATCTTATATCCGCGCGCCCTATTATATCCAATAATTGTGGAACACGATAAATATTGAATTTTTTTCATATCGAATCACCTTTAAGACATAGAATTATTGACATGAAAAGATTGTGAATTAGAATCAAATAGAGGACGATAGGCGCAGTGCGCAGCCCTTTGAAAGAAATGATTGCGCCGTCAGGAGAACCAAACAGTTTATAACAAGCCGGAGTGGCGGAATTGGTAGACGCCCGGGACTTAAAATCCCGTGGGAGCTTGCTCCCGTGTCGGTTCGACCCCGATCTCCGGCATTTTTTTTCAAAAGCCGCCCTTTTTTATCTTAGTTTGCCGTTCAACCAACCTATCTTCACGTCTTCTCTGAAATCGAATTCGGGAACGAGCGGCTTGATGTCCAACAACGGCGAGCCGTCAAGCATATCTACTTGCGAAACATTCAATATGCCGCCTTGTCTTGATTCCAATTTGACGACAGATAGACCTATCGGGTTCGGCCTGCCGGGTTTTCGTATAGAAAAAATCCCCATAGGGTTCTCAGGGTCAAGAAACGGCGCGGCGCTTAACGAAAATTCTTTTGCCCTATGAAACCAATACAACAGTATTAAATGGCTGAATCCTTCAATGCCATCCAATCCTGACGCATATTCTTCATACACCTCCACCTGACCTTTTGAATCAGGTTTAAAGACACCCTGTATCGGCGCGTCTGATGGGTTTTGAAATCCTGTCCGAATGATGCCGATTTGTTTGATATGGTATTGCATAAAAGGCCCCCTACAGCAAAAGACTAAGCAAATAATGCGGAATAATTGAACAAACACAAAAGAGACTCATGTTCTTAAAACAACTGCAGGAAAAGATAACACGAAAGCAAAAGAGAAAGCCGCAAATATCCAAGCGAGAGGCGAGACCCATGCGGCGCTTCGCGGAAAGAAAGTCGGCAGGTAATGCCACCACGCGTCAGGCTGCGCCGCTCTAGCGGAGTTTGCCGGCTTCATCGACGGCGACAAGTTTCTCCACGGGAAATCATCCCTCATCCTATCGCTCAACTCTTCGTCCGTCATTCCGCGCCGAGCAACCATGTTTTTCAATATCCACCAATGTCCGGCTAGAGGAGAGTATTCGGGGATGTAGTGAACGTTCAGCAAGTCGTCTCTCAACTCAACTCCCGCTTCAATGTAAGGAAGCCCGAACGCCGGATGCCGCTTGGTCATCAATATAAACTCATTTTCATTGACGAATACTCCGAGAATATTCACGAACAATGAAACGACGAAAACCGTTGCGGCGGCGGCCTTTATTAAAGATGAGTGATTTAGTCTTTCGGCAGCCAACGCCGCTCCGAACATGGCGGCCAGCAACGGAACCACCGGCCCCATAAACCTCGGTCCCCATGAATAATCGCCGTGCCACGCATTCCATTTAGCGCACGCTATAGCCGTCGCAATCGAGAGAGCCGCGATAGTCGCCGCCTCCGCTCCGAAACGTTTCGCCATCGGCCTGTATCCTAGTATTGCCAGAGCCGCGACGGGGGCGTAAAAAACCAATCCTTTGCCGGAACTGAGCAGCAGCCCGTGAAGCCCGACAAGAAGAGGCGTGTTGAATCCATGCGCTCCATCCCTGTCCGTGCCTCCGAGATATCCGAAATCGAACACATATCCGAAACGGATATGGTTGTAATACAAGACCCAAACAACCCATACGGCTAGAAGCCCGAAAAAAGCAAAAACTGCCGGAGCAGATTTTAAAAAGTCTTTTTTGACTCTTAACCCGTCCGCGAAATAAAGAATCACGGGGGCTGCGGCAACACCCATTATCGGCTTGGTCGCGATTAACAGTCCGAGCAGAAATCCCGCCGCCGCCGCCCGCGCCGTCCCGCCTCGCGCGCGCCATCCCACCGCAAAGAAGAATCCGCCGGTCAAACAGAGCGCCTGCAACGGCTCGCTGAAAAGCGTTTTCGATTGCGGCCACAGCATTGTGCCGAAACCCGCAAGCGCAACCACATACAAAGACACTCCGCGCCCGTATCCCAATGCCGAACAAAGAAGAAACACGAACACGCAAACGCCTGCGGATATCGCCGCGTTCGTGAACGAAACGATGAAGTATTTCATCAGGGCCGGTTCGACTGTTTTTACGTCTGAAAAAACTGCGTCCGCAAACAAATAAGCTGGCAGCTGCGCGAGAGACTGCCCGATTCCGTATTTAGAAACCCAGCTATCCCCCGGTCCCTTTCTTAAAACCACTCTGTCGCTTGGGGCCAGAAACACGTCGCCGTCTTCCGCTAAGCTGGCCGTTACAAGGTACATCCCCCACGCATCCCCGCCTGTCGGAATTCCTCTCAGCGTCAGAGAGTAAACAGAGAAAAATAACGCGAAGATAATGGCCGACACCGCGATGACGTTTCTTTTTTTTCGGGTTTTGTTTTTAGAATTCTCGATGACAGAGCCTCCGGGCTATTCCAACCGGCGATTGAACTAGTTGCTTTCGGCTTTTTTCAACTCGACCAAGAACGGTTCCACATATTCAAGCCAATCGCTGAAAGTTCGGGGCATTGAAGTTGAATACTCATATCCGAGCCTGCCTTCTGTCGGCGGTTTGAGGTAGTCATATTCTGGAGCCGCGCGGTAAGGCTCTTCCTTCAACATCTTTCCGGTCATTATCGTCCTAAGCGGCGACACGATGGAGGCTTGGCTTTCGTACGCGTCCAGCATCGAAGTTTTTGCCTGCGCCATTTTTTTGTCGAGGCGCACTGTCATGGTTTCGGTGTCGTCGCGAGGAAGAAACTTTGCGTATCTGTAACTGCCTCTGAGCGTGTTATACAGAGGAAACTCATAATGAGGCGGGTTGCCTCCGACTTCTTTAACGATTAAAGAAGCAATTAGCGAGGTTAAATCGTGATCGATGTGGCCTCCCTCATAAGCGATTGATGTGATTTCGACGGGAGACAATGTCCTTGCGACTTTTAAAGCGTCTTCAAAAGCTTCCTTCACATGTTTGTAGCTCGAAGCGTCCGGATAACCCAAGAAAATGAGATTCTCCTGTTTCACTCCAAGCAGTCTCATAGCTTCCCGCGACTCCTTCTCCCTTGTCTCGGCGGGAACATGCAAAGCTCCGTCCGTTATCCAGACGACATTCACATTTTTCCCATCCCGGATGTCGGACATGATTTTGCCCGCGCATCCAAGTTCGTCATCCTGATGCGCGAGAACATACAGAACGTTTGCGTTTTCGGAGGCTGTCGCTAACATGCCCGACGCCGCCAATAATACGAATGCCGTTAACAAAACAAGCAACGCCTTGCAAATAAATCCTCTGGTTTTTTCCATGTATGCCGCTCCAAAGCAGTTTATCATGATATGTATAATAATTGCTTATCCCTCTTGAGTCTACGTTTCGGTGATTCAGATCACATGCGGATGGGCTTGTTTTTATGTTTGAAACGCCGGTGGCGTGGTATAATATAAACGAAGGGAATGGACCTTCTCATAACCTCCTTGGAAAACTCCCTCGTCAGAGGGAGTATTTTTTTTGAGTTTTTTTAAAATAAAGATAAAACCGAATCCATCATTAGAGTTCGGGCTAAAATAATTGCCCTCAATAGATAACTTTTTCAATTAAAAACACGCTGGATATGCCTTAAGAATCAACTGTTTCTGAAAAAAAACGCGCTCGCTCAATTTACCTGCGCGATTTTCGAGGGGTCTGTCTTAATAACATTGAAGTAAACTTTAAACTCGCCATGATCGGTTTCCAGAGGGACGACTAAAAACTGCCTGTCTCTAGAGAATTCGATCGGTTTCTGCACGCTTATCTGGGAGAAAACATTGGCCAGATAACCCTTTTTGACCAGTTGACCTCTCGCCAGTTCGGAAATCCGGAGTGAAAACTCCCTTAGACAATTCTTTGCCATTTCGTCTAATTCAAAAACCGGCAGACCGAACAGGAAAATTGAGATCAGTTTTTTTGCCACAATCTCGGGAAGCTGCAGAACAACAAGGCCTTTTATTGCTCCATCCACTCTTAGATAGACAAGAGCGTCGCCGTTGATTTTGTCTGATTTTACAAGGCTTAAACACCCCTTGCGCGCTGAAGTATGCCCCATCGACTGTAAAGTCTGATGAAGTGCGGCAAGGAAAGGATTCACAAAGTCAGCCTCGACCTCGCGCAACCTGTCCGCTATTTCATCAAAAGAGCAAGCTCCCACGATTAAATTATAACGCACATTTCTGAAATCAAACATTAATTATTAATAATGATGAGTGGAAACATTGTTATTATTTGTCCAATTCGGCCACGATTCTATCGATTGTTTCAGGAATATCCTTGGCCTCGACGCTGCAGAAAGCGACTCTTATGCCGTTGAAGCCTGTCGATGAATCCGAAAGCGGAATAACGCCGAGTTTTCGATTTTTCAGCAGTTTATCAGCGAAATCCTCCGCAGGGGTTTTCAAGTTGATGAAGCAGAAAAAACCGGAGTTGAAAGGATCGGCGACTGCGGATTGGGGCAGATTGGACGCCATCGCGCGTTTTATCATTGAATACCGCTCTGCAAGGACGGATATAACGCGCGCCCTTTCGGAATCGCATTCGACGCCCGACTCAATAGCGGCCGCAACGGCATGTTGAAAGGCCAGATTCGAGTTTGAAATCGTTCCGCGAATAAGCGCGCCGACCTTGTTGTCGAACTCCGCGGAGAGCTTTGCCGGCTCTCCCCATGAAGGATGATAAGCAAACGTCACAGAGCCGACTCTCGCCCCGTAAAGCAGGAACTCCTTTGACGCTCCGTCGCATTTCACCGGCAAAATATTGGGGTGAGCGCCGATGAAATGACCGAAAAGAGATATCTGCGCCGCGTTCTTTTCATACACGAAACCATCGTACGCGTCGTCGAACACGAGAATCAGCTTTCTTCCGGAAGCGTCCGCTACTTTCAACAGAGCCTTTCGCAGCGCCAGCCCCTCATCGACAGTCGGCATATAGCCGGTCGGGTTGTTCGGAAAATTCAAAATCGCGACGACATCCTGAGTCTTCGCGGTTTCCCGAACCGCGTCTACGAAAGAATCCACATCCAGCCCAGCGCCTGCCTCGTTGAAAAGCCGGGCGGCGCGAATTTTCAGGCCGAGCATGTCGGATAGAACAAGATCGTAGTTCTCCCATCTCCTGTCGTGGCAAACGATTGTGTCTCCGGGCGAGGCGAAGAGGCGCGCGACATACGCAAGGCCGGACGTGACTCCGGGAGACACTATCGGCTGTCCGATCAAATCAGAGTCGAACTTATAGAACGGCGACAACTTTCTAATTATCCACTCGCGCCATGCCGCGCGATATCTGGGCAGCCCGCATATCGGGGCGTACGGCGCTATTTTTTCCGGGTCCAGAGCCTTTAAATGCTTCACCACGGAAGGAAGATAGAAAGTGCGGACATCGTCTCCGCCGCCTTCGAGGAACTCTGACGATTTCCCCTGCGCGGAGCCTATGGTCGCGTTGATCTCCGCTTCCTTTTTGGCTCTGCCGCTCCAGTAAAAAATACCTTGAGGGAGAACAAGCTCCCTTCCCTCGGCGGACATTGCGCCAAGAAGCCCGGCGTCTCTAAGCGTTTCGAACTTCATATTTTTTTCTCCATATAAAATATTTTTCGGCGATAGGGATTTAGTTCCCTGCGCCTTTAACTGCTTGTTTGCGTATTTGCAGGGTCATTTCCTCTTTTTTGAGGAAGGCTTAGGTTTTGCGACAGGCGCGGCGGGGTCCATCTCCACAGGCTTGCCGTCTCCCCAGATGCTCATCAAGTCATAATATTTCTTCGCGTCCGTAGTGAAGATATGCACGATGAGATCGCCGAAATCCATGATAATCCAACCGGAAGCAGCCGCGCCGTCCATCCCGTGCGCTCTCGCGCCTGCTTCTTTCGCGCCTTCGAGCAGTCGTTCTTTCAGAGCGTCAAGATGAACCCTGTTCTTTCCCGACACGAACAAAAAGTAATTCGTATAGTCACACACTCGCCGCACGTCGATCAGTTCGATGTCGAATCCCATCCTGTCGAACGCGAGAGCGGCCAGTTTTCTAGCGAGTCTTTTTCCAGCTATCAATGATTTCTCCTTATTGGTCAAGTTTATCTCTGCCGAGAATCACTTCGAGATCAGCCAGCGAATCCTGATCGTAATCGTTCACCACTTCGGCGCCCAGCAGTCTCGCCACCGAATTTGTGAAAGGCGTTTTATGTTTGACGACGACAAGCGTTCTATCGTGGTCGAAGTTCCTTGCGTTATCTGTTTTTATAACGTTAAAACCGTAATATTCAAGCCGGGTTCTGTAAATCTGGGCTATCATCGGCGAGCCGCAACCGTTTTCCACGCTTATCCTGACAAGCCTGTTGCGGGGATGAAAACCGCCTTTCAACAGCCCGCCGGCAAGATACGGCAATTCCTTTTCATGCGGTGTCACATAGCTGATTCCGCCGATAGTTTCGGGAGTTCCGGGCATGGTGAAGAACATGGTGTTGCGGCGCATCTGATCATCATATATTCTGGATAAAATTACTCCATCATTGAAAGACAAATTCGTCACTATCAGGTCGTTCTTCATGAGCTCCATGGCGAGTCTTGGAAGATGTTTTATTATCTCGTATGAGGCCGCTTTCTTAGAGAGCGCGTCTATAAGTTTCTGCTGTCTCTCTATTCGGCCCAAGTCCCCATGCGCGTCGTGCCTGAAGCGCGCGTATTCGGTGGCCGTCTTGCCGTCGAGATGCTGTCTTCCTTTGGGAACATTGATATACAGTCCTTGAGCGCGGTCAGTGTAACGCAGGCTTTTTTCCACATCTATATCAACGCCGCCCATAGCGTCGATCATAGCGGCGGCGGCTTTTATTTGAAAAACGCAATAGAAGTCTATCTGGGCGCCGAGGAAGTTCTCTAGCGTTCTTACAAGCAGCTCGGCTCCTCCACGCTGATAAGCGCTGTTTATTTTGTCCATCCGCGACACTCCGGGAATGTTTACCCGCGTGTCCCTCGGTATCGACACCACATTGGCATATTTATCGGTCAGAGATATATTCATTATCATGATGGTGTCGGTGCGTTTCGCTCCGCCGTACTCGTCCAGTCCGGCCACCAGAATATTGAATTCGGTCAGCCCGTCGAGCCTTCCTCCGCCCTGCCCCCATATCACAGACGTGACAATGCTGGGATTCACTTTCCAGATATACAAAACCACCCCTGTGGTGAGGAGGCAGAAAGATATCAGGAACCATAGCGCGATGACATACCAAGGTCTGCGTTTAACGCTCTTGAAAGACTGCTTTGCTATTCGTGTTCTGTCTGGCATGGATGTTATTTAGCCTCGCTTGGCCGCTTCGCCGTAGATGCCGTGATTTAATATGTACTGCTCCACCGATTCCGGCAGCAGATATTTGATGGGCTGTCCGGCTGCGGTTCTTTCTCTTATGTCCGTCGATGAAATCGCCAGCGCGGACGCTTTCAGTATCTTGATTTTCCTAAAAACTCTCTCTCCGAGACATTCCCTCGCGCGTTCAGTGTCATATCCGGGTCTTGTCGCGGCGATTACCACGCACTTTTCCAATATCTCCGGAGCGCGGCTCCACGTCATGATTTCCATGACCGCATCCAATCCAGATATGAAGTATATCGAAGGATTCAGGCCCGCATATTTCTCAAGAAAATGGTTTATCGTGTCTATGGAGTACGACGGCCCTTTCCTGTCAATCTCTACTCTAGAAACTCTGAAATACGGATTCGTGGAAGTGGCAAGCACAGTCATCAGATACCTATGCTCGCTCGGAGCCACGACGTTGCTGTCTTTGTGGGGAGGGTCCCCGGTGGGAACAAAAATGACGCGGTCCAGCTTGAATTTGCATCTAGCCTGTTCAGCCGCCAGAAGATGTCCGTAATGAATTGGATTGAAAGTTCCGCCCATCACGCCCACACGGAACGTTTTTCTTGCTGTCGATTTTTCTGATGGCGCGAGTTTCGGCGCGCCCGGAGCCGATTCTTTTTTATTCATCCGCTGCTATTGGAAAACCCGGCGCGAAGGCGCTTAAACCGCCCCCGCTCAGCCGCGCTTCAGCCATGTCCGCCATCCTGTCCCCTGACGCGGAGACTCCGCAGGCTGTTCTGTCCTCTCCGCGCTCATCTGCCTTAATTTCGTCCTCAGCACTTCGATCTCGCGAAGCGCCACCTGATACTTGGTCTGGAACGCCCCGTTATCCGATTGCGTCTTTTCCATTTTGCTTCTGAACTCTTCAAGCGCTCCGGCAAACGCGTCCATGCTGTCCAGCCCGTTTTTTTTGATTTCTCCCATTTCGTGTCTGAGCGTGGACATAGTCGCGTTCAACCGTCCGAACTCCGCCCTGAAAGTTTCCGCAAGATCGACGACGAACTTTTTATTGCCGGAATCGTTTTTCAACATTTCGCCGAGAGCCAGATCGATTTTCCTTTCCGCCCTCGCCACCGATTTCGCCATTACTGCGGCTTCCGCTTCGGCCTTTTCGCTGCGCTTCATAAACATCTCAAGCCGCTCGTTCATCTTTATCATCTGGCCGCCCAGAATGGCGACCATGTGCTCAAGTCTTTCTATCTTTTCCACGCTCGCCGCAGTTTGGGGAACAAGGGCTTTCTGCGGCTCGGCGGACGCTTCGGGCTGCTTGGGTTTCGGCGCTCCGAATCTTTCTATCAGCGTTTGATTTATTTCGGGCCAGTCCAGCTTGCTTTCTTCTCTCAGTTCCCGTATAGCTTTTAATACTTCCAATGCGCCCGAATCAAGCTTCTTTCTCTTGCCGTCGCCTGACAATGTGAAAAAATCCGGGTACAAGTCCTTGTACTTGACGACAGTGCTCTTGGGGATGCCGAGTTCCAGCGAGATTTCTCTTAGCGAAAATTGTTTTTTCATTCAGGTTGTCCGACGCCGATATCCGGCGCTCCTCGACTTAGTCCGCAACGGGCCAAAGCCCTGTTTTTTTCGCGGTTCTCGCCGCAAGTTCGCTCTCCATGCTTCTGAGCCGTTCTCTCATCTCCGCTATCTGCGCGTCTCTTTCCTTTACCGCCGCGACGCCGCGCTCCACGTCTTCCCTCAAAAGCGCCAAGCCTCTTTCGTTTGACGCAATAACCGCGCGCATGGATTCCAGTTCTTCCTGTTTGCTTTTTAACGCCTGAGTGTCTTTAGGTCCAGCCGCTTTTGTGTCGGAGAGTTCCGCCCTGAGGCGGGATGTCTCGTCGTTGAGCTTCCTGACCTCGGACTTGAGTTCTTCTATCTCCTGTTCCTTCTCCAAAAGATCCGGCCTGACGATTCCTTGTTCCCTCTCCCGCGAAAGAAGGTACAACCGTTTCCCGATTTCCTCGTTCTGGCGCTTGATCGTCGCCAGCGTCTCACGGATTTCAGCGAAAACCGCTTCTTTTTGCTCGGTTTGTTTGGATGGAACCGCTGCAGAGTCCACCCCCGGGGTCTTCTCGCGCCGGATAGTCTCCAGCGTTGTCTTTATCTCTTCAAGAAGCCCTGCTTCAGCGACAGCGGACTTCCCGCTTTCGTTCGCGTCTTCCGCCTCGGAAGCCAGTATTTTATCCAACTCCGCGCGCGGACAGTACCATACATTCCTGACCTTTCGCGCGCGTATCCTTCCCGCCTTGATATACCTGCGAACCGTCTTGTCGCTTTTCGACAGATATTCCGCGGCTCGGCTGATATCCAGCAGTTCGTCGCCGGGATATTTGTCATCGCCCATGCTTCAGTCTCCGCGTGCGCGACGCCCTTCCGCGCAATAACATGCCTCTTCCGATATATAATATAGACCGGAATTATATAGCATCATAACAAAATTCAAATTAGCAATCAACAGGTGAATGTTAAAAGTGTTTTTCTGCGCCGTTTGCGCCGACAGGCGAGAAAAATCCGCCTTTGCGCGCGGAACGACAGTGTTCTGATTGCCCTGCGCCGGGTCAGAGTGTATCATTATCATGAATTCTTGCGCTGTAGCGCGCTGCCTTGCTGGTTGATGATGACATACAAATCTGACTTTAAAATGCCGGACATGGTTGTGGTTGCCCGCGACGTATGGGGAACCATGAAGCGAAGACGCCATTTCCTTTCCCTCGAATGGGCGCGCGACAGACGTATACTGTTCGTTGAGCCTCCTGTTTCTCTACCTCGCTTGATTTCCGGAAGGCCGGATTCTTTGAGCCGGTTCGGCGACATCCTTAAGCCCCCCGTTGAAGTGGAGAAAAACATTTTTTCCTTCACTCCTCTCAGACCTCTTCCTGAGTCTGTCCCTTACGCGCCTCTCGCCAACGCGTCCGCTTTCAACAGGCAAGTGACTTCGGCGATAAAAAAAATAGGCTTCATCCGCCCCGTCTTATGGATAACTCCGGAATATGGCGTTTCGCTCCTCTCGTCCGTCGCTCATTCCGTCTCCGTGTATGACATCACTGACGATTGGACAACCGCAGGCATAACGCCCTCGCACCGCGACCGAATAGTCAGAGACGACGCTCTCATGCTGCGCCGGGCGGACATCGTTTTCGCTGTTTCTGAATCTTTGCGGGACTCGAAACGACACCTCCGACAGGATGTCCGCCTGATGCCTAACGGAGCCAGAATCGATCTTTACGAGGACCCTCCGCCCCCGCCTCCGCCTCCGCTGAATTCCATTAAACGGCCTATCGTGGGTTACGCCGGAACCGTTCATCCCGATAGGGTCGATGTCTCCCTCATAAAAAAAATCGCTCGGCTGGCTTCAGGCGAATTTTCTCTTGTCTTCATTGGCCCTTGCCTTCTGCCACGCGCGGATATCTCGACCCTCGAATCTTTTAACAACATCCATTTTATACCCGCTCAATCAATGGAAATCCTTCCAGCATTCATTTCCAACTTCGATGTCTGCGCGATACCGCACCTGCTTACCCCCTTCACGCACAGCCTCGATCCGATAAAAGTTTACGAATACCTCGCGGCAGGACGGCCCATTGTCTCAACCCCAGTCAAAGGTATAATGGGATTGAGAGAATTCATCGACATCGCTGAAGACGCCGAAGGTTTTTATTCTATTATCAAAAAAGCTCTGGCGGGAGAAGGAATATCAGACGCCGCATCCCGCCGCGCTGAAGCTCAAAAACACACATGGAGCCGACGCGCGGAGAGCATCGACTCGATCATCCGCTCACATCTCGAAAATCATCCGGGACAAAAAACTGTCTGAACATCGCTACGGAACTGTCGCCGCTACGAAAGCGCGCCGTTTCCTCGCCGACTCCACCCGGCGCTGATTAACGCCGCGCTCTTTATTTTCCCTGATTTTTTTTCTATGATGAACAATCGGGCGGAGACGCTCCGACGGGGAGAGACGACTATGTCAAGCAAAGTTTACTTCACTGACGCCAGAGCGCGTTCCGGAAATAATATGCGGGATAAACTTACGGCTCTTTTCGACGCGGTGGGCGCGGCGGACGTGGTGACGAAAAAAGATTTGGTCGCCATCAAAATCCACTGGGGCGAGCGCGGCAATCTCGCTTACCTTCCCCCTCCCATAACCGCCGCAATCGCGGATAAAGTCCGCGACGCGGGCGGCGTCCCTTTCATTACGGACACCACCACCCTTTACGCAGGCTCCCGCAGAAACGCTCCCGATAACTTGATGACCGCTTACTCGAACGGGTTTTCGCCGTCCACCATCGGCGCGCCGGCGATTATCGCAGACGGCCTTTTCGGCGACGACTACGTGAAAGTCGATATCGACGGCTGCCATTTCAAGGAATGCAAAATCGCGTCGGGCATCTATCGCGCGCAAGCCCTCATCTCGCTGGCGCACTTCAAAGGCCACGGCGGAACTGGGTTCGGCGGCACGATTAAAAACATCGGCATGGGTTGCTCGGCGGCGTCCGGCAAACAAAACCAGCACTCGGACGTCAAACCGAAAATCAGCCTCAAAAAATGCGTCGGCTGCGGCTCTTGCATGAAGAAATGCCCCACCGACGCCATATCTTTCAACGAAGACCACAAAGCGGTCATCGACCGCGCTCTTTGCATCGGATGCGCCGAATGCACCGTCACCTGCAGATTTGAAGCAATCGCCGTCTCTTGGAAATCCGACCTGAAACTGATGATGGAGAAAATGGCGGAATACGCGACAGCCGCACTCAAAAACAAAGCCGGGAAATGCGTATTCTTCAACGCAATCATCAAAGTCAGCCCGGACTGCGACTGCTTCGATTTCAACGATATCCCCATTGTGCCGGACATCGGAATCGTGGCCTCCAAAGACCCGGTGGCGGTGGATCAGGCGGCTGTCGACCTTGTGAACTCCGCCCCCGGCATCGCAGCGTCCGCTCTTGGCGACAATTATTCTTCGGACGACAAATTCCGCGCGCTCCACAAAGTTGACTGGCGGCATCAACTCGACCACGCCGTCAAACTCGGAGCCGGTTCCAGAGATTACGAACTTATCAACATCGACAAATGAACGAGGCCGCCGAAAAGCGCGCCTTCATCGGCGCATGCCAAAAGGAGAAAACACAATGTCTGAAACCCTGATCAAAACAAAACGCGAAGGAGCGGCATTCGTCATCACCCTCAACCGCCCCGACAAAAGAAACGCCATGACCAACGATATGATGAACCAGCTCGAACAAGCTGTCATATCAGCCGCATACGACAGAGAAGCCCGCGCCGTCGTCATCCACGGCGAAGGAAAATGCTTCTGCTCCGGAATCGACTTCAACGTCCTCGCAGGCATAGGAAACCACACGCCCCCGGAATTCAGATTTTTCCTCGCCGGGTTTCAGGGCATTTTCAACAGGCTCGAAGCAATGGAAAAACCCGTCATCGCCGCAATACACGGGTATTGCTTCGGGATGGGCACAGAGCTGGCTCTCGCTGCGGATTTCAGGATAGCGTCTGAAGACTCCGCAATCTCGATACAGGAAGTCGAGTTGGGCCTGATACCGGATGTCGGCGGAACAACACGGCTGACAAGAACAATCGGGGCATCGCGAGCCAAAGAGATGATAATGCTTGCGCGCAAAATCGACGCCCGGCGCGCATACGAAATAGGACTCGTCAACGAAGTGACTGCGGAAGGAGCCGCGCTCGACGCCGCCCTAGACTGGGCCGAACAGCTTAAGAACTGCGCCCCCCTCGCCGTCGGCATGGCAAAACGCGTCATCGACAGAGGCTCGCATCTGGACAAAATGACATTCATGGAACTCGAAGGCATCGCCCAATCCACCCTGCTAAACACCGCAGACGTCAAGGAAGGCGTCATGGCGCGCATCCAGAAAAGGAACCCCGATTTCAAAGGGAAATAGGAATTCTTACTGAGAGTGGAATATGCTTCTCCTATGTGAGTCCCGCGCGTAGCGGGAATCCTTTTCAGCAATTGAAGCGCTTCTTGCTCTCTTCACCGACTTGTGTAGCCATAGCAGTCGATTGACTAAAAAGAAGATACGAATTATCCTTTTTGAAGCAGTTTGGAGAGGTGGCTGAGCGGTTGATAGCGCCGGTCTTGAAAACCGGAGTGGCGGCAACGTCATCGGGGGTTCGAATCCCTCCCTCTCCGTTTTTCCCATAGCTTGAAAGATGTGATGCTGATTGCTGATCAGCTATTGCAGAAATCGGCTTGGTTTCTTGCGGATTTTTGGATTTCGCGTTTTTGGGCGTTGTCGCCGCCTCGCCGCTGTTTTTCCTTGATTTTCTGTATGCGCTTAACCGGGGCGCGCTGTCGTCATGTCCGAAAAAATCAGATACAGAATTTTGACCGGGGTTTTTATCCGACTCGCCGCTCTCACAGGTAAGAATTTTGTAAGATTCTGAAAATGCGGGCAACAGAGCGGTTTTTTTGCCATTTGCCGCGCCGAGGTTGCGACTGACGCCATTGCCGTTTCTGTTTCCGCTTGCGCCATCCCAGCCTCCATCAAGGATGCGACCAGTTGCATTGCCTCCCGCGCGAATATCGCTTCCTCCAGCCTTTCTGCGTTTTCCGCCATCGTCACCGCCGTCCCCCTCGAACAGCAGATGTTCTACGCCCAAGCCGGACGGCAGGACGTAGTGGATTTCAAACCATTCCGGGTCGATGACAACCTTTTCAATAAATGTTTTCAGGAATTCCTTCTGCCGCTCAAACGGCAACGCATCGTACATACTCTTGAGCCTATTGAAATCAACGTTCAGAAGCGTCTCAATACCGCTGTCTTTCCGCATCCGGCAGATAGCGATTTCGTTCTGGATGTTCCTAATCTCCAGATCGATTTCCTCGACCCGGCCCTTGTGCCGTTTCAGCCGCGCTTTCAGTTCCTCCGGCGTCAGTGACCCGCTCTCGAATGCCTCATAGTATTTCTGAAGCGCGATCTCTATGTTTTTCTTTTTCTTCTTCAGCTCTTCGAGGCGCTCATTCCTTTCGGCGACTGCTTGCTCAATCTCTGCCGCTTCGTTATGAATACGCTCTTTGATGTTCGCTTCCGTAAGAATCCGTCCGAGCAACCTGTTCACGACCAAACCGTCAAACCAATCGCGCTTCAGGTTCACATTGTCGCGTTTGTCATTAAACCTTTCCTTGCCGGAACAGACATACTGAGAGTATGTGTACACCTTGTCGCCGCACTTCTTTTTCGGAGTCCGTCCAAGATATGCGTTGCCGCAGATACCGCATTTCAGAAGTCCGCTCAGGAGGTACTGTGAATTCTTCGTCATGGAATCGGAGACGTTGTTTCCGAGAAGTTTCAGTTGCACCCGGTCGAAAAGTTCGCGCGGGACAATCGCTTCTATAACGCCATCGCAACGTATCCATTCATCCTGCGGTCTTTGTTCCAGCGACCCGCCGCTGCCGCATACGCGCCGCTTTACCTCCTTGTTGTAAACCACATTTCCGATGTAAATCTCGTTGCGAAGCATGCGGGAAAAAGAAGCCGCCTGCCATTTGTTGCCTCGAATGGTGGAAACTCCTTGGTTATTCAGCCATTTACAAATTGCCTTGTAGCCATGTCCGTCGGCGTACATCTGGAATATTTCCCGCGCGATGGGAGCCGTCGCCGGGTCCGGCGCCCAGCGAACATGGCGCTTGCCGTTTTCGATCATATCCAGCCGCCGGAGTCCGAAAGGCGGCGGCCCGCCTGTGGAATAGCCGTTTTTCGCTAGATGCGTTTTGCTGCGCTCTACATCCTTCACATACTCAAGACGCGAGAACTCGGCCACAGCGCGCAGAATCTGTATGACCATGTTGCCGACGGGGTCTTGGTCGTTGAACGGCTCCTTATAGTAGAAAATAGAAACACCGCGCTCCCGCAATTTCTCCGTTGCGATGTAGGATTCCATCGTGTTGCGCCCGAAACGCGATATGGACCACGTCAGAATCATATCGAATGGTGGCGGCTTGCGCTGGGAATCCTTGAGCATCCGCTGGAACTCCGGCCTGTTCGCCTGACTGCCGCCGGATGCCGCGTCGTAGTAAACGTCGAAGACAGGCTTTCCGCGCCGTTCGGCTTCCTGCTTCAAAGACTCAATTTGCGACTCAATGGACAGTCCGGTCTCCGCCTGCATCTGCGTGCTGACGCGCACGTAAATGGCGCAGGGTTTCAGTTCCCGCGATTTTGCATGTTCATCCTTTTTCATAAAAACGCCTCCTCTCAGGGCCTGACATGCTACCTCTTAATGAAAGTAAAATTAAGCGGTTTTCTGCTTATTTTCGTTCTCGATCCTCTCTTTTTCTTCAGTTTGTTTTTCGACTGCGGATATCACGAATTTGGCGCTGAAAAAACTTTCCAAAGCTTCTCGGATGAAATTAGAATGCTGTTTTTCCACGCTGCGTTGCTCCCTTGCAATGATGTGAAGAGGTCCAGAGTATAATTTTCGTAAGTTTGATTGAGTGTGCCCAAAGGAATCGGGGCGATATCGATAATGTCAGGTCTTAATGAAAACGAATAAATCCGTTGCCTTCCATTAATATACGGAAAGAAGGAAGCTTGTTTTTCGGAAGTTTCAAAATAATTTCCGACGATTCTGTCACACCCATCAAGTAGAATATGGCGGATATGTATAATGATTATAGGAGACATAAAAGAATGGACAGAGAGCCGGACGGCACAATCGTGGTGGAACCAAAACGGAAAGGTTCTCCTTATAAATCCATAGAGCTTCAGGTTTTTAACTATGAAACAACCGTTGAAGATGAAAACGGCGTCCCGCAGACATTCAAATTCCGGCTTCTGACTCCGCACAAAGTGGATGAAAAACACTATTTCTCCAAAAATCTGTTATTCCGCTTAGAAAATATGGCCCGGAAAGGCCCGAAAGAACGAAGGTATTTCTATTCCTTTACGCTTTCGATGATTGATGTATTCAAGCACAGCCAGCCGGGAATATTCCGGAGAGATAAGAAATTTGATATTCGAACGATGGATAACGAAGACCCTTTTGAGGATTTGTTGAAACTGGTCGAAAAAGCAGACCCGGACGCTATGGATCTGCTTGAGAGGCTCGGTAAAAGCGATTTTGGAATAGATGAACTTATGGATTACGCATTATTCAAAAACGACATATTCGTAACAAGCATGTGGGATCAGGGATATCGAACATTCAGAGATATCGTTCTTGGAAATCTTGAAGAGGCAAAAAGGCACATCGAGCGCCTTAAATCCGAATTGCTGGACACCGCTAGGGAGATATTTGAGACATCTGATGAAGTTGATGAAGCAAAAAGGGCCGAGATGCTTGCGCTTGTGGAAAAAGCAAAAAGTGAGAATCCGAAGGAAATGCGCAGAGTCACCTTCAGCGCGCTAAGACGGATATTTGTTGACTGCTATCTGAAGGAAAAGGAACGAACGGAGGAAACAACCCCTATTGGAGAGAAGGCATACAGGTTAATAGCAGATGGTGTGAGCGGCATTGACCTGTCGGGGCCGGAGGAAGATGTGGAAAAGGCGTTGGCGGAAAATTTTAATGAGTTGGAATTTAACAAAATACTCTCGGAAATGATGTGTTGGTTTGAGGAAAAACGTGGAATCATCCCCATAAGGATTGACAGCATAGAGAAAGCGGAGGAAACGCTGAAAAAATTTGATGAGCTTGCTCCCGACGCCGAGAGCGTTCCGGCATACTACGATTATCTTGGATGCTTTCAGGCATTGTTTGCAAAACATATCATTGATAAATATAAAACTCTCGCATGGATAGCGGAGGGATTTCTGAATCGGACATATTATCTGGATCGCCTGTACCGAGAATCGGAACGGGTATATTTGGGCATTCTTGAATCGGGATATAGACAGGTTTACGAAGACATCAAGCATATTATGACGAGAGAGGAAAAACGCGCGTACAAGCTGGCGCATTTCCCACAACCCTACTTCGACGGCAGAATCGCTATCGAGGAGCCGCGGATAATGGAATTCGCCCATATAGAGCATAAGAATACGAGAGACCACTGGGTTCTCAGGCTTGTTTTTGACATTGAAAAATTCGGAAAATACGAGAAGATGGGTGAAACGCTAAAGAGCCGGTGGAGAAGCTACCTGCGAGTTTATCCGACATGGGTGGAACTCGTCAGGAGCGAAGACCGTGATAAAAAGAGAGAAAAAAAGCGCCGGAAGATGACAGTTTCATCGTCCACAATCCTACGCCGCAAGGATGAGTCCGGAAATGATGTTTTTCTTGAGGACATTCTAAAAGGATCGGCGCGTTTTGAACCTGACAGAATTATCAGCAGGCTGCTGAAGGAGCCTCATGACCCGGAACTTCACAGATGGGTTGTCACCTATTGCACGCCCGCGCAGAAGAAAACCATAGAAACCATGTTTTTTCAAGGATATTTTCTAGGCATTGACAGGACGGCGGCGCTTCTGAGCCTAGACGAAAAGACCGTTTATGACCATGTGAAGGACGGGCGCGACAGAATTGTCTCCGGGCTAATCAGAGACGCCCTATTCCCTGAAAGCAAGTTTCCCAGAAAGCCGCCAAGACTTGATTTGAAATGAGCGCCACTCCCAATTTCAGACATTAAGGCACACTATTAATAATCCTTCTGTATAACTTTTTCTATCCCCAGAATAATTATTAAAAACTTCCGAAAAGCAGGGGCGCATCTTTCCGTATGGTAGTAGGAGGTGAAATATGAAAAATGCAAGTTGTCGAGAAAAACTGGCCGGCGAGATAGAAATGATCTTTACACTCCAGTTGGCAAAAGCTCTGATGCCCCTGAATGGTATTCTTCTAAGAAAAGGCGCAGACGAAGTCTTCAATGTTATCGAAACCACGGTCTCCTGCGCCCGCGAGCTTGTTGAGCGCATCCTTGAGAGATACGACGTCCGCATAAGCGACGACTGGCTGATCGAGGGCCTCGCTGAACTCGACGGGATTCCCGATTTAGACCTGATTTAATCTCGAATTTTATTTAAGTATCACCAATAAAAACGCCAAGGAGGAAGTATATGCAAGTAAGGCTTACCGATGTCAGCGTGAAGTTTGTCGATCAGGTGGAGGAAGATGGCGTTGTGGCGTGGGTGTCCTGCGTGCTGGGCGAAGGGTTGTATCTGAACAACATAGCGGTGCGCAGGCGCAATGACGGAAGACACATACTGTCGTTTCCCGCGAAGAAAAACTGCGGGAACGGCCTGTACTTTTACTTCAGGCCGGTCACGAAGGAAATGCACGACGCATTCGAACGGGCAATACTGAAAAACCTCGGTTTAAGACACTCATCCATCTCAAACAACTAAATAGTCTCGCAAAACAACTGAATATTTTCACAAATTGAGCGGACAGATTGAAACCGCGCCCGCCGGAGAGCGACGCAATGATGCCGGTCGGTAAAATCCGGAGGCCGCCAGTATTGTCTCCGGGTGTCCAGTCGTTTGAAAGGTTGCGCAAGAATTTGAGTTTCACGATGAATATCAATTCAAGGTTTTGGATAAGAAAGGACTGTAAGCATGGTGAAAGCCGTTGCGGCTGATTTGACCATAAAACCGGACACGATTGAAACACTCTTGTATGGAAAAAACCCGATGCGGGGCGTCGTCAGTGTGGAAGTCGAAGGCGACGGCAGAGTTGTCATGTCCCGTCGAGAGGCTGACGGCATGCGTCGATTGGTGGCGCGCGCCATGTTCAGACATTTTTTCCTTCTCTCGGACGACCGACTTCTTCCCGAAAATGATGTTGCCGCCGACATCAAGCGCCTTTCCGGCGAAGAACATTTCCGGTACGCCTGCCGCTACCCTTCCCGCCGCGCAATGTGGCAGGCGGTGAAAGATGTCGCCGAAAAATACAACAACGCCAACGGCGCAAAGCATTTCCAGACGGACTGGAGGCGGATTCCGGACATGCTTCTCATTCCCGACTCAGAAGCGCAATTTCTGATATCTTCGGGCATCGGGCAGTTCCGGGGCATGGAGTTTTCCGATCTTCGCAGGATGCA
>Ga0116149_1000126_pt1 | contig 99976 bp, 93 predicted proteins | sample AD_UKC057_MetaG_FD_89787 | JGI IMG/M metagenome (GOLD analysis project Ga0116149, IMG submission 89787) | Active sludge microbial communities of municipal wastewater-treating anaerobic digesters from USA - AD_UKC057_MetaG | ecosystem: Engineered > Bioreactor > Anaerobic > Digestate | place: USA...
CCAGAACCCGGCATCCGTGATGCCCTTGGTGAAGACCACGCCCTTCGCCTTCATCCGGTTCACGACGGCCTCGACGTCGTCGGTCTGGATCCCGAAGTGGTGGATGCTCCCCCGGCCCGAGAATCGGGGGGGCTGATCGTAAAAATGAATGCGGCCGGTCCCGACCCGCATGAAGACGTTTCTCGCCCCGGCCAGTTCCATGTCCAGGACCACCGTGCCCCCGAAAAAGTCCCGGTAGAATTCAATCGTTCGATCGAGGTCGGATGCAAAGATGTGCACGTGATGGATGTGGCTGCTCATGGTTCTTCTCCTTGGATCCCCTGCGACAGGAAGGTCACGCGGAACGGCAGGTGGGCGAATTCCCGGGTCTCCCCCTCGACGAACCCCAGCCCCCGGTACCAGTCCTTCAGTTCGGCCTGCTCCGCAATCATGCCGATGTTGACGCGCCGGGCGCCGCGCCGGGCGGCCTCCGAGAGCGCGTGCGCGACGAGGGCCCGCCCGAAACCGCGCCGCCGCCGGTTGGGAAGCACGGCCAGGCGCTCCAGATAGCCGACCTCGGCGTTGGCCATTTCGAGCGCGACGCACCCGGAAGCGCGCCCGCCGTCCTCGATCATGTAATAGACGACCCCGCGCGCCATGTCCTTTTCCACCCAGTCGGGCGAGCAGTTGGACGGGTGCCGCGGGGCGTTCTCCCGGGTCAGGCCGAAGCGTTCCGCGACGTCGCGAAAGGCGGCCCGGATCGTCTCGGCCAGGATCACGGCATCGGTTTCTGAACAGGAACGGATCTCGAAATCCATCGTCGCTCCCCGGCCCCCAGGGGGCCCGAACACGGAAACGGCTTGTCTGATACGGGAAGTTCGCCCTGCATATCCCGCCTCCGCCAAGACTTCAAGCACAAATCGACGGCGGCCGCCAGCCCCCGTCCCGAAAAAATTCGATTGACAAAGTTTTTTTAATGTATAGCTTATGCCGACCTTGAGAGAGAAACGCGATTTGAACCGCTGACGCAAGGGAAAACAACCAAAGGAGCGCATATGCTGGAAGTCACCGAGAAGGCAAACGAAATGATCAAGGATTTCATGAAGAACCGGCAGGGGCCGTCCTCCGTCCGCATCACGATGATGGGCGGCGGGTGATCCGGTCCCTCCCTGGGAATGGCTCTGGATGAGCCAAACGAAAACGACGAGGTTTTCAAGAACGACGGCCTGACCTTCATCATCGAAAAGGCCCTCTGGGAGCAGGCCAAACCGATCACTGTGGACTTCATCACCTCTCCGATGGGTTCCGGTTTCAAACTGAGTTCCAACATCGCCGCGTCCGGCGGTTGCGGAACGTCGTGCAGCACGTCCTGCAGTTGCTGAATCCCGAAGGGGGAGGGTCTGGGGAATTCCCCGCGGCCCTCCCCCGCTTCATTTTCTCCGGACTTTCTCCCCGATGCCCCTTCACGGATTGAACACCGCCCCGGCCCGTGCGAAGCGCGTCCATCCGGACCGGCGGGAAACGCCGCGGCGGGGCCGTTTGGGGAAGGGCGGACACACGAAGGAGGGCGCGGCATGAGCCAGCCGACCTACGAAGACGAACAGATGCGCCTGGAGGCGGAAAAATGCATGCGGGACGGCCGTTTCGCGGATGCCGTCGCCCTGTACCGCACACTCGTCGCCGCCCACCCGGGCGAGGAGTCCTATCTGCTCGCCCTGGCCTGGGCCTGTCACGACCTTGGGGCCTGGGAGGAGGCGATCGACTGCTTTGAGCGGCTCCTGGACCGGGAACTGAGCCGGAAGGTCTTCACGGGGTTCGGCTTCGACGAACTGGTGCGGATCTACAAGGAGCGGGGGCTCCACGACCGCCTGGTCGAGGTCTGCCGGCGGGCCTGCGCGGCCCAGCCCGAGGATTACGCCCTGCTCGGCGAACTGGGCGAGGCCTGCCTGCTGGCGGCGCAGCCGGCGGAGGCCGCCGCCGCGTTCCGGAGGATGACGGAGATGGAACCGGACGACGCGATGGCCTTCTGCCGCCTCGGCAACGCCCTGATCGCCGCGGGGGATTTTGCGGAGGCGGAGGCGGCGTACGGACGGGCCGCCGCCCTCGAGCCCGATACCGGCGCCGTGTTTTCCCTGCGCCTGGCCGACGCCTATCTCAAGGCCAGCGAAACCGAACGGGCCGAAACCGCCGCGCGCCGCTGCCTAGCATCCCGGCCCGACGAGCCCCTCTATCACTGCACCCTGGGCGACATCCTCGTCCGCCGGGGCCGGCTCGAAGAGGCCCGCGGCTGCTATGACGCCGCCGTCGCCCTGAGACCGGAAGACGCCGGGGCCTATTACAACCGCCTGGGCAACGCCCTGGCCCGTGACGGCCGGCATCGCGAGGCCCTGGAGGCCTTCCGGGCGGCCGTCGCCGCGGCGCCGGACACCCCGGCCCTCTACGAACGGCTCGCCGCCGCCTGCCGCGCCCTGGGCCTGGACGAACAGGCTCGCGAGGCCGAGCTGCGGGCCGGCGCAAACAAAAAAGGCCCGCGGGGCAACCCCACGGGCCGGTGATCGTCGGATACGGGAACGCGGCGCCTCAGCCCCGTCCCACTTTCTTCAGGCTTTCGCGGAAAATGTGGTAGAAGGCCCGGTTGTCTTCAACGCCCTCCTTGAGGATCGTCGCCGCGTTGTCCAGGTTGGTCGCGTTGATCGTCATGTTGACGCTCTTCGTAAAGGCCGCCATGTTGTCCAGCGTCCGGAAGCGTTCCGTCACCAGGGCCACGAACGTCTGCCGCCGGATGCTCATGTTCAGTCCCGCCAGATATTTGAGCACGGCGTTGTCGTCGGGATTCTCGGCGTCGAACCGCTCGTCGATCACCGCGACGTCATAGACATGGAAGCGCATCCGCTTCAGGGCGTCCTTGGCGTTGGCGGCCTCCGTGATCCGATAGTCGAGGGACTTGAGCGCCGCGTTCAGCTTCGCCCGCTTCTCCGGATCGGCCTCGCAGACGATCGCCGTGGCGCCTCCGGCCTCGAGAAAATCGAACGGCTTGTCGGCCGCATCGTAGCTTTCCGCCGCCTGTCCCGCAATCTTGTCTTCGTCCATCCTCTCTCTCCTTTGCTTGCGATCCTCACGCCGACCGGGCGGTCACCCGGTCCGCCCCCGGAAACGGGGCCGCTCAGAAGCGGGGCTTCGGCTTGCCGTAGCCCTTATCCACCTCCAGCTTCCCGAGGTCCGTGGTCTTCTCGCCCTTGGCGCTTTTCACGGAATCGATCCCGCGACCGACATTGCCCTTGTTGGAGGCGTACGCCTTGCCCGTCTCCTCGCTGATCAGGCCCTTGGAGTAAAGCTCCACGATATAGTCGTCGAAGGTCGTCCAGCCGAAGGCCTTGCCGGCCGTGATGATTTCGTAGAAGGTCTTCCCCTCCGACTCGCCGTGGAGGATCGTGTCCTTGGTCCGCAGGTTCGACCCCATGATCTCGAAGGCCGCCACGCGACCGCCGCCCTCCCTGGGCAGGAGCCGCTGGCAGACGATCCAGCGGACCGTGTCGGCCAGGCGGATCCGGATCTGGGTCTCCTCCTCGTTGGAGAACATGCCGAGGATGCGGTTGATCGTCTGCCCCGCGTCGACGGTGTGGAGGGTGGACAGGACGAGATGTCCCGTCTCCGCGGCGGACAGGCCGATCTCCACCGTCTCCCGGTCGCGCATTTCCCCGACGAGGATGACCTTCGGGGCCTGGCGCAGGGCCGCCCGAAGGCCGTTGGCGAAGGTGTCGAAATCCGTTCCCATCTCCCGCTGGTTGAACGTCGCCTTGCGGTGGGGGTGGACGTATTCCACCGGGTCTTCGAGGGTGACGATATGGATGGATTTCCGGTCGTTGATGTCGTTCAGGAGCGCCGCGAGCGACGTCGATTTACCGCTGCCCGTGGCGCCCGTGACCAGGATGATGCCGTTCTTCTCCTCGGCCATCTTGTGGAAGGCCTCGGGCAGGCTCATGTCCTCGAACGTGGGGATCCGCGTCTCCAGCTTTCTCAGGACGATGGAGTAGTTTCCCCGCTGGGAGAAGATGTTCACGCGGAACCGCGCCTTGCCGGGCAGGGCGTACGACGAGTCGCAGGACCCCTCGGCCAGGAGCGTCTCCGTGAGGCGGCGGTCCTGGTTGATCAGGTTGAGTGCAAAAATCTCCGTCTGGAAGGGCGTCAGCTCGGCGACCGGCGGGTCGAGGTCCACCCCGGTCAGCTGGCCCGAGCTTTCCACCTGGAAGGGCTTGCCGACCGTGATGTTCAGATCCGATACGTTCCCGTACGCATCGAGCATCCGGCTCAAGATGTAATCGATTTCCTGCTTTTTCATCGCTTCACCCCCGTTGCGCTACACTTCCGTGAAGTCCGCGGGCGGCGTCTTCAGGAAGGGCCGGAATTTGGCCTTGTCGTTGCACTTCGCGTAGGCCTCGTCGGCGGAAATCCACCCCTTGTTGAGCAGGTCCATGATGCCGTCGTCCAGAAGCTGCATCCCGAACTTGCGCCCGGTCTGGATCATCGACGGGATCTGGAAGGTCTTGGACTCGCGGATCAGGTTCCGCACGGCCACGTTGGCGATCAGGATCTCCAGGGCGGCGCAGCGGCCCTTCTTGTCGATCCGCTTGAAGAGGACTTGGGCGACGACCGCCCGGATGCCGTCGGCCAGGGTGGAGCGGATCTGCATCTGCTCCTCGGAGGGGAAGACCTCGATGACCCGGTCGATCGTCTTGGCGGCGCTCGTCGTGTGGAGGGTGCCGAAGACGAGATGGCCGGTGGAGGCCGCCTCGACGGCGAGCGAAATCGTCTCCAGATCGCGGAGCTCGCCGACCAGGATGATGTCCGGGTCCTCGCGGAGGGCGCCGCGGAGGGCCGCCGTGAAGGACTTCGTGTGGACGCCCACCTCGCGGTGGTTCACGATACAGCCCTGGCTCTGGTGGACGAACTCGATCGGGTCCTCGATCGTGATGATGTGGTCCTTGCGGAGGCGGTTGGCCTCGTCGATGATCGCGGCGAGCGTCGTCGACTTGCCGCTTCCGGTCGGCCCCGTCACAAGGACGAGCCCCCGGGGCAGGCTGGCCAGCTTGCCGATGACGGGCGGCAGGCCGAGGTCCTGGCAGGTCAGGATCTTGCTGGGAATCTCGCGGAAGACGGCCGCCACCCCGTACTTCTGCTGGAAGAAGTTGGCCCGGTAGCGGGCCAGGCCCGGGATCTCGTAGGCAAAGTCGATGTCCCCCGTCTCTTCGAACTGCTTGATCTTGTGCTCCGGCGCGATCTCGTACAGCATGGCCTTGAGTTCGTCGTTTTCGAGCACGTTGTACTTGACCCGTTCGATCTCTCCCCGGATGCGCAGGGCCGGTTGCTGCCCGGACACCAGATGCAGGTCGGACGATCCCTGTTCATGCATGAGCTGGAAAAAGGCGTCGATCTTGGCCATAAAGTCCCCTCCCGGATGGTTGGAATGATGCCGCCGTCTGCGAAACGATGGGCGAGTATAGGGAATCGCCGGAGCATTTGTCAAGACAAGATTCTGGCGGTCCGGCGCGCTCAGGACCGGCCCGCCGATGCCAATGAATTGCTTGACAGGGGCGGGGCGGATCGTATATGCTTCGCGCGCTTTTGGACAGGCGGGCTGCGTTCCTGAAGACGTTTTCCGACTGTCGCATGGAAGGCCGGCGTGGGGATGTAGCTCAACTGGGAGAGCGCGGCGTTCGCAATGCCGAGGTCAGGGGTTCGAGCCCCCTCATCTCCACCATTTTTTCCTTTCCCCCTCGCTCAGATCCGTCCGCTAAGCGCGATCGTGTGACGCCTTCATGAACGTGGTTGTCCTGCATACGCCGGTCGGGACGGAAGCCAGCCGGGACGAGGCGGACACCGAGGCCCAGCGCGAGTCCGTCCTGAAGGCGCTCGCGGCCCTCGGCCACGGGGCGGTCGCCCTGCCTTTTTCCCTCAATCTCGAAGAAACCGCCGGGCGGCTGCGCGCCCTGGCGCCGGACGTCGTCTTCAACCTGTTCGAGCCCCTCACCGGGGAGGGACGCCTCATTCATCTGGCCCCGGCCCTGCTGGACCATCTGCGCCTGCCCTACACCGGCAATCCGACGGAGGCCCTCTTTCTCACCTCCAACAAGCTCCTCGGAAAACGCCTCCTGGAGCTGGGCCGGATCGCGACCCCCTCCTGGCGGACGCCGCGGGATGGCGCATCCGCGGAACCGGCGGCTCCGGGACGGTGGATCGTCAAGTCCGTCTGGGAGCACGCCTCCATCGGCCTGGACGAGGACGCGATCCTCACCGCCCGAAACGCCGGGGATCTGGACCATGCCGTCCGGGCGCGGGGGGACGGGCCGGGCGGCGACTGTTTCGCCGAGGCGTACATCGACGGCCGCGAATTCAACCTTTCCCTCCTCGCCGGGAAGCACGGGCCGGAGGTCCTCCCGCCGGCGGAGATCCGCTTCGACGACTACCCCCCGGACAAGCCCCGCATCGTGGGCTACCGGGCGAAATGGGAGGAGGAAACGTTCGAGTATCGCCACTCGCCGCGCTCCTTCGACTTTTCCCCGGCGGATGGGCCGCTGCTGGAGTCCCTGGCGGACATCGCCCGGCGCTGCTGGGAGCTCTTCGCGCTGGCGGGCTACGCCCGAGTGGATTTCCGCGTCGACGCCGCGGGCGTCCCCTGGGTGCTCGAGATCAACGCCAACCCGGGGATCGCGCCGGACAGCGGTTTCGCCGCGGCGGCCGGGCAGGCCGGGTTCGCCTATCCCCAAATGATCGCGCGGATCCTTGAGGATGCCGTCGCCTTCCGGTCGAAGGGGGGCGCCCATGGCTGATCCCGCCCTGAGGTACCGCACCGATCTCCGTCCCGAGGACCGGGAGGCCATCCGCCGCCTTGTGGAGGGGACGGGGTTCTTTTCCGAGGCGGAGGTCGCAATCGCTCTGGAACTCGTGGACGAGCGCCTCCGGAAGGGCGACGACAGCGGGTATCACTTCCTCGTCGCCGGGCAGGGCGGGCGGATCTCGGCCTATGCGTGCTACGGTCCGATTCCCGGCACCCGGGACAGCTTCGACCTGTACTGGCTCGTCGTGGACGCCTCCCGGCAGCGGAGGGGAATCGGCGGGCGGCTTCTCGCCCGGAGCGAAGGCCGGATGGCGGCGCTGGGCGCCCGGCGCGTGTATGCGGACACCTCCGCCCGGTCCCAGTACGCCCCGACCCGGGCCTTCTACGAGACCAGCGGCTACACGCGGGCGGCCTTCCTGGAAGATTTTTACGCCCCCGGGGACGGAAAGATCATTTATGTGAAGGAGATCAAAGCGGATTCCGGATAGGGGCGGGCAGGCCCGGCGCGATCGCCCGCTGCGGAAAGGGATTGCTTTTTCCCCCATTATTGAGTAGAGAACAACCGGCTTTTTCCGGGACGGTCCAAAGGGGACGGGCCCGAGAGAAAGGGCCTGTTCCGAGGGTCCACGCATGAGATTCATCCCCAGGGAAGAAAAATTCTACGACCTCTTCGAGGAGCTGATCGCGAAGATCGAAGAGGGCGGGCAGCTCTTCAGCGAAATGCTCGAAGATTACGCGCACGCGGAAACCCGCCTCACCAAGCTCAAGGACATCGAGCACGAGGCGGACATCATCACCCACCGCACCTACGAAAAGATGCACAAGACCTTCCTCACGCCCATCGACCGGGAGGACATCTACGCCCTGGTCAACAAGATGGACAGCATCCTCGACATCATCGAAGCGGCGGCCATCCGGATGTTCCTCTATAAGATCAAGGCCCCGACCCCCGAATGCGTCAAACAGGCCCAGTTGATCAACGCAGGCATTGCCAAGGTCAAGCAGGTCGTCCACGCGCTGCGCGACATGAAGAACGCCCAGATGATCCTGGACGCCTGCGTGGAAATCAATACGCTGGAGAACGAAGGCGACTACCTCCTCCGCCAGGCGATGACCCATCTGTTCGAAAACGAAACGGATGCCATCGAGCTCATCAAATGGAAGGAAATCTACGAACGCATCGAGGAAGCGCTGGATACCTGTGAGGACGTGTCCAACATCGCCGAAGGTATCGTCCTGAAAAATGGTTGATTCCCTGTATTTTGTGATCTTTCTGGTCGGCGTCGCGCTGGTCTTCGATTTTCTGAACGGCTTCCACGATTCGGCGAACGCCATCTCGACCATCGTGTCCACGCGGGTGCTTTCGCCCCGCTACGCCGTCCTGTGGGCGGCATTCTTCGATTTCGCCGCCGTTTTCTTCATCGGGGTTCCCGTGGCCAAGACGATCGGCACGGGCATCATCGATCCGGCGATCGTTAACAACTACATCATCCTGGCCGCCCTGGGCGGCGCGATCATCTGGAACATCATCACCTGGTGGTTCGGCCTGCCGAGCAGCTCCTCCCACGCCTTGATCGGGGGGCTGATCGGCGCGGGCATCATGAAGGGCGGCACCGGCACCCTGGTCCTGAGCGGCATCACCAAGACCTCCCTGTTCATCGTCGTCTCCCCGGTGCTCGGCCTGATCCTGGGCTGGATCCTCATGGTCATCGTGCTCAACATCAGCCGCAACTCCAACGTGGCCCGCTCGGAAAAGATCTTCCGGAAGCTGCAGCTCGTCTCCGCCGCCGTCTACAGCATGGGCCACGGCACGAACGACGCCCAGAAAACGATGGGCATCATCGCCATCATCCTCTTCAGCAAGGGGCTTCTGGGCCCCACCTTCTACGTCCCGTTCTGGGTCGTGATCACCTGCTACACCGTGATCGCCCTCGGCATCATGTCCGGCGGATGGCGCATCGTCAAGACCATGGGAACCAAGATCACCAAGCTGCGCCCCATCGGCGGGTTCTGCGCGGAGACGGCGGCGGCGATCTCGATCATCGGCGCGTCGCTCGCCGGCATCCCGGTCAGCACCACCCACACCATCACCGGCGCCATCGTCGGGGTCGGCGCGACCCGGCGCCTGACGGCCGTGCGCTGGGGAGTGGCGGGCAGCATCGTCTGGGCCTGGATCCTGACGATCCCCATGGCCGCCCTGATCTCGGCCATCCTCTACATCCTGATCAACCTGATCTGATAATCCGCGTCCCCCGCCGGCAGCAGACCTTCAACAGACCGGATCAAAAAGCGTTTCTCAAACGGTCGGGTGTGTGTTAGGGAAGGTGGGGGAGGAGCGATCGCGCATGACGCGGAAGACCATCCTGATCGCCGACGACGAACGGGACATCGTCGAACTGATTGCCTACAACCTGGAGCGGGAAGGGTTCGCCATCCTGAAGGCCTACGACGGGAAGAGGGCCTGGGACCGGATCCGCCAGTCGAAGCCGGATCTCGTCCTCCTCGACCTGATGATGCCCGGGATGCCGGGCATGGACGTCTGCCGCGCGATCCGCGGGCATGCCGAGACGGCGGCCATCCCCGTCATCATGCTGACCGCGAAGGCCGAGCCGGTGGACAAGATCCTGGGGCTGGAGCTGGGGGCGGACGACTACATCACCAAGCCGTTCCACGTCCGCGAGCTGGTCGCCCGCGTGCGGGCGGTTCTGCGCCGCGCGAAAACGCATCCGGATGACGAGGCGCCGGAGGCCTTCGACTTCCGCGGGCTCCACATCGATTTCGGGACCTATCGCGTGACCGTGGACGGCCGGCCCGTCGAACTGAGCACGCTCGAGTTCAGACTGCTCAAGTTTCTGACCGGCCGGCCGGGCCGGGTGTTCAGCCGGGAACAGCTCCTCGACCGGGTCTGGGGGGACGAGGCCTTTGTGGAGCCCCGGACCGTGGACGTCCACATCAGCCGCCTCCGGGCAGCCATCGAGGCGGACAAGGAAAACCCGCGGTACATCCTGACCGTGCGCGGCGTCGGCTACAAATTCGCGGAGACGAACGCAGGGACCGCCCCCTGAGGACGCCCCGCGCCTGACCGGGACCGTTCACCGACTCTTCACACCGTCTTCATCAAATTGTCACAATGATCTGTTACCCTGCCTGAAAAAAAGGAAATGGAGGAAACCCCCATGAACGGCGTACTGAAAAAACTGGCCGCGGTGTCGCTCGGACTGCTTTTCTTGACCGGGACAGCGCTGGCGGAAACCATCGTCATCAAGGGATCGACGACGGTCCTGCCGATCGCCCAGGTTGCCCTGGAGGCCTACATGAAGGCACACCCGGGCGTCAACATCTCCCTGTCCGGGGGCGGCTCCGGCGACGGCATCAAGGCCCTGATCGACAAATCGACCCACATCGCGAATTCCTCGCGGGAAATCAAGGCGAGCGAGATCGATCTCGCCAAATCGAAGGGTGTCGCCCCCACCGAAACCGTGGTGGCGGTCGACGCCATCGTCCCCATCGTCCATCCGAAAAACAAGGTCCGGGATCTGTCCATCGACCAGTTGAGCCAGATCTATCAGGGCAAGATCAGCAACTGGAAGGACGTGGGCGGGGAAGACCTCAAGATCGTCGTCATCTCCCGGGACAGCAGTTCCGGCACCTTCGAGGCCTGGGGAGAGATGGTCCTCCACAAGGCGAAAGTCGCCCCGCGGGCCCAGATGCAGGCCTCGAACGGCGCGATCGTCCAGGCCGTCTCGAAAAACCGCTACGCGATCGGCTATGTCGGCCTCGGCTATCTGAACCGGAGCGTCAAGGCCCTGACGGTGGGCGGCGTCCCGGCGACGGCCGCCAATGCCATCGCCAAGACGTATCCGGTCTCCCGGCCGCTGTACATGTATACGGACGGAAAGCCGACCGGGGAGACCGCCCGCTTTCTGAAGTTCGTCCTGAGCCCGGCCGGACAGAACCTCGTCGAAAAGGCGGGCTTCGTGCCCGTGACGAAAGCGAAGAAACCGGCGAAGACGCGCAAATAACCGCGCTCGCCGGCATCGGCCCCCGGAGAACCGGTCCCGTGAGCGGTCCGGCCCTCCGGGGCGTCACCTTCCCCCGCACCGAAAGCGCGTGAGACGGCCCGTCATGACCCGACAGTTCAAGGAAGTCCTCATCAAGAACCTCTTCGCCCTGCTGGCCTTCGTCGCCGTGCTCGTGCTCGGCCTGATCGTGGTCTTCCTGTTCCGGGAAGGCCTGCCCCTGTTCCGGCAGGTCTCCCCGGATCGGTTCCTCTTCGGGACCGCCTGGTACCCCACGTACGACCCCCCGGAATACGGGATCTGGCCGCTCATCGTCGGTTCCTTCACGGTCACGCTCTTTTCCTGCCTGATCGCCGTCCCCCTCGGCGTGCTCTCCGCCGTCTACATCTCCGAGATCGCCCCGGCGCGCCTGAAAAACGTCCTCAAGTCCGTCATCGAGCTTCTGGCCGGCCTGCCGTCGGTCGTGCTCGGCTTCTTCGGCATGGTCGTCATCGCGCCCTGGCTGCAGGAAACCTTCGATCTGCCCACGGGCCTGAACATCGTCAACGCCTCCCTGATGCTCGCCATCATGGCGATCCCCACCATCACGAGCATCTCGGAGGACGCCCTGTACGCCGTTCCCCGCGAATTCAAGGAGGCGTCCTACGCCCTCGGGGCGACGAAGTTCGAGACCATCGCCCGGGTGATCGTCCCGACGGCCCTGTCGGGCATCTCGACCGCCGTGATCCTGGGGATGGCCCGGGCGCTCGGGGAGACGATGGTGGTGCTCATGGCGGCGGGCGGGGCGGCGGCGGTTCCGGAAAGCCTCTTCGATTCGGTCCGGCCCATGACGGCCAGCATCGCCGCCGAGATGGGCGAGGCGCCCTTCCGTAGCGGCCATTACCACGCCCTGTTCGCGACGGGCATGGTCCTGTTCGGCATCACGCTGGCCTTCAACCTGATCGCCGATGCCATCTCCAGCCGGTTCAAGGAAACGGGGTCCGGAACGCTATGAACGCCGCCGCACCGTCGACATCCCTGAGATGGCGCTACGTCCGGCAGGGGCTTTTCTTCGGCGTCGTCCGCCTGTCGGCCTTCCTGATCACCGCGACGCTCCTGCTCATCCTGGCCTATATTTTCGTCAACGGCTTCCGGGCGATCAGCTGGGATTTTCTCACGCTGCCGCCGACCGACGCCATGACGCGGGGCGGCATCATGCCGGCCATCGTCGGCACCCTCTACCTGACCGTGGGCGCGATCGCCGTCGCCCTGCCCCTGGGCGTGGCCTCGGCCGTCTATCTGACGGAATACGCCCGCCAGGGGCTCGCGATCCGCATCCTCCGCATCGGCGTGAACTGCCTCGCCGGCGTCCCCTCCGTGGTCTTCGGCCTGTTCGGCCTCGGTCTGTTCGTGGTTTTTCTGAAGTTCGGATCGAGCATCCTCGCCGGCGCCCTCACACTGGGCATCCTGATCCTGCCCACGATCATCGGGGCCTCCGAAGAGGCCCTGAAGGCCGTGCCCCAGACGTTCCGCGAGGCCTCCCTGGCCCTGGGCGTCTCCAAATGGCGCACGATCTCCCGGATCGTCCTGCCGAACGCCCTGCCCGGCATCCTGACCGGTTCGATCCTCGGGATCGGGCGGGCCGCGGGCGAGACGGCCCCCATCATGTTCACGGCGGCGACCTTCTTCACGGCGGCGCTGCCCCGATCCGTCTTCGACGAGGTCATGGCCCTGCCCTACCACATCTACGTTCTGGCCACGGCGGGGACCCAGATCGACGAGACCCGGCCCCTCCAGTACGGAACGGTCCTGGTCCTGGTGGCCCTGGTCCTGGGGATCGACCTCGTCGCCATCCTCATCCGGAGCGCCATGAGAAAGAAAAAGCGGTGGTAAAGATGGAAAAGGATAAGATAATCCGTGCAAAAAATGTGGATTTTTATTACGGTGCGTTCCAGGCGTTGACCGACGTGACGATGGCCTTCGAAAAGAACCGCGTCACCGCGCTCATCGGACCCTCCGGATGCGGAAAATCCACGCTGCTGCGCCTGCTCAACCGGATGAACGACCTGATCGACGGCGCCCGGGTGGAGGGGGAGATCCTGTTCGAGGGACGGAACATCTATGCCCCGGAGGTGGATCCGGTGGAGATCCGGCGGCGGATCGGCATGGTGTTCCAGAAGCCCAACCCCTTCCCGAAATCCATCTTCAACAACATCACGTTTGCACCCAGATTGTCGGGGGTGCATCGGAAAAGCGATCTCGAGGCCCTCGTGGAGGAGAGCCTCCGTCAGGCCGTCCTGTGGGACGAGGTCAAGGACATCCTCGACCGGTCCGCCATGACCCTCTCCGGCGGCCAGCAGCAGCGCCTCTGCATCGCCCGGGCGCTCGCCATGAAGCCGGACATCATCCTGATGGACGAGCCCACGTCGGCCCTCGATCCGATCTCCACGGCCCGGATCGAGGAACTCATCGACGAGCTCAAGCAGCGGTACACGATCATCATCGTGACCCATAACATGCAGCAGGCGGCGCGCGTCTCCGAGTACACGGGCTTCTTCTACATCGGCAAGCTGATCGAGTTCGGCCCGACGGAAAAGATCTTCACGAACCCGTCCGTCAAGCAGACGGAGGACTACATCACCGGCCGCTTCGGTTGAGGAGGGACATCCCATGGAGGAAAAACGGCACACGAGCCGCGAGTACGAGCGGGAGCTCCAGGAGATCAAGGAGGGGCTGCTCTACCTGGGCGCCCTGACGGAGCGCGCGATCGCCGGGGGGGTCACGGCGCTTTTGGAGAAGGATTCCGCCCTGGCCGCAAAGGTCATCTGCGAGGACGACCAGATCGACGCCCTCGACGTGGAGCTGGAAGAGCGGTGCATCCGCCTGCTCGCCCTGCGGCAGCCCGCCGCCCGGGACCTGCGCTTCATCACCACGGCGATCAAGATCAACGGCCACCTGGAGCGCATCGGCGACATGGCGGCCAACATCGCCGAGAAGGTGATCATCCTGAACGACATTCCGCAGATCAAGCCCTACATCGACCTGCCCCGCATGGCCGAGATCGCCCGCGACATGATCCGGGAGAGCCTGGATGCGATGGTGCGGGAGGACATCGCCCTGGCGAACCGGGTCCGCGAGGAGGACGCCGTCATCGACCAGTTGAACGAGCAGATCTTCCGCGAACTCCTGACCTTCATGATGGAAGATCCGCGGAAGATTCAGCCCTCGCTCTACATCATGCAGATCTCCAAGAACCTGGAACGCATCGCGGACCATGCCGAGGGCATCGCGGATATGGTCGTCTACATGATCACCGGGGAGAGCATCCGGCACCGGCCGGCCTGTCGGGAGGACGGATGAAGATCCGCCTGTTCTACAAGCTTTTTGCCACGTTCCTCGCCATCGGCATCCTGGCCGTCGCCGCGGCGGGATGGCTGATCGAGCATCAGCTCCGATCGGGCCTGACCCGCTGGATCGAGGGCGACCTGACGTCCCACGCGCGGATCATCGCCCTCATGCCGCCGGAGGACATCCGGCGGAACCACCGCTCGCTGGCCGAGCGCTCCCGCGCCCGGCTGACGCTCGTCGACGCCGCGGGCCGGGTGACGGTGGACTCCGACCCCCAGGCGCGCAACACGGGCAATCACCTGCATCGCCCGGAGATCGAGGAGGCCCGGCTGAAGGGCCTGGGAACCGCCATCCGCTACAGCCGGACGCTGCGGACGGACATGCTCTACGTCGCGCTGCCGCTCACACGGGGGCCCGCGACCGCGGGATACGTCCGCCTGGCGCGACCCTTGTCCGCGGTCGAGAACAGCGTGAATGCGTTTCGGTCCAGCATCCTGTATGTCCTGCTGCTGGTCCTTATCCTCTCCATGCTGATCGCCCTCGCCATTTCATTGAAAATCGTCTCCCCGATCTGGGAGATGCTGGAGTTCACAAAAAAAGTGCGGCAGGGACGCATCCCCGGGAGGCTCCTGATCGAGTCCCGCGACGAGATCGGCGAGCTGGCGGACCATCTGAACGAGATGGTGTCCACCCTGCAGGAAAAGATCCGCATCGCCGACGCGGAGCGGGGCAAGCTCGCGTCGGCGTTCGCCGGCATGGCGGAGGGCGTCCTGGTCCTGGACGCCCGCCACCGGATCGAGTCCGTCAACCGCGGCCTCGAGGAGATGCTCGGGCTCACGTCCGGCGACCTCGCCGGCAAGACGCTCCTGGAGGCCTTCCGCAACCTGGCGCTCCAGGACGCCTGGGAGCGCTTCCGGAAGACGGGAAGCACGGTGTTCGAGGAGATCGCGCTGGGGGAGGAGCGCCCCCTCATCCTGGACGTGACGATCTCCGCCATCGAGGGCGCCGCGGACGAGGCGCGAAAGACCATGCTGGTCTTTCACGACGTGACGCGGCTGAAGAAGCTCGAACGCATCCGCGCCGACTTCGTCGCCAACGTCACGCACGAGATCAAGACGCCGCTGACGGCCATCGTCGGCTTCGTGGAAACGCTCCAAGCGGGGGCGGTCGAGAACCGCGACACCGCGCTCAGATTTCTCGGCATCCTTCACGAGCATGCCCTGCGCCTGAACCGCCTGCTGGAAGACCTCCTGACCCTTTCGGCCATTGAAATGGGAGACACGCCGCTGCGCCTCGAGACGCTGAAGATGGCGGACGCCGTGGACGCCGCCCTCACGATCCTGGACGTCCGGCTTCAGGAAAAGAACCTGAGCCTTTCGAAGGACCTCCCCCCCGACCTGCCGCCGGTCCGGGCCGACCGGGACCGTCTGGCCCAGATCCTCCTGAACGTCCTGGACAACGCCGTCAAGTTCACCCCGCCGGGCGGGGCCCTGGCCGTGACGGCGGCGCCGGGAGACGGCGGGGAGGTGGTCCTGCGCATCGCCGATAGCGGCGTCGGCATCCCCCGGGGGGAGATCCCCCGCCTGGGGGAACGGTTCTACCGCGTGGACCGGACGCGCTCCCGGGAGCTGGGCGGCACCGGCCTGGGCCTGTCCATCGTCAAGCATCTCATGATGGCCCACGGGGGGCGCATGCAGATCGACAGCACCCTCGGCCACGGCACGACGGTTTCCCTCTATTTTCGAACCTGGGAAGAGAGTCCCGATGGAAAAAATTAAGGTCCTGTTCGTCTGCGTCCACAACAGCGCCCGCAGCCAGATGGCGGAGGCCTGGCTGAACACGCTGTACGGCGATCGCTTCGAGGCGCACAGCGCCGGCCTGGAGCCCGGCGAGCTGAATCCCCTCGTCGTCCGGGCCATGCGGGAGATCGGGATCGACATCTCCCTTCATAGGACGAAGCCGGTCTTCGATTTCATCCGCTCCGGCGCCCTCTTTGCCTATGTCATTACCGTGTGCGACGACGCCAGCGCGGAGCGGTGCCCCGTCTTTCCCGGGGTGACGCACCGGCTGCACTGGAGCTTTCCCGATCCGGCGGTCCTGCCGGGAACGGAGGAAGAGAAGATGGCTATCATCCGGGAGATCCGGGACCGGATCCGGGACGCCGTCCGGGCATGGGCCGACGCGACGGATTCGTGACCCCCGGACCCCGCGCACCCGCCATCCCGCCCGGAAGTTTTCATTGACAACACCCCGAACTCCCCGTTAAAGTCCGTGCACGGTCGGGAAGCCTCACAAACCCCGACCCGGCAGCCCCTGGAGGGGACCCGCCGAACCGGAAGGCGACACCCGCCCTTCCCGAACGCGGTCCCGGAACCCAACCTTCAACCCGCAGACGCGTCGCGATAGGAACATGCCGGAACGTTCGGAATGGATCGTCGAAGCCATCAAGCGGTTCGCGGCGGAAAGCCCGGAGAACGCCCTCGGGGACGGAACCGGAGAACCGGCCTGGGATGAGCCGCGGGTGAAGTTCGCGGGCGGCGCCGACCCGATCTTCCCGTTTTTGCAGTCGGACATCGGGGCGTCTCTCTGGACCCCGGCCGAGATTTTCCGTCTGACGTTTCCCCGCCTCGACCGCCCCCCGGAGGCCCTGTCCGTCATCAGCTGGATCCTCCCTCAGACGGCGGCCACCCGTGCGGACAACCGTGCCGCCCGGGATCTGCCCGCGGAGCGCTGGGCGCGCTCGCGGGTCTTCGGCGAGGCCTTCAACGTCAAGCTCGCGGCCCACCTGGTCGCAAGCCTCGAGGCGCGCGGATTCCACGCCGTGGCGCCCTCCCTGCTCTCCCCGGCGTGGCAGTGGCAGACGTCGCCCCGCTACGGATTTTCGTCGAGCTGGTCGGAACGGCACGCCGCCTATGCCGCCGGGCACGGCACGTTCGGCCTCTGCGACGGCCTCATCACGGAAGCGGGCAAGGCCATCCGCTGCGGATCGGTGGTCGCCGACATCCCGCTCGACCCGTCGCCCCGGCCGTACCGCGACCCGCACGCCTACTGCCCCTTCTACGCCGGGGGCGGCTGCGGAAAATGCATCCCCCGCTGCCCGGCCGGGGCCATCTCGAAACAGGGGCACGACAAGGGAAAATGCATGAAATTTCTCTTCGAAACCGTCTCGCCGCACATCCAGTCCGTTTTCGGTTTCGCGAGCTACGGGTGCGGCCTGTGCCAGACCGGCGTCCCCTGCGAGGCGGGGATTCCGCCGGCCGCCGCGGGTGCGCCTTGAAAACGTCGAGCCCGGCCGCGGGCGTGGAAGAATTTGCGGCGCCCCCGCGCCCGGGTCGGTACGCCGGCGGAGACGGCGGCCCGGGAAAGACCGGGCAGATCCGGCGAAACGGATCCGGCGCGCGGAGGGATCACGGTTTTCGGAAATCCTGTAAAACCTTGGGAACGTAAGGAGGGTGGCGGATGGACAAGGGCTACATGGGCAAGGTGCTGGTGGTGGATCTGGGAACCGGGACCGTCCGGACGGAGGCGATCCCGGACAACGTCTACGAAAACTACCTGTCCGGCCTCGGCCTGGGCGCCTACCTCCTGTTCCAGTGGATCCCTCCGGAGGCCGATCCCCTGGGGCCGGACAACGTCCTCGGGTTCATGTCCGGCCTGTTGACGGGAACGGGCAGTCTCTTCACGGGGCGCTGGACGGTCGTGGGCAAGTCGCCGCTGACCGGCTGCTGGGGGGACGCCAACTGCGGCGGAACCTTCTCGCCGGCGATCAAGCGCTGCGGCTACGACGGGATCTTCTTCAAGGGGGTGAGCGAACGCCCCGTCTATCTGTTCGCCGACGGCGCCCGCGCCGAGCTGCGGGACGCCTCCGCGCTCTGGGGCAAGGACGCCATCGAGACAGAAGAGGCACTCCTGAAAGAGGGCGGGCCGGGGAGCCGCGTGGCGTGCATCGGGCCGGCCGGAGAAAAGCTGTCGCTCATCGCCGGGATCGCCAACGACGGCGGCCGCATGGCGGCCCGGTCGGGCCTGGGGGCGGTCATGGGATCCAAGCGGCTCAAGGCGGTCGTCCTGAACGGCAAGCGGCGCATCGGACTGCACGACCGCGCGGAAATGAGGCGCCTGAGCCAGAAATGCAACCGCTGGGTGCAGTTCCAGCCGCCGCTCTTCACCGGCCCCGTGTCCCCTTACTTGGGCGCGATCATGCGCATCATGCCGACACAGATGGCCATGGACGGCTTGCTGTACAAGTTCTTCCTCCGCAAGTGGGGCACGGTCAGCATGAACCAGACCTCCATCGAGATGGGGGACTCGCCGATCAAGAACTGGAAGGGGTCGAACGAGGATTTCGGCCCCGGACGCTCCCGGAGCGTGAACCCGGATGCCTTCACGGATCGCGAGCGGGTCAAGTACCACTGCTACTCCTGCCCCCTGGGGTGCGGCGGGAAGTGCTCCATGAGCGGGAAATACACGGAGACCCACAAGCCGGAATACGAAACCGTCCTGGCCCTGGGGGGGCTGTGCATGAACGAGGATGCGGAGAGCCTCTTCTACCTGAACGAACTCCTCAACCGGGCGGGCATGGACACGATCTCGGCGGGCGGCACGGTCGCCTTCGCCATCGAGTGCTACGAGCAGGGCCTGTTGACGAAGGAGGACACGGGCGGCCTGGAGCTGACGTGGGGAAACGGCCCGGCCATCGTCGCCCTGGTGGAGAAGATGGTCCGGCGCGAGGGCATCGGCGACCTTTTGGCGGACGGGACGAAGACGGCCGCCCGGCGGCTGGGAAAGGGCTCCGACCAGTACGCCATGCACATCGGGGGCCAGGAGGCGGCCATGCACGACGGGCGGAACGACCCGGGCTTCAACGTGCACTACGCCGTGGAGCCGACGCCCGGCCGGCACACCCTGGGTGCCCAGCTCTACTACGAGATGTTCCAGCTCTGGAAGACGGTCAAGGGCCTGCCGCGGGCGACGCCGCTGTACTTCAAGGGCCGGAAGTACCGGGCCGACGCGGAGAAGGCCGTCATGGCCGCCGCGTGCAGCAAGTTCATGAGCCTGGCAAACGCGGCCGGGTTCTGCCTCTTCGGCCTGATGCTGGGGTCGAAGCGGATCCCGTCCTTTGCCTGGCTGAACGCCGCGACCGGCTGGAACAAGACCCCCGAGCAGTACCTGGAGATCGGCGCGCGGATCCAGACGCTCAAGCAGGCCTTCAATATCCGGCAGGGCGTCGATCCCCGCGCCATCAAGGTGCCGGACCGGATGCTGGGCCGGCCCGCCCTGGCGCAGGGGGCGAACAAGGGACGATCGACGGATCTCGAGACGATGCGGAGCGATTACTGGCGACAGTTCGGCTGGGACCCCGAAACGGGGCGCCCCGGAGACGCCGCGGTCCGGCCGCTGGGGCCGAGCGCCGGCAAAACGGATTAAGGAGGAACCCATGCCCTACGCCATCACGAAATCCTGCAACGGCTGCGGCGCCTGCGACCGGCTCTGTCCGGCGGGCGCCATCCGGGGCGAACGGAAGACCCTTCATGTCGTGAATGCGGAGCTTTGCATCGACTGCGGCGCCTGTGGACGGATCTGCCCCCAGGAGTCGGTGCTGGACGCGCGGCAGATTCCCTGCCGGCGGATTCCCAAGCTGTCGCTCTGGCCCAAGCCCGTGATCGACCTCGAGGCCTGTATCTCCTGCGGGATCTGCGTCGAGGGGTGTCCGGCCCGCTGTCTGACGTCGGCCGTCGACCGGGGCGACAAGCACCTCCGGGCGGCGCTCACGGAACCCAAGAAGTGCATCTCCTGCGGCTTCTGCGCGGAGGAGTGCCCGGTGGAGGCCATCCTCCTCGCCGTGCCTCCGGCCCCGGCCGTGGAGGCGACCGCGGGGTGAATCCCGTCGGCATTGCGGAATCGGCACGTTCAAGGAGCGCAATTGCCTTCGGTCACGGGAACCTTGCAGCTTTCTTGTTGAAGTCTTATTTTTTCGAGAAAACGTTTGTGTAGTAGATTGCTCTGGGTAATGTGCAAGTAAAAAGTCATTCCAATTCGGGAAGCTCTTTACGAAAAAAATCAAGCACTCCGTCTGATTGAAGACATCCCGTCATCAGCCATTGCACCCACTCGTCTAAAATCTTCAGTGCGTCGCACCCCAGACAGAAAGGTGTCCATTTATAGGCTATTGGCTCAGTGCCCATCGGCTGGATGTGGTCCAAACGTAAAATGGAAGAATTGATTTTCTCTGGCAACTTATCCCACATGTACTGAGGGTATTCGCACTTCTGAACTCGCTCTACAAAATCCGAACTCCAGCCACCCGTTTTTCCAGAGAACTCCGCTCCATAGTAGGGCGCGACTAAAATGTAAGGACGAAACTGCCATGCCGCGCCACCCACCCGTTGCCTTTTCGGTACTTCAGGCGGTTCAGAACCGACAACCAGAACGGGGCGTTCTTTCACACGATAAACAGCTCGGACTTCGCCAGTATATGAGGGCAGTGCAGCAATGGGAAGCTTTGGGTGCTCGTGGGACTTCTTGATCTGAAAGGGTTCGATTCTGTAGTTTGCTTTCGAATGATCTGTTGGAGAGGCTCGTCCCTCAGGCACCAGGATCATGGGCTGTTGATCCATATGAGGCAGGAAGGCCCATAGCAGTCTTCCCCGGCGGAGATCGAAGGCCTGATCAGTTATCCACCAATCGTCAATGAAATATTGAATCGAATGTTCAGGATATTCCTTCATCGGATCTGGCTCGGGATTTCCATACTTCATCCGAAAAGGTGATTTCACCGCCACTCGCTAAGATAGGCGTGCCCGCCAGCTCATCTAGCTGGGCAACACCATCCCAAAAAACGTTGTCATATCTCGGAGCAGGTTCCGGTTTCACCATCTTTTGCTTTTGCTCTTTCTCAGCCAGCCGGCGTTTGATTCTTTCCTTCAACGCCTCCAATTCTTCTTTCTTTTTCTTCAATTCTTTTTTTGAAAGTACAGCGGTTTGCAGCATCTCATCTCTCGTCGCTTCTTTTGAATCAATCACGGCCTGTTCTTTCGGACGCGTGAAGTAAAGCCTTTCGTGTGGAGCCGCATGCAACATCGGCCAGGTGGTATAGACATGATGCAAGAGGCTCGTTGTGTCATCACCAAATCTATGAATTGCATCCCTTAAGGCCCGTCGTACCTCAAAAGGCAATGCAGCCTGTAATGATTCATACAATTCATCGTCCTGCAATTTCCATCGGACGAAGTCAGATTCATATTTATAGGACGTTATTACCCGTTCCGTTGCGTGTACATCCTGAACAACGCACTGTATTCGCGAATAGACAGCCGAAGACCAAGGGCCATAGTGATAGAACTGCCATTCCGCACCGGTTAAGGTCTCGCCCTCGTGAGTTTCCGCGAAGGACAGATCCGCCAGATAGACGTACTTCACCAGATGAATCGGGCCGAGTTCCTGGTTCCCAACATCTTCTTGGCCGGCGGCGGCAAGGATATATTTTAATATGAGGTCAACTTTTGTTGTATCCATTTGAGCCGCTCAGTACATAGATTTTGCTCTCGTGTCAATACTTCCTTCGTTCTCCGATCACGCCTTTTTCACATACGTGATCGTCGTCGCCTTGCAGCGGCGCTTCGTCTGATCGACGAATCCAAGGGTGAATTTTCCTTCCGGCTTCTGAAAGATGTCCAGCCCTCGTCCGAGGACGATGCGCCATCCCGTATCGGTTTCGATCCAGCGGTCGTGCAGGCCAGCCTCGAAGCGCCAGGCCAGCGCGATGCGATCCGGAACGAGACTCTCCTTGAGTTCGTTCATCTTTGTGGAGATTTCGGTTTCCTGGCTTTTTGTATCGGCCCCCGTGACCAGGTCGACCGACAATCCAGCATCCGTTGCCGTCAGTGTCTCGCAAAAATTGAGGAAGTTGTGGATCTGGTAATCATAGCGAATGTACGGGTCAATCAGCTTGATGTTCGTCGCACCTCTCAAGTAGGGATTGAAAAGTCGCGCGTAGGAGACACCGCGTTGACCGTCGGCAATATTCAACATCGTCTCAATCGCCTTTCGATCCGGTGACAGATTGTCCGATGGTGCTTCGGCCTTCTCCTGTTCAGGTTTTTCTTCCGGGTGGGACATCTGGAAGTCATCGGGCCTCTCACTCTTGATCGTCACCCACGAATACTCCTGATCGAGTTTGGCCAGCTCGTCCCGAATCTGCTGGCGCATCCGGACCGCAGGATTCACGCAGTATTCGACAAACTCCTCACTGGTCACCTGCAGGTCAGGAAACAAAAGCTTCAGGAAGCCTTCCGCGAGCCGCGCGACGGCTTTGCTGTCCCGCATATCCTCGCAGGCGGGCAGGCGCATGCTGTGGGAAACGTAATCGGCGTACTGAAGATCGCTCCTCAGTTCGTGCAGCGCTTCGCTGAAAAAATCGCCCTTAAATCCAAGGCTCTTGGAGGGCGTGTTCTTGGTGATCCGGGGCATAAACCACCCTTCCAGAAGTCCGTGCAGACGATCCACAAAAGCCGACTCCTGAAGGGATGCAGGCAGCTCCTTGAAGATGCCGTTCGTCTCGTAGAGGGGGCGGTGATCCGGGCCGATGGTGATATTGCCCAGGATTGCGAAACCGCACTCGGCGGTACCCATGTCCCCGGTGGCGCGCCGATAGCGGCCGCTTTCCAGATACATCTTCAGGGCCGCCATGGCCTCCCCGGCCGCGTCTGTATGGATCTTCTGCACCTCATCCACAACGACGACGTCGTAACGGGGCATTAATCCCAGTTGTTTGCTCTGGCTGTTGAAGAACAGAGCGGGCGCCGAGAGTTTCCCGCCGGGAATCACGGCGGCATACCGGCTGATATTGTCGAACACGAAGGATTTCCCCGTGCCCTTGGGCGCAAGCTCGGCCATATTCACCCTGGGCTGGACGAGGGGGATGATCCGGGAAAGCAGGAGCATTTTCTGTGGCAGGGTGTGGGTATCGGGATTGAACTGACAGCTCGAAATCAGCAGATCGATCCATTCTGGAAGGGTGAAATGTTTCCGGCATTCCCGGAAGTACTGGAGATCGACGCCGGGGCTCTGGAAAGGCTTGAAATCCACCATCCAGACCTGACCCCGTTTGACCTCCTCGCCGTCCGGCGGCACGTAGCGCAGAGCTCCGAGACCCCACATGCCCGTTTTCAGGAGCATGGAATTGTCGTCGATGATCCCTTTCTGAATCATGGCATTGTTCATATCGAGCACGGGAATGCTCAGCTCGTGGGAGTTCTTGGCAAGGTTGACGTTGACGCGGAAGTCGTCGATGATCTTGACCTCTTCCTGTTCTTTCAACCGGTTGAGGAGAATATTCTTATCCGCCTTCTGCGGAAGGTGGGATGAGACAATCTTGATGATCTCTTCGCGTCCCTCCTCCGTCAACGCGTCGCCGGAGAGAAACTGGCTGATGATCCATTCGCCCACATAGACGGGGATCGCCCGCGCCCCAAAACCGGCCTTGGACATCAACCCTTTATTGATGACCACTTCTCCGTAATAATCCTGAGCCTTTGATTCGAATGATTTCATTGCTCTTCCATCCTTGACGCTTACTAACGTCCTATTTCAGGTCCTTCAAACTAAACCCGCCTGTCACTGCTGATTTGAATAGTCCCTCCGCCTTCAATTCCAGAGACCGTTCCTCGTCGACGATCTCGTAGGTAAGTTGCACCGTCAAATCCCCCTGTCCAAGAGCGGATCGGTTGAAATTGCACTCCAGGAAGACGGTCGCCGTTCCTCCTTCTTTCGCGATAAGGGGAAACTCCCGTCCTTTGAGTTCCGCCTCCGGCGAAAGGATCGTGGCGCGTACGATGCGCAACTCCTCGAGATTGGGATTCATGATTTCTATCGAAAGCCGCGTCAAACGCTGAATGTAGAATACCGCCTTGCCCGTCGCAGAGTCGGTCTGTAGGCCCAAAAACCGCGCCTTCGGCGCTTTCCGGGCAACTTTGGTCGCTTTGAAGACGGCTATCGGAACGATCACTTCTTCCGGGGTCGCACCGCCGTGGGAATATCTTTTGCCCGTGCCGGAGCTTACGGTGTTGTGCCCCCGAGGGATGAAAAAGACGGTTTCTCCTTTCACAAAGGGCTGAACGAATCGATACCCCAGCGACCAGAGATTTTCGGGAACGGTGTCGGCCATTCCCTTTTCAACCACAGCAAAGCGTCTTCTTTCATCTGTGAAAAGCTTCCCTGTGATCCTCGATTCGAAGGATTGCCTCTCCTGATCGAGGACAAGGCAAGCGCCATGGTCGGTCAGGATGTAAAGCCCAAAGGCCTCCCTGGCCCCCGACCACCGATCCAGGAGGGTGGCTGTCGCCTCGCCTACGCGCATGAATAGGCGGTGGAGCTCCTCCTCGTGCGTCGTCCCTTTGGCCGCCACATCGTCATGAAGGATCTCGTCGCCGGTCAGCAGGTTGAGCAGGACGACTGCTGCGGTCTCTGGCGGTATGAAATCGGAGAGCATTTTCAGATTTGACAAATAGACAGCCTGCCGGCCGCTCCAATCATTTTCGACACGCGTCCGAAGGAGGGTTTCATAGGCACCCGATGGGCAGTTCCAATCGCCACTGATCAGTGCTGGTTTAACAAACTCCGTATCCGTGGGCAGGGGAGAAAAACGAAACTCCAGGGCATTGCGATGAAAACCGGCCTTCTGCAAGGCCTCCTGGAATATCGGCCAGAAGGTCAGCGGGAGGCCGTCAGCCAAGATGATCAGCGAGAGGGTGTCGTTCCGGATCGCATCGCCGAAAGCGCCGAGTGCGTGAACCAGACTTAGGGCGTTTGATTGATGGAGAGTCGCATAATCCCGAATGTACCAGTCGCTAAAGGATTGAACAACCTTCTCCAACTCCGCATCCTCATGGCCGCTTTTGGTCTGCCAATGCCGATAGGGGATATAGGTCTTCTCCGTCCAGGCTATCCAAGCGGCCGGGTTGTCAAACGCAATCCCACCAGGCAGAAGGGGGCGAGGCGGCACGACAAGGTAGTCGAGTATCGCCAGTTCGGCGGCGTCGAGGCCAGGACAGTCTCGAAATTTATCCTTGATTGCCTGGACATCGCCTGTGCTCGCCGTAAACCGGCCCGCCGTCAACAGATCTCTGAGCAGTCTGAATTCCTTTAACAAGCGGCCGGAAGCGCAAAGAACCGCCCGTCGGAATGCATCTGAGGAGTCAATTTCTCCTTCGATGTCCCGGAAAAACATTTCGATCTGGGTCAAAGCCTCTTCGACGACTTTGCGTTCAAGCGCAAGTGTCTTGACTATTTCACCGGGGATGCTCCGCAGGAATTTCGCGCGCTGCAAGGGTACGACATATTCCATCAATTTCTCCGGATAACCGGAAAGCAGCGCCCAGAGGCTCAAGTCCTGCCATAACCGATCCGGTTCCTCGATGAGATTTTCGATTAGCGTTTTTTCCCATGTTGAGTCCGCATGACTGGTCCAGCGCTTGCCCTGTTCCCGGAGGCAGCGCAACAGCACGGGATTCCGGTCCAGTAGCACCCGTACTTCCGGCCGTGCAAGGATCGTAACCGTTTCCCCGATTCTTTCCCGAGCCAGGCGCTCCCCGCGAAATGCAACCCCAAGGAAATGGCCGAGCATCACATCCTCAAAACGGCAGCGGTGTTCCTGGCGGAGATCCAGGTCGAGGAGTTTCATGGCCGCGCAATCTTCATCGCTCAACCAGTCAGGAACGGTGACATTCCATGCATCTGCCAACAGGTCGCGCGCCGTCTTCTCTGTAAACCGGGCAGCCATGCGGATCTCTTCGCAGAATTTTTGCAGCCAGATGAAATGATGGCGCTTCCGGGCCCAGAAGATCAGGCTCATTCCTCCGGAAGCTTCTTCAGACAGGATGTGACAGGCCTTCACATAATCGGCATCCGTCTCCAGAAGACGAGCGCCCTCGGGCAGGTGGTATGTATGGTTCCCGATATAGCTGATTTCAGCGCTCATGCATCGCCCTTCCCGGTCAGATGTTGGCGGATGGCCTTTTCCAGTTCCGTCGCAGCCTCTTTGGTGAACAGCCTCTGTTGAACACCCTGCATGAGCAGCGACTTCAGTACAGCGATAAATCCGGGCAGGCTGTCCGGAACCTTAAACGAAGCCTCTTTGTTTCCAAAAAGATCCCGTTTTTCATTGATCTCATACTTCTTTGCTTTGTTGACGATTTCCACGGCGACCATGTTGCTGGCGTTGCCTTGCTCGTCCAGCGCCCGCATCTTCACAACGACGCTTGCCCTGTCTTTAACGAGGGCGGCAAGGTTCATCTTCTCCTTGAAGCGCAGAGCGCCCTCCGCCTTTTTCGGATCCTCACCAGCCGTCGTATAGATGATCTCCGTCGCGCCTTTTGGGACAGGCAGGATCAAGGTTTCGCCCTCTTCGACCTCGTAGGTCTTCTCCTTCATCTCCGGGATAGTAACCTCTGGCTTTGCCTCATCGATGGAAGCCTTGGCCAACTTGATTTTAGCCACATAGTCCGTCGTCTGAATCGTCGTCCAGTTTTCAACGGTATTGAAACCGTAGCTCTCCGGCAGTTTCTTGAACAGAAACACCCTTACGTCGTCCGTTTTGGCATACTGCGTCAGCATGTCGCACGCTTCGCCTTCGTCGTACTTCAATGGATCACGCTGGGTTGGACTCAGCCCCTTGTACCACTGGCCGATGGCGTTCTCACATTCCACCAGGTCTCCCTCGGTGCCGAACACCTCGCAAACCGCCCGGGCTACTGACTCCCGAAGGCGCTGGAGACCGGCATCCAGACGTTTTACATCAGCGCTAAAGGCCTCCCCGATCTCCTTCGCATCCTTCACCGAAAGATCGTTCCCGACAGGCTCAGCGCTGTAGAGGGAAGGCAGTCGGTGAAGGAGCAGATCGAATCTCTCCACCCGATCCGCACCATCGAGCAATTCACGAAGTTTTTTCAGGCGCGGCTGTTCTTTCTTTCCATAGAGATCCGCGATCCTGGCGGCGTCCGGCAGCGCCTGCCACCACTTTTTCAACTCCGCCATGGTCTTTTCGACGGAGCGGATTTCGCCGTGCTTCAACGCCGGCGCACGGACAGCCCGCGCCACTGCTTCCACCAGCCCCCGCTGCGCTTCAGAAATCTCGATGATCTCCAGAACCAGCTTGGTTCCTGGATCGGCTACGATTTGCATCGCATCGTCATAGCTGTCGATGTTCTTCTCTGCCGTCTTTGTTGTATCGGTGTAGACGCGCAGCCGCTCGCCGAAGGCGCGCGCGCAATGGGCGAGGGCGAGGATCTGGGTCGTTCCTCCCGCTCCGTAAGGCGCATTTCTGGTATCGTGCAAGAATGTTCCCAGAGCCAAAGTTTTTCCCGAAGGCAGTCCCTTCAGATCCCGGCATAGCGTTTTTAAGACGGGATAATTTTCGGAAATCCTGTCCGGGTCGCTTTCGCACTCGAAAAAGGTGACCGTTCCTTCCTCGCCCGTTTTCCTCAATGCCCCGGCGCCTTTGAGAAGCACCTTCTCCAGATACCGCTTTTCGCCGTGGTTGTCCGGATTGCCGTTGTCGATCATGACCCTGTCGGACTCCAGCAAGACTTTGACCGCCTGTTTCAGGGCATTGTTCCTGCCCGTTCGCCACTTGTCGTCGTGACAGAGGTTCAAATCGGGATGATTGATCCGGCAACGTTGCGTGTAGAGACGCTCGCATAGCAGATCCGCCGGCTGATGGCTCTGGCGGGGACAGTCCACGAGGACATGTCCGTCTTTCCCATACCAGCACGCCTTTCCGCCATCCATGATCTCCTGCATGAGGCGCTTCAAGCGAACCAGGTAACCGTCGTCGATGTTCTCAAAGATGTCCCGCAGACGCGATTCCGTCTGAGCGCTGATCTTTACGGCCTCGCTCGGCGGGAGAAAATGTCGGCAGGCTTTGACGCGCAGCAGAAGCTCCATGAAGGGTTGCGCCTCATGGGGAATCGCCACGGCCATGTTCCCATAGGGAATCTCTTTCACAGCCTCCCTGGCGACATGGATGTCGGTTTCGTTCTCGCAAAGGGCGTAAATCACGATGCCCTCGCCGCCGTCCCGTTCCTTGATAAATCCTTGCTCCCATTCATGGTGAAGGTCAGTCCAGAGTTTCTTGCCGAGATCCTTCGCCCGGATAAAGCGCCTTTGGAACCGCTTGTCCTCGTTGAAAGCCAGATTGTACTGTCCTGCTTTGAGGAAATCCCGCTCGTGTGGATCTGCGGCTTCGGCAAGAAGCGCGGCCAGTGGATCTTTCGGGTGGAGCGACTCGTCTGCCAGAAACCGATCGATCAGATCGTAGGGGTCTTCGCCCGTTCCGGCGGCCAGCTCAAAGGTCTTGGATTGCTGGCGGAAGAACACGGCGCCGGTTTTGACGAGGGCTTTCAAGTGACCCTCTATCTTCCGCTTTTCGGCGCCGGTCAGGCAGTAGAGACCGAACTGGATGTTTTCCTGGGTGGTAGGGATCTGGGTGAGTTCGTAAACGAGAATGGCGCGGAGGATGGCCAGACGCTCCTCCATCAATTCGCCGAACATGTCCCCCTCGCCGCTCTTTCGCAAGGTATCGAGACTGGCGTAGTAGCCGTTGACGAGCTGCCGCTGCCTTTCCCGCAGCTCTGTGTTTTTCAGAGAAAGCTCTCGCTGGAAGAAGAGGAACAAACGATCCGCGGTATAGAGACTGAGCTTGCCGCCGCCCGCGGTAATCTCCTCCTTCCCGATGAAATCGGCGTAGGACCCCTCCGCGCCGCCGACGTCGCCGGAAAAGAACGTAAACGCGCTGCGGGCGTCCGAGCCGATCTCAGATGAGAGGCGCAGGAGGCAAGCCAGGGCCATGGGGTGCATGCCATAGATATCCTCCAGCACCTTCTCCCGAATCCGACCCATGTCGGTGATCCAGGGGAAGAGGTTCAGTGAGGCGCAGGCAGGAAGAAACTGATCGAAGAGACTGGTCTTTGCTTGAATCTCCTCGCGCCAGGCGGCGGAATCCTTGTCCACTTCAACGATGGCGCCGATGATCTCTTCGATACCCTCGTTGAGCAGATCCACGGGGGTGATGCGGGCACTCATGACGGCTGCGTCGTCCTTGCTGTAACGATCGGCGTAGGCCTTGAAGTCCTTGTGAATGCAGCCGACGAAAAGGACGTTTGGCTCGTTCTTGCAGAGGGTCTCCATGAATCCCTGAAGCACGTCTTTGGCGTAGGCGGCCTTCTCCAGGGTGAACCCGAATTCGTCATAAAGAACGGCCAGCCCCTTGAACCGACTCTTGAACTGTTCATCCCGGAGCAGATTCCTGACGATGGGGATCAGGTTGCCCGACCGGGGTTGAAAGGCAAGTCCGCCCATCGTTTCGCTGAAGGCCGCATGAAACTGGCTCAACGCCTCTGCATCAAAATCCCGGAGCCGCGCCTGGAGCTGCTCAACTGAAGCGCCGGGCGCGATTCGGGCCAGGACTTTTCCGAAATCTTCATAGAAATTCCGGACCCCGCTTTCCCCCTTCTTTTCCCATTCATCGAGCAGGCGTCCGGCTTCGTCGAACTCCGACTGCAATGCCACATCGAGGTCGGCGGATCGGCAGGCGTCGAAGATCGCCTTCAGAACCACTTCCTCAAACCGCTTTCCGGAATGGTAGTCGCAAATGGCCACCAGGTATTGCCCATCTCTGCGGACATTCCGGAGCATCTTCGCCGTATCCGGATCGAGCTTTTCATAGTTTCCGAAAAAATTCTTCATGCCCGGATCGCCGCTGGAACGGCTGAGGGCGTTGGCCAGCATCAGGGTGAGATGGGATTTCCCGGTCCCGTAGGAGCCGCTCAGGAGGTAGAATTTCCGATCGCTGGGTTGGTAGAGTCCTCGACAAAGCCGTTCGAAGGCGGCCCGATGGGACTTGGTCGGCCGATACATGGCCATGCGGTCGGCGTTTTCCCTGGCCTCCTCGTAGGCGCTTTTGAGGTTGACGAAATTGGCATAGCCGGTTCTCAGTTTAACGACATCCGCGATTCTGGCCATTTTATCCTCCCAGCCTGAGGCACCTGGTTTTATATATGAACGCCTCTTCAATCTCCTATGGCGTGACGCTTTCGCTTTACGTTACGTACGCTGCCTTTCCGGCAATACCTCCTTGTCGAGCCTCGATACGATCTCTCGATGAACGCAATCGAACGCCTGCTGTAGATCGTAACCGGCACCGTCCGGCAGGAGTGGCTCAATATCACTGGCAAAGCCCGGATGTTTCATTTTGTCTCGGAGATTCTTCTCATAGGTGATGCCATCGACAACATTGCCCTCAAAATCCATGTAGCGCCGGAAGATTTCCACAACACGTTCGGCACTTGCTTTCCCTTCCGTAAGGCCCAGCCACAAATCGATGAGGTCACGCCCTTTTCTCCGCTGGTATAAGGCGCGTGTCTTCGTCCCGAGCAATTCATCAAGGGTATAGGTTGTAACCTCACAACTTCCCTGAAACCATCGGGAATCGACTGAAAAAGGAACCTTCCGGAATCCATCGACGGCAAAATGTTCCCGTGTATTGATTTCCACCTTCATGCGCATGGAGATCGCCGGAGATCCCTCTGTTTCCATTCTGTAAATCAACGTCACGGTGCCTTCCGCCCGATTGCGCCGGGGTGGTCCCAAGAACTCCCCTAAGATCCCTTGAATTTTGTCGATGATAGGTCCGATACCGCCTGGTTCGATCTGCACCAGATCGATGTCCTCCGAATAGCGACGAGGTGGGCTGAAGTGAAGTTTATGCAATGCCGTTCCCCCTCGAAATGCCAGTTGCCCGGCCAGAACGGGGTCCTGGAAGATCGCCGTCAGCGCCCGGCTCATGATCAGGTCCTGCTCTACCTGAGCATCAGAAATCCAGGGCGCCAAGTTGCGCCAACCGACAATGTGCGCCCAGGGGATCACAGATCCGCCTCCACTTCCGTATTGATCAACAGTTGCCAGCGCGAATCCTTTTTTGCGCCCCGTATCGGCAGCGAAGGTTCCAGTTTGGCCGGTAACGGTTTTTGCTCCTTGACCCAATGTTGCAGATCATCCGCCAGCGCTGAATGACCGGCTTTTTCCAGCAGCCATCCTAATCTCTGTCCATAGGCAAGATTATCATCGGCTTCGACGGCGCTCACGAGCTTGGCCCGATCCATGTTTTCGCCCAATTCCTGCAAGACCGTCAACACCCGGTCAAGACCGCCGATCGCCCTGGCATAACGGATCAGGTCGATGACGGTACTTTCTGGGGTGGAAACAGGAATGAAGCCGGTTTGTACCTTGGTGGAAATCACCGGCGTTACCTCTAAGTTTTTCTTGGAAAAAAAACGGATGGAGAGGCTTTTAACCTGAAGTCGCCGCAGAGGTCCGGTGGTGACCACCTGAAATTGCTGGGGCTGTTGGTGGGCAGCGCCATGGATCGCTGCCGCGCTCAACAGGCCTACGTAGTAAGACCGCTTCATATGCGCCATCAGATCGGCGATAAACCAATCGGCGGGTAAAACATGGGAGGAGCTGAATTCCAGAGGGACAATGATATAGAAGCCGCTGAGAATTCTTTGGATTCTGTCTTTTTTTTGCAACCGCGAAACCGCCATCTTAAAAGCGATTTCACTCATTTGCAGATTCTTGATTGCTTCCTCACGGGAGAAAAAATAAAGCCCCTGAGCCTGTCGGGAATCCACCCACTCGGCCAACTTGGAAGGGACAGGGGCATTGATCTTTTCGGGCAAGGCGACCCTCCATGAAAGTTAATTTTCGCAGATAGTATCGGAAGTCGCTACTTTTTGCAAACGATAACTTTCTGTTTGAGGTTATGGTTTCTCCAATTCTCCATTACTTGCTGGTTTTTCCTCTTTCATCCCTCCAAGACTCTCGTATCCGCGTTTATTTGCGATTCGAACAGTGACTTGGTTAGCCAAAGTTTCTCGACTTACACGAGAATTTGCCCGAACGCCAAGAATGACTGCAATCTCTCGGAGATCATTAGTCGTGTATTTTGGATCACGAGACAAGGCATCTCTCATCTGGTCGATTGTCAATCGTTCGAGTTCACTGAGAATATACTTTGTACGTTCTGAGGCTTGTGGCGAAACCTGTTTTACCTTTCTTGATCGCTTCTGCTCAATCCCGAAAGCGCGACTAATCAGCGGATTATCCTCGGCGCGTCCCAAGAGCATTTCAACGCGCTTGAGGGCCACAGATAACTGATCCATGTCATCTCTTGTGGGAAGCTGTTCAAGGTCGCGCTGGGCATTCTGCAGGTAACTGATCAGCGCTTTAAGAGATTCCTGCATATCTCGTTTTTCTTCAACAGACGGTAGAAAATCGACCAACTCGGAGAAAACTTGAAGGAAGCGGCGCGCGCTTCCGATTCGTCCCGGTCCAACAGGCTTACTCATGGGAACCTCCTTAAAAACTCACGGGTAATTGATTGATATTCATCTTTTCGGGCTGCTCGCTTTGCGTTTTGACTATCGTGCGCCCATACAGGTACACTTGCTTCTGCGGCTTCACTGTAACCGATCAGTTCAGTGGTGTGTTCATCGAAGCATGCCCCTTCCCCGAGCATCTCTTGAACCTGCTGCATTTTTCCCTGATGCGTTGTGGTAAGAAGCGATCCTCCGATCCGGACTTTCACAAAAATGATGCCACCGAGTTGACCGACCGACATTCCGTACTTGGAGCCTCCAGCAAATATTCTTGCTGATTCTATCAGCTTGCCAATTTTTTCCACCTTCTGCCGAAGAATACTGAGCCCAATTGTCGATAGATGATCTGGGATCGCGGTCACTATATAGTGGCTGCTCGCCGCCAAGGCATTTTGTGTCATCAAGTAAAGATTTGGAGGACAGTCGATCAGCACATAGTCGTACTTATCTTCTACATCCGTCACGATCTGGCGCAGGAAGTTACGCTCGCGTAAGAACGCCTCGGAATTCTTCCGTAGCGCCTCCAGACTTGGCATTGTCCCTGTAAATGACGCCCCACCAAGGTCTTCGCCGATTAAGTCAATGTCGCAGGGTATTAGGTCTAGACCTTCGATTCGGTACCTGCCTTCTACATTAACAGGCGAACGCCATATAAACCTCTTTGTGTCCAATGCTTTTTTGTCAAGGAATCTTCGATATAGGTTTGCAATTGTTCCGGTTCTTTTTTTGAAATTCTGCCAATCATCAATAGGCGCACAAAGGAAAGTCAGGTTCGTCTGTGGGTCAATATCGATTAAGAGTACGTCCTTCTTGTGATGCCCAGCGAGAGAACAACCCACGTGGTATGTTGTCGTAGTTTTACCAACTCCACCCTTATAGTTGATGAAACACAAAACCTTAGCTCTTGGCATGGCGACCCTCCTTCTCAGGACCATCGATAGTATTACACAAAATCCTGCAATTCAGTTTCCATGACATCTGCGTATATGCCCTTAAGCTGAAGTTCTTCGCTGGGCTGTTCAATATGTGGATCGAGAATTAATTCAAACCGGCCAAGGGGCATATCCATTCCGTCGTCACGAAAGAATCCCGTTTGTCTGTCTGCATCCATCCAGATCAAGACGTCTGCCTCATAATTCCAGTTTCGTCTGATTCCATAGGCGGGTCCCGTAAGATTACTGCTACCAACAAGGGCTGCAACAGGGTGGTGATTATTGGTCCGAATTGCTATCTTGGCGTGCCAATTCTTCTTAGGTGCGTAGAAAGGCACCACATTAATACCGTGATATCGAAGGTCTTCGATAAAGTTGCGATAGTAAACCTCATAATAGTCGGGATAGAACTTACCGGCAATCGTCGTGAGCGTTCCTCCTGCACATCCGGCTAAAATCGATTGGCGCAATCCATCGTCCAAAACATTGTACCGGCCGTCATTAGGCTGCCAGATATACCCAGAACAAAGAATCGCCGAATCCCCTGCCGGCGACGTGAGGAGCATTTCGAGCATCCTCCGAAAAGGACTCTGTTCTGCGTCTTTCCTCAAAGCTATCTTTATCGGCATATTCTAACCTTTATAACGAATGGCCAATACGGTCATACTCCTCCAGGCATTTGCGTTTGGACATGAATTCGCCGAAGGCTTGTTCTTCCTTGCGTTTAAGAACGGGGAACGTGCCAAGGATATAGGCAAATTCGTCGCGTGATAAGCCATAGAGATGGGCGACGTAGGCATCGATTTCCGCCCGCAACTGGGCGCGGTCGCCGGTATCGCGCCTGTCGGCTTTCCGATCATGGACGCCGCACGCGGAAACCCATTTTGGTGTCAGATTGGCCGCCTGCTCAGCCAGGCCACGGCGAATTACCTGTTCATGTTCCGGCCCGTAGGAATCGATTGATAGTTTTCCGGATGGATACCAGAAATCAGATCTTCTGAAATCCTCCCTGTAGAGTTCTTTCCATAGATCTGCATAGGATTCATCCACACAGACGAGTCTTGCACACCGAGCAACAATCGGAAGGAAAAGGGTGGCCGTTTCCCTGAGTCTTGGTATCGGCATGGTATTGACGAAGTGCATGTCAAGATGGGTGGTGATCTTGAAACGGATGATGAAGTCGCTGATGAATGAATTGAGGACGGCCACCAGGAATGCTGTCTCGCTGGGTCCGATATTTTCAATGGGATTACCGTCATTATCCGGCGCCATCCGGCGAATAACGAGATTCGTATGTGGACATACAGCTCTTTTCGGAATTATAGTCGCAAGGAAGGTCCTTTCATTTGTGCTTGCAGCTATGTTGCGGAACGCGCCTCGATAAAGTTGGTAGTCGTAAACTTTGGGTTCTCGTTTCTTCTTTTTCAGCACCCGCCATCGGCTTCTCAGTTCATCCCTACGGACGATACTCTCTTCGATCCAGTAAGAAACGGGGGAAAATTGATGATCGTATGACCAGATGAGCTTGCCCTCGTAAAGAGGACATCCTCGCCCCTCCACATTGAACAAATGGCTGTCCGAGGACATGTTGAATTCCTGCGACAATTCGACGTTCCATGCGTCCTCCAGCCGACCACCTAACAGAGGATGTTTCCCGTAAATCTTATCCGCGACATCCGCGTCTTGCTGGGATCGGAATTCCATCAGGGTAAGCGAATCGGGAGAATATCTCCGGACTTTCTCCGGGCTCATGTGCGAAGCTTTTGCCTCTATAACCGGTAACCTTTGGGGGTCATGTTGCATGAAGGCGCAGCGGAAAGATTCCGTGTCCGCCCCTCTTTCCGTACAAAAAAGGATAAACTTGAAACGTCCGTCTACGGCGGGAAAAACGGTAGGCCAGCGATTCTCGAAGCCGTAGAGGCACTCGATGCGGCTGTGCTCCAAAAAAAGCCTTCGCAACGGCAAGCAGCCTTGATCAGTGTAGAAACCGCTCGGGGCGACGATGCCCAACCGGCCGCCCTCACGAAGCAAATGAAAAAACCTCTCCAGGAACGCCCTATACAGATCGATCTTGCCAACCGTTAAGGCCAAGAAAGCCGCAGGCTCTTTTGCATAAGCCGCAGCCTCCTGAAAAGACTTTGAGTACGCTTCCCATTTGATAGCCATATCCGGATGCTTTTCGTGCAGTTCCTTGATCCGTTTCAATGCCTCCTGTTTTCCATACTTCCGGAAATTCGGATCGTACTGAGTGTAGAATTCCTGTGTGCTCGGCTGCAACACATCCCAGGGCGGATTGCCGACGTCGGCGTCGAATCCGGCACCTTCTCCGGTGAAGACGTCGGGAAACTCCAGGGGCCAGTGGAAAAAACGGTGGCTTCGGGCCAGGTCATTCACCTTGTCGTTCAGCTCCAACTCCGCGACGGATGCGGGTCCGTCGCCCCGGGAGAGACGAAGAAAGAGGGCTTCGTAGTCGTTCGGCTGCACGGCGCCGTCCATCAGATAGGCGGTATAAAGATCGGCCAGAGGAATCAAGGGGGTGATGCTTTCGATCCAGGCCTCAGCGTGAATCTCTTTTTGGCGGTCCGTGTCGTCTTCAGCGATGTCGGCGATGGCGGCCAGATCGCGGGCGGCTTCTCGAAAGGCTTCCGTCAGCGACTCCGGCAGGGGCAACGCGACTTGTTGTTCGTCTCTGTTTTTCCGTTTGGCGTCTTTGGCGCGTTCCGGAATTTTCTCCAATTGGGAGAGGGAACGGATGCCGATGAGGCTGTTGCCGCAGCGCAGGTGATGATCAAGGAACGTGAGCTTGTGGTCGCGGGCAAAGCCGTTGAGCCACAGGGAGAGCTTCGCCAGGTGGACGGCCAGCGGATTCATGTCAACGCCGTGGAGACAATGGCGGGTGATGAGACGCCGCCAATCGTTCGGCTCGCAGGTTGTAGTAGCAGCCATGCCCTCGACGTGGGGGATCTCGGCGAGGAGGCTGACGATGAAGTCCGTGATCTGGTTGGCGGCGTTCACGAGGAAATGGCCGCTCCCCATCGCAGGGTCGCAGAGTCTGAAGCGAAGAACGACCTCCCGGACGAAACGCTCCAGCAAGGCGATAGCCGACTGGGCGGCGCCGCGTCGGGTCGTGACGTCGTGGCCTGTCTTCGCCTCCTGGATGAAGAGATCGAACCGCTCCCGGCAGTCTTTTTCGAAGCGGTCACGGAGCGGGCCGATGACTGCCTTGGCGTTAAGAAAATGGACCAGACTCTCCGGCGTATAGTATGAACCGGTCTGCTTGCGCTCCAGGGCAGACTCACCGAACCAGACCTCGCCTTTCCGGATCAGGCTATCCCCTTTGCGTTGTGCCGCCTCCGATGCCAGAAGAATCTCCACGCCTTTTTTCGACTTGCGGCGGATGCGGTCCGCGTCGGCCAGTGTTACAGTGAATTCCAGGATCGTTTCGTACATCTCCCCCAAGTGGCGCACCTCCAAATCCAGATAGGGGATCGGGTATTCCTTTTCCGCGTCGCCGTCATGGGGTTCCACCCAGGCCATCAGGTAGAGGGCGCGGGAGAGAAAGTCGTTCCGGAGTTGCTCCTTGCCGAGAAACTTTTCTTCTTCGTCGTCGAAAAGACCGCCGTTATAGCCCATGATCCCATATTCCGGATCGCCGTCGTTGACGGCGCCGATGAGCCCTTTCAGGTGCTTCCAGAGGTCGTAGCCGTCATGGTCCGTCCGCTTGCCCCAGCGAAAACGATGGGCCTCACGGCAGAGGGCGCCGATGGAGTGCTCGGCGTAAATCTCCCGCTTTTCGATCTGAGAGGGCAGAAGGCTGCGGGCTTCGGCATAGAAGAGAAAAAGGCAGCGGTAAAGGAGCTTGACGGTGCTTGCGAAGATCTCCCGCCGCTCGTCGTCGGTGTACGCGTCGCCTTTTCGGGGTGTTTCAGCGATGAACCCGTTGCAGAGGTATTGGAGCACCTCGTCTATCTGTGCCAGGAGGGGAGATTTTACCTTTTCTTCGAGGATCTTCTCGGAGGCTGCCATGTCCCGGTCGAGACGGCAGGTGTAAACCCCCAGCTCGCGAGCTTCTCCCTCCTGGTTTTCCGCTTCGTCCTCCAGATCCGGTGTGAACGAATCCACATGGAAGCATCGCTCAAAGAGGGCGTATTCCTTCTCGTCGTCGCCCGTGAGGGCCTCAGAGAGGGGGAGCTCGACGTATTCCTCGAAGGGCTTGCCGGTACGGGTCGTGTAAAGGCGCCAACGATCGCCGTCGGTCAGGATGCCCCAGTTGAGCTTACGCTGCCGCAGTTGGGCAATCAGCTTTCCCGGCAGGAAGCGCCCGACGGTCGCGTCGCCCAGGTCGGATCTCGGCTCTGCAAGACAGAGGACGGCGACGGCGTTGGAGAAACCGTAATCCTCATAGAGGGGATACATTCCCGGTGTGTCGGTTCGGGCCGGCGGAACGAAGGAAAGATAACCGAGGACCTGCTTGATAAAGGTGTTCCAGAGGGTATCCCCGCTGTTTCTGTCGGCAGTATGGGCAGTGTGCCTGAGCGTGGCCATCCGCCCTCGCCCGGCGTCGTCCAAGGCCGCTTGCGTGCGGATGTCGTCGATGAAAAGGGTGCTGAAGAGTCCGTGGTTTCTCATTTTATCCTTACATCAGAGCCAGCGTGTCCCGCTGATCGACGGTGAATCGATGCTGTTTGAATCGGTCGAATTTATACGCAGCCAGGATCCGATCGTGTTGCATGACGAAAAGGAGGGCCGGTTTCCTGTCCCACATTTCGACCTGTCGGGCAAATGTCTCCTGGACGCTGGATTGACTGGTCCATGCGGCCTTCAAAAATTCAAGGCCGGAGACGACCAGGATCGGGTTTTGGCCGCGTTCGGCAAGTAAGCGAAAAAGATCGCTCACGGAAAAGGCGCTCAGATTTTCTGCGAGATTCGCTTCGTTGGCAAAGAGGTCCAGAAGATGGAGGTGATCCGCGCCGGATTGCCGAGCGAGTTCAGCTGCCCAGGCCTTTTGCCCGGTGTAGTCTTGGGTGAATAAAATGCACGCCCTGCCGCGGGGTCGCTGGGAAAGGGATCGAGTCAACGCTACCACATCGATGGGATCATCCAATCAGGCGACCTCCTTTATTTGTGTTCCGGCGTGGGACTCTCATAATAACTCTTCAGAAGTGATAGGGCGGAAAGGCCTTCCCTGAGACGCACCTGGTCGAGGTTGTGCGTGCTTTCATACCGCAGCCAACCGTTCTCGTGAAGAAACTCTATGGCTTGTCGGAAGGTCGTCTCGTCGAATCCAAAGAGAAATGGCGGCGATCCCTTCGCTTCGCCGACTTCTCGCACCTGAAGAAGGTTCTCTCCCCGGCTTGCGGCATAATCGTAAATCATTGCGCAGAAAACGGCCGGGACGACGTCAAACCGGCGCTTGCGGAACAGGAGCCCATCGGCACTTTGGTGGAGAATCTCCAGTTTCTTGAAATTCCTATTGAGGTAGGCATCGACGACGAAGCGGACCTCCTCATGGAGATGCTTACCGACGGTCAGGTCGGTGTATTGCTCGGATACGGCGCTTCGCAGATCGGCGAGCCATTGGGCTTCAGTGGCGGTCCGTTCCGATGGAAGAAGGCTATTAAAAATTTCATACCAGACCAGGTTTCGAGGATTTCCGGCGCCCTTGTAGTGACACCATTGGAGGGTGCCGATTTTCTCCAGTAAAATGTCGTTTGCAGCAATCAACGCACCCACAGGAGTAAGGGTTTGCACGGCGGGCTTGATCAGCCCCAGGGCGCCCCCTATGCTCACGACGCTTTCGATCTGGCGGTCAGCGAACCCGGTGCTCTCCTGGATCGCCTTACGGAAGATCCTTTTTTCGGCGGCATGTTCCGCGAGATAGTGCAGGACACGGGACAATTGCCCGAATTCGAGCAGATAGCCGTTGCTGAGCTGGAGTTTGCGGCGAGGTTGAGCCATGACGACTGTCATTTCCTGGTCGATTTTTTAACGATATTGCCCTGATTATCCATGACGCCGACAGTGGTATTAGCCGTTGCCTCAAGCGCCTTTTTGACCGCCTCCTGGTTCACGCCTGCGACGTAAACGGGACCGCGATACCCCTGCAACTGCCCCAATCCTTCCTGCACACTGGTGGCGGTTTCAACCTCAACCGTTATTTTCGGCGTCTTGATGTCGGGACCCTCACTTTGAGTTTCGGTTCCAAACTTCTTGGCGATACGATTCGCTGCAATTTTGTGCGATCTTTCCTCGGCCATAACGGTAACCTCCCTCCTTCAATTTTGGTTTGTCTTGTATCCAAGAGAACTTTCGTCGGACGGCTCTTTGCATTTGAACCTTTTTACTTGAAACTGCAGGAGGCCATGGCAGAAATATTTCTCCCATAGCGGCCGTGATCATAGGTCAATCACTGCAATTTTTCAACACCATTTCGGTAATTCGTGCTGCCCCAGGTAAACTTAACCCGAGAGGTATTGAAGCAGGGATTTGAGGCTATTGTGCCTTCACATCTTTCAATCGGAAGTCAATGAACTTACGAGAGGAGAAGAAGTGTGGCTTTGTCTTTGAAGTCCTGTAGGAGTAGAAAACCGGGCCGATTCATGACATCAGGACGGCGCGGATCAGGAGCCCCGCAATTTCCCTGACGGCATGATATGTATAATATTGAGCGGAACCGGTCCTTGACCCTAGGGATTACAGTTTGAAGACGCGCCGCGCGTTTTCGCGCAGGAACAGGGACTGCGTTTCCCCGTCCAGACCGAGGGTGTTGAGATCGGCCAGGCATTTTCCGGGCGTGACCATGGGATAGTTCGTCCCGAAGAGGACCTTCTTCTTCCCGTTTGCCTTCATGTAGGCCACGAGTTCCGGCGGGAACCGCTTCGCCGTGTAGGCCGAGGTGTCGATGTAGACGTTCGGGTGCTTCGTCGCCACGGCGATCATCTCCGTCGTCCAGGGATAGCCGATGTGCCCGCACACGAAGGTGAGTTCCGGGAACTCGATCGCCGCCACGTCGATGTAGGGGATCGGCCGCCCCGGCTCGGACGGACAGAGCGGCCCCGTGTGACCCACCTGGAGGCAGACGGGGATGCCCAGCTCGACGCACTCGGCGAAGAGCGGATAGTAGCGCCGGTCCGTGACGGGGAGATCCCACAGCCACTGGACGATGCGCAGCGCCCGGAACCCGAGGTCGCGAACGCAGCGCCTCAGCTCGCGCACGGCCGCCATGGGCCGGTACAGATCCACGGCGGCGACGCCCACCAGCCGGTCCGGGTACCGGCCGATGAATCCGGCCACCTCGTCGTTGGAGATCAGATCCCCGCGCGGCCCCCACCAGGCGCAGATGAGCGCCTGCTCCACGCCGCCCTCGTCCATGGCCGCGAGGGTCCACTCGAGGGGCAGCTCCTCCGTCAGCGTCCCCATCCCGGTCCAGCGGCGCAGCGATTCGAACATGGGCTGGTTGATGAAGCGCAGCGTCGGGTGCTGGAGCCAGGCGTCGATCACACCGGTCCGGTTCATGGTTTGTTCTCCTTCCTAAACGCCTTGACGCGTTGATGTCCCCCTGGGATCGCCTTGAATCACTGACGCAATGTCCGACGGATGAAGGGTTCGCTCATCATCGGCCGGATCCTTGTTTGATGGACATCCATGAGGGTCTTTTCCGCCCTGCCGGAGGGGGAGGGCCTGCTCGTCCTGTCAAGTGCCCGCATCGCCGAAGCCGATTTTCCGCGCATGGGCGAACTGCACCTGCCAGTTCAGGGCGGGGTGCGCACGGGCAATGACCTCCGCGCCGACGCGGGCCACGGAATCGGCGTCGAGGGCCACCGGGTCGGCGCCGCCGGCAAACCCGAGGTCCGCCGCGATCGGCTCGGCCTTGCCGGGCAGGCAGTCGCACTCGGCGCTGATCCGGATGAGGGCGTTGATCAGGACGGTCCGGCCGGCAATGGCCCGCCAGACGGCGGCGGCGGTCTCGACGAGCTTTTCCTGGAAGACCTCGTGATCCTCCCCCCAGAGGATCTTGAGCGCCAGCTCCGGGCACTGGGCGATGCACTGGGCGCAGCCGATGCACGCCTCGAGGTCGAAGGTCGGGTATGCGCCCGCCTCCATCCGCGCCGCCCCGGAAGGACAAACGTCGACGCAGATCCCGCACTGAATGCATTTTTTCTCCTTGAGCGCGGGTTTCACATCGGCGTGCATGCGCTGCTTCTGGGCGCGGGACGCAAAACCCATGGAGAGGTTCTTGATCGCGCCGCCGAAGCCGCTGGCGAGGTGCCCCTTGAAGTGAGAGAAGATGACGAAGCCGTCGGTCTTCGAGACGATGTCCGCCACCTGAACCGTTTCGAAGTGGGTGTAGCCGGCCGGGAGATCGATGACGTCGCGGCCGTCCATCCCGTCGGCAATCACGACCGGGCAGCCGAGAAACGCCTCCGTAAAGCCGTGCCGCGCCGCGGTTTCTAGCGCGTCCTTCGCGGTGCGGCGTCCCCCGGAGTAGAGCACCGACGTGTCGAAGACGAAGGGCCGGTATCCGCCCCCGGTGAGCCACCCGGCGATTTCCCGGGCATAGACGGGTTCGAGGTAGCTCTCGTTCCCGATCTCCCCCCAGTGGAGTTTGATGCCCACCGAGCCGCCCGGGACAAAGGGGCGCGCGAGCGACGGAAGCAGTCCACGCAGCGCGGAGAGCGCATCGGGGTGCGCTTTGTCGAAGCCGCAGAAGTGAATCTTCATCATTTCTCCTTCCCCCTGCTGTCCGGGCCGTCTCCCCAGATTTCTCTTCAGCATGCCTCGTGCATCTTGAAGACATTGAACAGCATGCCCATGGCGACCATGTTGGCGCCGAGGCTCGCGGCGTCGAAGATGTCGGAATCGCTCCAGCCGAGCCCGCGCAAGGCCTCGATGTCCCGCGTCTCGATCTCCTCGGGGGCCGAAACGGCCCGGGCGACGAACTTGAGCATGGCCTTGTCCTTCTCGCCGAGCTGCGCCTCGTCCGGATTCTTGCGCGCCGCCGCAATCTGCGCGTCTGTGAGCTTGCCCAGCAGTTTGAGGAGGTTGGTGTTGAGATCGACGCAGTACGGATAGTCCGTGTTGAAGGCCACGACCAGGCGGATGTAGGCCTGGAGCAGCGGCCCCAGGTTCGGGTGGAACATGAAGTACTTCATCTGCTGGCTGGAGATGGCGAAGAGGTTGGGGCTGGCGCTCGAGAGTTGCAGCGGCTTGGGAATCGCGGGCATGATCTTGAGGATCTCGTCGTAGAATTCCCTGACTTTTCCGGAGGCGGTTTCGGCACTTTGGGTTTTGATGATCGCCATGGGGGTCTCCTTTCTCGGGATCCGGGGGTCCGGATCGGGGGTCCATCGCGTCGGCGGGCGCTTACCCCGGCGTTTTCTCGGGCGCCGGATCCTCTTCCGCATGGGATTCGCCGTACATCTCCCAGACGGTCAGGAGGAGCGCCGCGAGGATGGGTCCCAGGATGAAACCGGAGACACCGAACACGGCGATCCCTCCGAGGGTGGACAGGAAGATGAGCAGGGAGTGCATCTGGACATCGCGCCCCAGCAGGATGGGCCGCAGGAGGTTGTCCACCATGCTGATGACGAACACCCCGGCGGCGAGAATGGTGATCCCCTCCCACAGATGACCGGTCGCGAGCAGGATGATGCCGGCCGGCGCCCAGACGATCGAACAGCCGATGCCGGGAATCACGGAGAAGAAGATCATGAGCAGCCCCCAGATCAGGGGGCCCTCGATCCCGGTGAGGAAGAAGAGGATGCCGCCCAGGCTCCCCTGCAGGCCGCCGATGATGACCGTCACCTTGAGCGTGGCCCGGGCCGTCGCCGCGAAGCGCTCGAACAGGCGCCGCCCCCGCGCGCCGCCGATCGGCAGCATCCGCCCCAGCGCCTCGGCCAGCCGCTTCCCGTCCCGGAGGAAGAAGTAGAGCGCGTAGAGCATGACGCCGAACTTCACGATGAACACGAAGGTGTTCTGCGTCAGGTTCGACAGCGTGGCCACGATGAAGTTCGTGACGCCCCTGGCGATATCCGCGATCTTCTGCGTGAGCAGGGCCTCGTCGATGTGCAGCCGGTCGAGAAACGGGTGGTTCTTGATGCCGATCAGAAAGATCTTCATCTTGACGCCGAGCGGCCCGCTGTCGATGGAATCGTAGAGCATCAGGGATTCGCCGACGAGCAGCGTTCCCACGAGGACGGCCGGCAGGATGATGAGCAGGACGATGACGACGAGCACCAGGGAGGCGGTCAGATTCGGGGCCTTCGTCCAGCCGTGGAGCTGCCGGTACAGGGGCGAGAAGAGGATCGCGATGACGGCGGCCCAGAAGAGGGCGAAGAAGAAGGTCTTCAGCATGTAGAAGAAGACCAGGGTGACCGCGATCAGGACCGCATAGAAGAAGGCGGTGCGGATCTTGTCGTTATCCCTCGCTTCCATGGTCGCTCCTCGGCTTCCGGACGACGGCTTGATGAACCGGCTGGTCACAGGCTTTCGACTGACACCTATCCTTTCTGGGCCGTGATTGCAACCAATAGTTGCGCCGGATCGGGAACCCTTCGCCGGGATCACCCTTTCCGGATGGCGATCCTGTACGCACCGGATTCTTCGCTGATGCCGTCAAGCGTCCATCCCCTGCTCGCTGCAGCGCGCGAAACGTTTTCCCTGGATGCATCGCTGTCGACCAGGACGATCAATTCATCTTCATTTCCGGCCTTGATGCCCTCGAGGGTCATCAGGACGGGGTGCGGGCACGACAGTCCGCGGGCATCGATTGTCTTCGCCATCGTTTCTTCCTCCTTCACGCCATTTTCTCTCTCATGGTAAAGCCGATGAACAGGCACACCGCGAAACCGGTGACGACGGCCGGAATCCCGTACGGGCCAACTCCGGCCGGTGAACTCGCCAGGCCGAAGTTGTGGGCGATCGCGGCGCCGACGATCATGCCCAGCACGAAGATGGCGGCGTCGCCGTCGCCCTCGCCGGACAGGAAAAGCTGTCGGCCGGGACAGCCGCCGGCCAGACAGAAAGCCAGACCCGAAAGGGCCATCCCCAGAAAATTCCAGACATGCATCGCGTGGGCGACGGGTTGTCCTTCAAATCCTGGCTTGAACTGCCCCAGGAAGAAGTTGACGACGAAGGCCGTCACGATCAATGCCACGAATCCCGACAGGAGATGCGTCTGGCGGAAGAGCACGAAATCCCGGATGGCCCCCATCGTGCAGAAGCGGCTCCGCTGGGCGAGAAAACCGATGAGAAGACCGGCGCCCAGAGAGATGAGCAGCGGGGCGTGCATCGAGCCCGGACCCTTGAGGCTGTAAAAAAGCACGCCGCTCTTCGCTTCGCCCGCGATCGGGGGAAAGACGAACAGAAGGCCGAGCAACCCCGCCATGAACAGGGGAAGCATCCACCCCGCGGCCGTGTGCGTTTTTTGCGTCCGTCCCAGATTGTAGCCGCCCTTCAGGAACAGGGTGCCGATCCAGATGCCGCAGACGAGGCCCAGGAGTCCGAGAATGGCGTTCCCGTCGCCGCCCGCCAGCCGCAGCGCCGCCCGCCAGGGGCATCCCAGAAAGACGAGCGCCCCGATCATGGCAAAAACGCCGAGAAAGAAGCGGACGATCGGCGCCGAACCCAGACGGGGGCGGAATTCCTTGAACAGGTACGCGGCTATCAGCGACCCGAGGACGAAGCCGATGATTTCGGGACGGATGTACTGAACAATATCGGCCCGGTGAAGACCGAGGGCGCCGGCGATGTCCCGTTCGAAGCAGGCGACGCAAACCCCCATGTTTCCCGGGTTTCCCAATTTCTGCAGGAGCGGCGCCAGGAGGCCGATCACGACCCCGACGCCGATGATGCCCCAGCTCCCCGCAAAGATGTTCTTCATTCTATCCATCGACCTCCTCCTTCCGCCCGTTATTCGGCCGGTTCCGAACAAAACACAGACCTTCCCTTTCCGGCGCGCATCCGTCTTATAGGCAGGCAATATGAATATGTCAAATTCATATTAGTAATAGCTGGCGGTAATCGATCGAGATCGTTCATTCGCCGGGACAGCGTCGGGTTGTTCTTCTTTGACTTGGTCAACGGGGAAGGGTGCCGCTCGGATCCGGCCTCACTTCAAGGGATGGACGGCGTCGATCTCGACCTGTCCTTCCAGCGCCCGAAGGATGCGCTCTTCGAGACCGGACGGAAAGCGCAGGCACACGCCGCAGTCCGAGCTGATGTGCCGGGGAACGGGGATCAGTTTGTGGGGCAGGCCCGCCGCCAGCAGGATCTTTTCCGCCTTGATGGCGTAACTGACCGACTGGAACACGAGCACCCCGTAGGTCTCTTCCGGCGTCATGGCTGGATCAGCCGTCCCGCGCGGGACATCAGGCCGGCGATGTCGTACATGTTGGAGATCGTCCCCACGGCGACATCGGCGGTGAGATTGAAGTAGTTCGCGCAGGTTCCGCAGACGAGCATCTCCACGCCGGCGGCGGCCAGCGCCTTGAGGTCCTCGAGCGCCGGGGAGTCCTTCACGGTGAGACGGACGCCGCCGTTGTAGAAGATCATGGCGTCCGGCTTGCGCTCCTGCTCTCCGAGGACGTGCAGAAAGGTCCGGACGAGAAGGCCGCCGAGCTCGTCGCTCCCCTCACCCATCCGGTCGGAGGAGAGAACAATCACAAACGGGCCGGACGCGGCGGCCCCGGTTCCGCAGGCCGTCAAATCGGCTTCGGCGCGGCTCGGGTCCGCCCCCGGCCGTTTTGTCAGGAGGATACGGAAGGTCCCGTCCCCCGGATCCTCCGTCTGGACGTCGCAGCCGCTGCTCACGCCCAGGCGGCGCACGTTTTCCCGGGCGATTTCGTTGTCCACGATCACGACCACGCTCGCCTCACGCTCCAGGGCCCTCTTCGCCAGGATCACCGGCTGCGGACACCCCAATCCCCGGGCATCGACGATTTCACGTTCGTTCATGGATGGTTCCTCCTCGGGTGTTTTTGCCTTCAGATTCCGCTGCGCAACCGGTCCACGGCGTCGAGGGCGGTCCGGATCTCCGCCTCGGTGTTGAAGTAGCCGAAGCTGAAGCGGAGGGTGCCCGTGGGCGCCGTTCCGATCGTCCGGTGGGCCGCCGGGGCGCAGTGCAGACCCGGCCGGGACAGGATCCCGAACCGCTCGTCCAGCTTCAGGGCCGCCTCCGCCGGATCGAGACCCGCGATCCGGAACGAGACGACGGGCATCTGCCGGGAGGCCGCCTTCGGGCCGTAGACCGTCACGCCATCGAGATCCCGGAGGCCGGCGAGAAACCGCTCGGTCAGGGCCTCTTCACGGCGGCGGATGGCGTCCACGCCCCGTGCGGCCACGAAACCGGCCCCGGCGGACAGACCGGCGATGCCGACGGTGTTCGGGGTGCCCGATTCGTAGCGGTCGGGCATGAAGGCGGGCTGCTCCTCGAACTCGGAGCGGCTCCCCGTGCCGCCCCGCATGAGGGGCGGGATCGCCTCCTCCAGCCCTTCCCGGATGTAGAGCCCGCCCGTCCCCTGGGGGCCGAAGAGCGACTTGTGCCCGGTGAAGGCGAGCAGATCGATCCCCATCCGGCCGACGTCGACGGGCAGGGCGCCGGCCGTCTGCGCCGCATCGACGCAGAAGAGGAGCCCGCGGTCCCGGGCGATCCGGCCGACGTCGGCCACCGGCATGATCGTCCCCGTGACGTTGGAGGCGTGGGTGAGAAAGACGGCCTTCGTCTCCGTCCGGATCGCCGCCCGGACGTCGTCGGGATCGAGTTCGCCCGCGGCGGAGCAGTGAACGACCGTCAGGGCGACGCCCGCGGCCTCGAGGGCGCGCAGGGGACGCATGACGGAGTTGTGCTCCATGCCGGAGGTGATCACGTGGTCGCCGGGTTTGATGAGCCCGACGGCGGCGATGTTGAGGGCCTCCGTCGCGTTTTTCGTCAGAACGATGCGGAGGGGATCGTCGACCCCGAAGAGTCCGGCCAGGACCTCCCGCGCCGCGAAGATCACCCGGCCCGCCGCGATGGACAGCCGGTGGCCGGAACGCCCCGGGCTCCCGCCGCCGTCCTCCATGAACTGCCGCATGGCCCGCAGGGTCTCGGGGGGCTTCGGAGAGGAGGTCGCGGCGTTGTCGAAGTACAGGATGTCCGGGGTCATGTCCTTATCCCTTTCGCCGCCGCTCAAGGATCCGGCCGGCCCTCTCGAAATAAAGGAGCGGGGGGGCATAAGTCAAATGCATTTTTTCGATGGATCCCGCGTTTTGATCGGAAATCCGCATGATCGGGACGGCGCCTGAACGCGGAACGCGGCTCACGGGCGGACGGAATCGTCCGGGGAGACCTGGCGGATGAAATCGAGAAAGAGCCGCTGGTGGCGAAGAAACGCGGCCTGACGGCGAAAGATCAGATGGAAGGCCCGCTCGATCCGCCAGTTCGCCACGGGGCATTCGCAGAGAAGCCCCTGGTCGATTTCCCGCTGGACGGCCCGGACGGAGAGGATCGAGACGCCGAGACCGGCCAGGACGGCCTCCTTGATCGCCTCGGAGCTGCCCAGCTCGGCGACGAGGTTGAAGGCGGAAAGCTCGACCCCGGCCTGGTCCCGAAGGTACCCCGCCAGGATATCCCGCGTCCCGGAGCCCGGCTCCCGGAGGACGAAGGGCTCGGCCGCCAGCTCCGCCGGGGAAACGGACGCCTTTCGCGCCCAGCGGTGGTCGGCCGGAACGACGAGGATCAGGCGGTCGCGCCAGAGCGGCTCCGCCTTCAGTTTGGCGTGCATCGGCTTCTTCCCGATGATGCCGAATTCGCGCTCGCCGTTCAGGATCTGGTCCTGCACCTCCTGGCTGTCGGCGGTCTGGACGAAGACGCGGATCTGCGGGCACCGGCTGCGGAAGCGGCTTAAGACGGCGGGCAGGATGTAGGTCGCCGGAATCGTGCTCGCGGCCAGGGCGATGTCTCCCCCCTCGTGTTCGCGCACGCGGGCGATCCTGTCCCGGGCGTCTTCGCGCAGCTTGAAGACCCTGCGGGCGTAGTCGTAGACGACCCGCCCCTCCGGCGTGAGGGTGACGCCCGCCTTTTCCCGGATCGCGACCGGGGCCGCCAGGACCGCCTCCATGTTCTGGATGTGCTTGGTCAGGGAGGGCTGGGACAGGTTCATCCGCCTGGCGGCGCGGCTGAAGTTCCCCTCCTGCACGAGAAGGACGAGGGCCTCCAGCTGCTGCAGCGAGATGTTCTTGAAGGCGTCCGATCTCATGGCGCCGGCTCTCCCGCCTCCCCGCCGTCCCGTTGCTGCAGGGGCGGGGAGCACTTCCCCGTGACCGATTCGACGGCGACCCGGAGGACGAGGGTCTGGCGGAGCGAACGCGCCGCATAGGTCCACGGACCGGCCCCGCCGTATTTTTCCATCAGCAGATCCAGGGATTTCTCGACCTCCGGCGGGTCGTCGATCAGACAGGCCCGGCCGTAGCCGATGACGCTGCGATACCGGGTCGTCCAGCGGCAGGCCTCGTCGGCCGCGACGATTTCGTCCAGGATGTCCATCTCGAAGCAGACCCGGTCGTTCCTTCCGAGGAGTTCGATCTTCCGGCCCTTCCGGCCCGTATGGAAATGCAGGACACGATCCCGGTAGGCGAAATGCATGGGGACGATGTAGGACAGGCCGTCCTCGGCCAGGGCCAGGCGGCAGACCGGGGCCTCGGCCATGATGGCTTCGAGGATTTTGAAGTCCTTGATTTCCTTGTCCTGACGGGACACCCCATCCCCCCTTTTTTTTTGCATGCGTACCATGTCCCGTCCGGTCCTGTCAATCGATCCGGGCGCGCCCCGGGCCCATGACCCGCCCGCCGGCAAACGGGCCGTTTCCCGGTCAGGCCCCCCGGCCGGGGGAGAGCGCGCCCGCGTGCAAAACGGGAATCCCGACCCGCGCCGACGGCGCGGGAGGACGCGGGCTTCCCATTTGAGCGGCGTTGTGCTATGAGGACGCTCGATGGATCGAAACCCGGACGCAACGGAGCTGTGGCGGCAGGAACGCCCGCTCGTCATCCCCTGCCCGCGGGGCGCCGCCCCCGGCCTGGCGGCGGAGGTGGCGGCCCTGGGCTTTCCGGTCCGGGCCGAAACCGACGCCGCCGTCGAGACGGCCGGGACGTTCGACGACACGCTGAAGCTCAATCTTCATCTGCGCACGGCGCAGCGGGTGCTCTTTCTCCTCCAGGCCTTTCGGGCGACGACGCCCGGGGAACTCTACGGCCGGCTGCTCGACCTCCCCTGGGAGGCCATCCTCCCCGACAACGGCTACGTGAGCGTCACCTCCGCGGTGGACCACCCGACGATCCGGGATTCGCAGTTCGCCAACGTGAAGTGCAAGGACGCCATCGTCGACCGGATCCAGAAGGTCCGGGGCCGGCGGCCCGATTCCGGACCCGAACGGACGCGGTCGGTCGTTCATCTGTACTGGCGCGGGAAGGACGCCCGGATCTACCTGGACACCTCGGGAGAGCCCCTCTCGCGGCGCGGCTACCGCCTGATCCCGCTGGACGCCCCCCTGCAGGAGACCCTGGCCGCGGCGCTCGTCCGGGCCACGGCGTGGAACGGGACGGACCCGTTCGTCAATCCCATGTGCGGGAGCGGCACGCTCGCCGTCGAGGCGGCCCTGGTCGCCCGGCGGATCGCGCCCGGCCTGGGGCGGTCCAACTTCGGGTTCATGCACGTCCGGGGTTACCGCGCGGCGGCCTGGCAGGCCCTCCGGGAGACGGCCCGGCAGGCGGTGCTCGCCCAACCGGCGGGACGGATCGTGGCCACGGACATCCGTCCGGAGGCCGTGGAGGCGGCGCGCCGGAACGCCCGCGCCGCCGGGGTGGACCACTCGATCACGTTCACCGTCTGCCCGTTCGAGCACACCCCGATCCCGCCGGGCCGGGGGACGCTGATCCTGAATCCCCCCTACGGGGAGCGGATGGGCGAGCTGGCCGCCCTGGGGGAGACCTACCGGGCGATCGGCGACTTTCTCAAGCACAGGGCCCCGGGCTGCCAAGGCTTCGTCTTCACGGGGAACCCGAGCCTCGCCAAACAGGTCGGGCTGCGCACCAGGCAACGACTCGTCTTCTACAACGGCGGCATCGAGTGCCGGCTGTTGCATTACGACCTCTACGCGGGCAGTCGGAAGGTGCGCGAGGGGAGCGCAATCCCCAACGCGGACGGTGAGGAATCCCGGGCCCAACAGCCGCTGGAACGCGCCCGTCCCGCCCCGGCCCCGCCGGGCGGCCGCGGACCCGCTCCAAAAACACGGTGGATTGAAACGCATGCAAAAAAAAGAAACCCCCGGCGGTAACGCCCGCCACCCCATCGGGGTGTTCGATTCCGGCGTGGGCGGCCTGACCGTCGTCCGGGCCCTGATGGAGCGCCTCCCCTTCGAAAACCTGATCTACTTCGGGGACACGGCCCGGGTGCCCTACGGCGTCAAGTCGGCGGAGACGATCAACCTGTACGCCGCCCAGATCACGGAATTCCTCGTGCAGCGGGAGGTCAAGCTGCTCATCATCGCCTGCAACACGATGGCGGCCGTGGCCCACGAGGCCGTGGTCTCCCGCTCGCCGGTTCCCGTCCTCGACGTCATCGACGCCGGGGCGCAGATGACCGTGCGGACGACCCGCACGAAGCACGTCGGCGTCATCGGCACGCCCACGACCGTCAACAGCAACACGTATGCGCGGGCGATCCACCGTCTCGATCCGGAAGTCCGGATCTTCTCCCAGGCCTGCGCCCTGTTCGTCCCGCTGGTGGAGGAAGGCTGGCTCGACCACCCCGTCACGCGCCTCACGGCGCAGGAGTACCTGAAGCCGGTCCTCGCGGAGGGCATCGACACCCTCGTGCTCGGCTGCACCCATTATCCCCTGCTCAAGGCCCTCCTGCAGGAGGTGACGGGACCCGCGATCCGCCTGGTCGATTCCGCGGAGGCGATGGCGGACATCACGGCCGATCTCCTGACCGACCGTGAACTGGCGAATCCGGACCGGGAGGCCCCCCTCTACCGGTTCTACGTGACCGACGTGCCCCTGCGGTTCCAGGGCATCGGCGAGCGGATCCTGGGCCGGTCCCTGCCCCACGTGGAGCGGGTCAGCCTGTAACATGGACCGTCGCACCTTCCTTTACTCGCTCCTCGTCACCTTCTTCATCAACGCCTTTCTGACCCTGTTTTTTCTCTTCCCGGCCGCCCTGCAGCGGCAGGCCATGCCCCTGTCGCTCATCGGCTGGGTGATGGGCGTTGCCAGCGTCGGGGCCCTCCTGAGCCGGCCGATCGGCAGCACCGTGACCGAAACGCTGGGGCTCATCCGGAGCCTCCTGGTCCTGTGCCTGGGCCTGATCGTGGTTTCCATTCCCCTGATCTGGGTGCGAACGTTCTGGCCGCTGTTCTTCCTGAGGGCGGCGGGGGGATTCCTCTTCGGGATGGCGGTCGTCGCCCTGACGACCTACCAGGCCTTCGCCATCCCCGTCAAACAGCGGGGCAGCACCTTCGCCTGGATCGGGATCGCCTACGTCGCCCCCCAGCTGGTCGTGCTGCCGGCCGCGGAATGGTTCGTCACGCGCGGTCGTATCGATCTCTATATGGGCCTGGCGCCCCTGTTCGCCCTGCTGACCTTCCTGTTCGCCCTCGCGCTCCCCCACCCTCCCGCGGCGGCGGACAACGACCTCTCCCCCGCCGCGTCTTCGGAGGCGCCGTGGGGAAGCTGGGCGGACATCCTGGCGATCCCCGGCTTCTGGCCCCTCGTCCTGGCGACCTTCACCTTTGCCATGCTCAACGGCACCACCCTGCAGTACCTGCCGGTCTTCATCAAGGACCAGGGCCTCATCGCCAGCTCCTTCCTGGTCGTCAATTCCGCCACCGCCCTGACCGTGAGGCTCTTCGCCTATCGCCTGATGGACCGCCTGAACCGCCCCCGGGCCATCGGCCTGATCCTGACCGGCATGGGAACGGCCCTGTTCCTGCTGCACTGGGCCGACAGCCACGCGGCCTTCATCGCCGGCGGCCTCCTCTACGGGATGTTCATGGGCATCGGCTTCCCCATCATCCTCGCCCTGGCGCCGGATATCTTTCCCCCGCGTCTGACGCCCAAGGGGGTTTCCACGAGCATGCTGGCCATGGATGCCGGTTTCATCCTCGCCCCCATCGTCGCCGGTTACCTCGGGCAGCGCTTCGGGCTGGGGCTCGTCTTCACGGCGGTCGGCGCCGGCGCCGTCCTGAGCGGCCTGGCGGCAACCCTGGCCAACCGGCGCGTCACCCGGGAAACCTTTGGCAGGGGCAACCCCGGCAACGGGGCGCAGGAATGAGATGACCCCAAAACCCCTTCTGTACGTCCTTGTCTCGGCGGCCTGCTTCGGCATCAGCCCGCCCATTGCCAAGATCCTCGTGGCGGACATTCCGCCCCTGGTCCTGGCGGGGCTCCTCTATTCCGGGGCCTTTCTCGGCCTGTCGCTCTTTGCCCTGGCCAGACAGGTCCGTCCGACCGCTCCGGAGGTCCAGGGAACCGGCCTGAGGGCCAAGAACCTTCCCTGGCTGGCCGGCGCGACCCTCTTCGGCGGGATCGTCGCCCCTATCAGTCTCATGTACGGCCTGAGCCTCACCTCGGGATTCACGACCTCGCTGCTCCTCAATCTCGAAGGCGTGGCCACGGCCCTGATCGCCGTCCTCTTCTTCCAGGAGAATGCGGGCAGGCGGCTCTGGTGGGCCCTGGCCTGCATGACCGCGGCCGGGATCTTCCTGGCCTGGGACCCCGGCCGGGGCAGCTTCAACCTCGCCGGGCCGCTCTTGATCGCGCTTTCCATGCTCTGCTGGGGCATCGACAACAACGCCACCCGCCACATCTCGGCCCGGGATCCGATCCAGATCGCCCTGCTCAAGGGCCTGGTCTCCGGGTCGGCCTCCCTGTCGCTTGCCTGGCTCCTCGGGATGGAGATCCCCTGGAGCGGCCGGACAGTGCTGGCCTTGATGCTGGGCGCCCTGAGCTACGGGGTGAGCCTCGTCTTTTTCATCAAGGCCCTGGCCGGGCTCGGTTCCTTCCGGACCGGTCTCTTCTTCAGCCTGGCCCCCTTCATCGGGGCCCTCGCCTCCCTGGCGCTGCTTAGGGAATGGATCGGCTGGATCATGTTCCCCGCGGCCGGGCTCATGATCGCCGGGTTCTGGCTGATGATCGAGGAGAAACACGACCACAGCCACGTACACGCGGCCGTGACCCACACCCATAGCCACGACCACGAGGAGACCCACCACCGCCACCCGCATGACGCTGCGCCGCCGGGGAGTCATTCCCACGAGCACACGCACCCGGCCAAGGTCCATGCCCATGCCCACTGGCCGGATACGCACCACCGCCACGACCACGACCATTGAAGACCCCGGCCCAAAGGACTCGGCCGTGACGGCCTTATGACCGGCAGCGCCCCTTGCCCACGGCGCGAGGATCGGCAAGGGCGGCGCCGGACCGTGGGGCGCAGGAATGGCCGGCGACGCCCTTGCCCGAGTGCAAAAAAAGAATGTCGGGGCCGTGACAGATTGACTGGCAAACAGCGCCATCTTAAGGTTCAGAAGGGGCGATGGCAAAAGGGTGTTGGCCTCATTTCGCCTTGTAGGGCAGCGCCTCCATTGGCAGGAGACCGGCGAGGGCGTCGAATTCCGGGTCCTTGTGGATCAGGACCGCGTTGTTCCGGATGGCAAAGGCGGCCACCACGGCATCAGCCAGGGAGACATGATGCTCTGCCTTCAGACGGGCCGCGGTCAGGAGGATCGGCTCATCCATGGCCCAGAGGATCTCCGCCCGCAGTTGACGGAGCAGGGCGTAGCGGCGGTCCGCTTCGGCCCGGCCCTTCTCCTGGAGGGTGATGTAGTAGGTCTCCATGAGGACCGGCCAGGGCAGGAGTATGGCGGCATCCTTCAAAACCTCCTCCACCCGGTCGCTGCCCGGTTCATCCTCGATGAAGGTCAAGAGCGCCGAGGTGTCGAGGAGATAGGGGGCGCTGGCTGCACTCGGCTTGGCCATGTCATCCCCTTTCCTCGCGCTTGCGATCCGCGCGACGCTCCTTCAGCAGGCGTTCAGTCAATTTCTCGCCCCGGCCCCGGCCCCGCAACGAGGCGATCGGGTCCGCCGGCGTCGGCACGATGCGGATCGTTTCGCCGTCGTCCAGCCAGACCAGACGTGCTCCTCCGCCGATCTGATGGCGCTTCCGGATCGCCGCTGGGATGACCGTCTGACCCCGTTTTGTGACTGCCGTTTGCATAATTTACCTCCGATTGGAGATTTTACAAGGCATTATCAGAAAATGCAAGCTATAGATAACAACCAGCAACAAGCTGTTGACAGCGGGGAAGGTTCTTCCTATACTGCCGCCGCCCGACCGTATGGCGGCATTCATTCTCATCAAAAAAGGGGGAGCAAGCAGATGCGCATCGAGGAATTCAAGGAGATCATCTACCGCCAGGAAGACAACGGCATCGTCACCGTCACGCTGAACATCCCGAAACGGAAGAACGCGATCAGCCCGTATACCCTGTACGAACTGTTCTGGGCCGTCGACGCGATGGAGAAGGACGAGGCGGCCCGGGTGATGATCCTCACCGGCGCCAAGGATCCCGACAACGACGACCCCGCGAAAGAGGCCTTCTGCAGCGGCGGCTACTTCAACCCGAACGCCATGGCCGGCGTCAGCGACGAGATCAAGGCCGACATCGACATGACCGACATCGCCCAGGCGAGGCTGACGATCAAGATGTGGCAGTGCGACAAGCCGATCATCGCCGCGGTGAACGGCCTGTTCATCGGCGGTGGCTTCACGATGTGCCTGGCCGGCTGCGACCTGATCTACTGCTCCGAGCACGCCTGGGCCCAGCTCCCCTTCATCGGCCTCGGCATCATCCCCGAACTCGCCTCCAGCTACCTGCTGCCGCGCCTGATCGGATTCCAGCGGGCCAAGGAGATCATGTTCTTCGGCGATCGCATCCCGGCCAGGAAGCTCTTCGAGATGGGCATCATCAACAAGGTTCTGCCCCACGACCAGTTGATGGCCCACGCCCGCGAGATGGCGCTCAGGCTGATCCCGCCGAAGGCCGCCGGCTACGCCGTCCGCACCGCCAAGCGGACCCTCCACCAGCCCTTGATCGACGAGATCACGACGGCCCTGAACCTGGAAAACAAGGGGCTCAACGACTGCTTCAAGACGGCCGACTTCATGGAGGCCCTGATGGCCCGGGCGGAGAAGCGCCCCCCCGCCTTCCAGGGGAAATAACGGCGCGGGAACGCACGCGGAGGCGTCCGCGCGGGCGCGTGAGACGCCGGGAGTCGAAGGCATGCAGGATCAGCGCGTGGGCAACACCCATGTTCTCCGGCTGGACCGGGGCGAGGAGATCGTCGCCGAACTGACCCGTTTCTGCACGTCGCGGGGGATCGGCCTGGGCCTCGTCACGGGCATCGGGGCGGTCGACCGGGCCACGATCGGCCTGTTCCGCCCCGCGGAGAAGCGTTACGAGGCGACGGAACTGACGGGGGACCACGAGATCCTGAGCCTCGCCGGCAACATCACGACGCTGAACGGCGAGGTCTATCTCCACCTCCATATCAATCTGGGCGACGCGGCGCACCGGGCCTGGGGCGGGCACCTGAACGCCGCGGTCGTGAGCGCCACGGCGGAGATCTTCGTCACCGTCCTCGAAGGCACCTGCGAACGGGCCATGGACGAGACCGTCGGGCTCAACCTGATGCGGTTCGGATCATCCACCCCATGACGCCCCCGCACGGCGCACAGAGGCCCTCGTGAGCCCCGGCGGCCGGACGCATGCGCCGGCGGTGCCGGAGACCGGAGACGACCGGGGATCCGGAAGTCCCGCCGTGCGCCGTGCGACCCTAGTCACCGCCACCGTGACGGCCTTCCTCACCCCGTTCATGGGGTCGGCCGTCAACGTCGCCCTGCCCAGCATCGGCCGCGACCTCGCCATGGACGCCATCGATCTGGGCTGGGTGGCCACGGCCTTCATCCTCGCGGCGGCGGCCAGCCTCGTCCCCTTCGGCCGCCTCGCCGACATTCACGGGCGCAAGCGGATCTTCACCTGGGGCGTCGTCCTGTTCACCGCCGCGTCGGGTCTCTGTGCCCTGGCCGCCTCGGCCCGGTTTCTCATCCTGGCGCGGGTCATCCAGGGCATGGGCGGCGCCATGATCTTCGGAACCGGCCCCGCCATCCTCGTTTCCGTCTTCCCCGCGGCCCAGCGGGGGCGGGTCCTCGGCTTCAACGTCGCCGCCGTCTACGTCGGCCTGTCCATCGGCCCGTTCCTGGGCGGACTGCTGACCCAGCACCTGGGCTGGCGGAGCATCTTCCTCGTCATGGTTCCCCTGGGCTGCCTGATCGTTTATTACATCCTGCGACACATGCCCGTCGAGTGGGCCGACGCCCGGGGAGAACCCTTCGACACCGTCGGCGCGCTCCTCTACGCGGCCGGCCTGACGGCGCTCATGTACGGGTTCTCGCGGCTGCCGGACCCGCACGGCGCCGGGTTCATCGCCGCCGGCGTCGCCGGGCTGGCCGTCTTCACGGCCTGGGAGGCGCGCACGGCCCACCCCGTCCTGAACATCCGGATCTTCCGCAGCAACCGCGCCTTCGCCTTTTCCAACCTCGCCGCGCTGATCAACTACAGCGCCACCTTCGCCGTCTCGTTCCTGCTCAGCCTCTACCTGCAGTACATCCAGGGGTTCGCGCCGGTTCAGGCCGGTTTCATCCTCGTGGCCACCCCGGTCATCCAGGCGCTCCTCTCCCCGCTGGCGGGGCGCCTCTCCGACCGGATCGCGCCCGGGATCCTCGCCTCGGGGGGCATGGCGGCCACGGTCGTCAGTCTCGTCATGTTCACGCGGCTCGACGCGGCCACCGGGCTGCCGTATATCCTGACGGGACTCGTCATCCTGGGCGGCGGGTTTGCCTTCTTCTCCTCGCCGAACATGAACGCCATCATGAGCGCCGTCGACCGGAGGCAGTACGGCGTCGCCTCCGGCATCTCGGGCGCCATGCGCCTGATCGGGCAGATGATGAGCATGGGCATCGCGATGATCGCCTTCGCGATGACGATGGGGTGTACGCGCCTCTCCCCGGACTGCTACCCGCTCTTCCTGCGCGCGCTCACGATCATCTTCGCCATCCTGTCCGTCCTGTGCGTGGCCGGGATCTTCGCCTCCCTCGCCCGCGGGCCGCGCGCCCGAACGGACGCGGCCGCGGGGCCATGATGCGGGCCGTGAACGGATCGCGGCCATAAAAAAGGGCGGAGTCAATCAGACTCCGCCCTTCCGACAGGCCTTGCCCCTTACGGTTCAGTCCCGTTTCCCCTTGCCGGGCCCCTTGGCTTTTCCGCCGCGCTGGCCCCGGTCGTCGTCGCCCCGGTAACCGCCGTGCTTGCCGCCCTTGCGTCCGTGCCGCGCCTGGTATTCCGGCACATAGACGTTGTCGTACCACTGATTGCGCACGAAATAGACGGGCCGATCACAGGCCTTGTAGTTGTGACAGTGCTTCTTCCAGTTTTTCTCCTGCCCGGGCGGAACATGCACATACACCGGGGGCGGCGGCGCCACACCCACCGGAGCGGGAGCGATCACGACGGGCCTGGGGAAGATGATCTCAGGCGTGGGAAAGTTTCCCACATCGATACGGCCGTAAAAGCCCGGCTGGCCGATGGTGACCGAGACGCCGACGTCGGCCGCCTGGGCCGAAATGGCAAAAAAGATCGTTACGATCACGAAGAGCATCTTTTTCATGTTCCTTTTCCTCCCTTCCATTGTCTTACGCACAGGTCTCTCAGGCTTCGGCGAACGGCCGGTCAGCCGCCGCCGCCCGCTCCGCGGGCGCCCCTGCCCGACACGATCCCGCGGGATCGTGTGTCAAGGGTTCTCTCATCCACCGCCCGATGTCAAGCGCGATTTCCGTCAAGGTGAGGAATATCACCCGGTATAGGTGACAACCGTCACACACGTTGAGATTTTCGCGGCGATGCGGGTCGAGCGGCTTTTCAGGCCGGGTCGCGTCCGCCACGAATCATTTGCATGCAACAGGCGGATTGGTATAAGGAAGGGCAGGTCCAGGTGTCGGCGGGAGCGACCCCGGAACCCCGGATGCGGAGACGGATCATGACTGGATACGGAAAACGATGGCTGGGCCTGCTGATGGCGCTTTTCATCCTCCTGCCCGGCGCGGCCCGAGCGGCCGACGACGCCCTCGACACGGCCGTGGCCCTGAACTACTGCCACATGTCGCTGTACCGGATCACGGCCTTCAACGACCGGGTCGTCCTCGACGAGGAGTACGGCGAGATCATCAACAACATCAATCTCTCCAGGATCCGCGACGAGGAGATCATCAACCTGCTGAAGACCCTGATGGACACCATTTCCGACTTCAAACTGAAGGAGGGGGACCGGGACTTCCTCGTTCAGGAGTACGAACACCAGGTCCGCCGGGCCCTCTACACGTCCTTCTCCGACGTGAAGGACGCCGTCGCGGGGTCGACCACCCCGTACATGGCGGCGGCCAAGGTCCTGATCAAGGTGGGCAGCCTCTACTCGAACTACCGCAACAATATGGCCGCCTACCGGCGCACCCTCGACAAGTCCGTCTGGGAACTCGACAAGAAGGCGATCGTCCGGGTCAACGACGCCCGGAAGAATTTTCTCGCGGCCTACTGGCGGCTGATGAAGAAATACGACATTCCCGACGAATGGCGGCTGACGGAGCGGCAGATGGAGCAGCTCACCGAGGCCCTCAAGGACGAGGACGGGGCGCGGCGGCTGCGGAAGCTCGTGCGGATGGAGGCGGCCTTTGCCGCCTATCCGCCCTTCTGGTATTTTCTCGGGCAGGCCGCGCAGGCCGAAGGGCAGGCCGAGGCGGCGCGCCAGGCCTACGACCGGTTCATGCGGACGCAGAAGGGATTCTTCCGGGAGGACGGCTTCGCCTCTTCCGTCCTCATGCACCGGATCGAACTGTTGGACCCCGACCGGGACGCCGGCGAAATCGCGGACAACCTCGCTGCCATGATCAAGGAAAGCCCCCAGGACGTCCGGAAAAACCTCTTCGCCGCCCTGTGGTATCTGAAACTCGGCCGTTACGACGAGGCCCGGGAGCGGCTGCTGGTCAACATCGACAACAACCGCAACCTGGCCATGAGCCGGGTTCTCCTGGCCGACGTCTACGCCCGCAAGCTCGACCGCGAGCGGCTCGTCTCACTCATCGACGAGATGCTGCGCCAGGACGCGGTCCGCAACCAGGATGTCATCGCCGTCATCGGACGCCTGCCGGAGGCGCAGATGCTCGCCCGGATGAAGGACCCGATCGCCGGCATCTACGTCAGCTTCGCCGCCCGGCCCTTGAAGAAGGACACCCTGATCCTGACCGTGCCGGACCGGTGGGTCATCGACGATCCGGAGCATTTCCGGGTGGCCCTCGACTTCCGTGGACGGACGGTCGCCCCCGGCCGGGTCACGTCGGACAGGGCGCGACGGCTGGTGAGCTATCACTTCGACGAGGCCGTCGATCTCGACGCCTTCATCAAGCAGGGGAAGCCGGAGACCGTGTCCTTCACGCTGGTCCATCCCTCCGGGCCCGTCACGCTGGTCGGCGAAATGGCCGTCGTCTCCGTCGCCCACGAGAAGGGGCTTCTGAAGAAAGGGCTCGATACGACCGCCGGCCTTCTCGGTCGGGGAACGGGCGGGACGACGGAACGGGAGGCGGCCGTCGGCTTCGGCAAGCGTCTGCTCAAGACCCAGACGCGCTGCTGGCGGATCGTCGCGGACGACCGCTTCGAGCCCTGTCCCTGAAACGGGAGGAAGCCCGCATCATGGAAATACGGCTGGCCGGCTACAACCTGGATTGCGACATCATCGATGCGTGCAAAAAGCGCTTTGGCGACCGGGAAGACTGGACGCCGGAGACGATCTCCGCCGCCTACGCGCGGATCAGCCGCAGCCCGAAGACGGTGACCGAGCTGCGCGCCGACGCGCGCGCGGAGGTGGCGAAGGCCCGGCGCTCGAACGAAAGCATCGTCTTTGCGATGGGACACAGTTCCGTCGCCGAGCACGCCGTCTTCAACCTCGACTGCCTCGGCGTCTCGCGGCTCCTGGTCGAGGAGATCGAACGCTTCCGCCTGTGCTCCTACACGGAGAAATCCCAGCGCTACGTCCTGTTCCGGGACGACTTCGTTCTCCCGGAGGAGGTCCGGCGGGCGGGCCTCGCGGATGCCTTCACGGAGACGATCCGGGCGCAGTACGCCTGTTACCACGCGCTCTACGAGAAGCTGCGGCCGCATGTTTTCGCGCAACACCCGGACCTCGCCGCCGGGCCGGCCAACCGCGCCCTGCTCGAAGGCTGGGCAAAGGAGGACGCCCGCTACATCATCGCCCTGGCCACCGAAACCCAGCTCGGCATGACGCTCAACGCCCGCAACCTGGAGCTGATGCTCCGCCGGCTCGCCGCCCATCCCCTGCTCGAGGCGCAGGCGTGCAGCCGCGCGATGTACGCGTCGACCCAGGCCGTCGCTCCGTCGCTCATCCGCTATACCGAACCCATGGCGTACGATACGCGGACCGGAACGGCCCTGCGGGAGGCCTGCGCGGCCTGGCTGGCCGAACACGGGGAGCCGGACGCCCCGGCCGATCGGGAGGCCGGCGTCCCTCCGGTGCGCCTGGTCCACGTCACCCCGGAGGCCGACGACCGGATCGCCGCCGCGCTCGTGCATGGGGCCTCCGCCCTTTCCCTCGACGCCTGCCGGCGCGCCGTCGCCGCGATGCCGCCCGCGGCCAGGGCCGATCTCTTCCGGGCCGCCTTCCGCCACCTGGCATCCCACGACGCCGTCCGGCGGGAATTCGAATACGCCGATCTGACGTACGAGCTGACGATGAGCGCCTCCTGCTACGCGCAGTGGAAGCGCCACCGGATGGCCACGATCACCGTCCAGGGCTACGACCCGGACCTCGGCGTCACGGTCCCGCCGGCGATCCGCGCGGTCGGAATGGAGCAGGCCTTTCTCGACGTCGTCGGACGGACGGAGGAGACGTACGAAACGATCCGCCGGGCGGCGCCGGAGGCGGCGCCCTATCTCCTGACGAACGCCCACCGGCGGCGGGTCCTGACGAAACTCAACGTCCGCGAACTCTACCACGTGGCGCGCCTCCGGGCCGACCGCCACGCCCAGTGGGACATCCGGACGCTGACGGAGGCCATGCTCGATCTCGCCCGGGAGGCGATGCCCCTCGCCCTGATGCTCGCCGCGGGCAAGGACCGCTTTGCCGAACGGAGGGCCGAGGCCTTCGGCGAGCGCTGAAGGCGCCCGTCCGACAGGCCCGCCAGGAAAGAAAGGCCGGCTTCCGGCCCGGGCGAAGGCGCCCACGTGGACGACAAGGAGGATGACGATGCCGATCGAGATCACGCCCGTCACGGCGAAACCCGCGCGCGATGAGCTGGAGCGCCGGATGGATCGCGTCCGCAAGGCCATGGCGGCGCAGGCGCTGGATTGTTACATCTGCGCCAATACCGAGAACGTCTACTACCTCACGAATTTTGCCTACATCCCGTTCGAGCGGCCCTTCTTTCTCGTCATCCCGGCGGCGGGCCGGCCCGTCCTGGTCGCCCCCAAACTGGAGGTCAGCCACGCGGAGGACCGGGTGCTCGTCGATGTCGCCTATCGCACCTACGACGAATTCCCCGCCCCGCCGGGCCGAACCTTCGTGGACGCCCTGAAGAAACTCGTCCCCGCCGACCGCGTCGTCGGGATCGAATCGTCCCTGAGCCTCGCCCTGAAGGAGGCCCTGCCGGGAAAGCTCCGGGTCCTGGACCTGGTCGACAACCTCCGCATGGTCAAGAGCGCCTATGAAATCGGCCGCATCGCCTACGCTGCCTCCGTGGTGGACTCCGGCCTGAAGACGACCCTCGATCTCGCCCGGCCCGGCGTCCAGCAGCTCACGATCTATACGGAAGGGACCCGGGCCATGCTGGGACGCGTCCTCATTGAGATCCCGAACCCCAACCTCCTCGTCACGAAGGCGATCTGCGCCGTGTGGCCGAAGGCGCTCTCCGCCCAGCCGCATTCAACGCCGGGCCTGTTCGACGCCTTTACGGCCGGCGGTCCCAACGTGGTCATCGTGACGATCCAGGCGGACGGCTACTCGGCCGAGGTCGAGCGCACCTTCTTCATGGGGACGGTCCCCGACGCCGCCCGCGCCCCCTATGCGGCCATGATGGAGGCCCGGGCGCTGGCCTTCGCGCGGATCCGGCCGGGCGTTCGCGCCGACACGGTGGACGAGGCGGTCCTGGCCCTCATCCGGAAGCACGGCTACGGTGAAAACATCCTCCACCGGACGGGCCACGGCTTCGGCATCACCGGCCACGAGCCGCCGTGGGTCGCCCTGGGCAGCGACACCGTGTTCGAGCCGAACATGGTCGTCAGCGTCGAGCCGGGGATCTACCTCCCGGGATTGGGCGGGTTCCGGCACTCCGACACCGTCCTCGTAACGGAGGACGGGTGCGTCCCCCTGACCGCCTGGCCGGACCGGCTGGAGGACCTGATCCTGCCGGGGAAAACATAGGGTACGGCCCGCGCGGGAAAGGTTCTCTTGCAACAGAAAGGAAATGACGGATGAAAAGAAAAAAAGACCGGGACATCGAGAAGGGCTATCCGACGGCCGCGTTCGTCGCCAAACTCCGCCGGCTGGCCGACGCCCTGGAGAAGGGCGAGCGATTCGCGATCCAGATCGCGGGGGAGCGCATCCTTGTGCCGACGGATGCCATGTACACGATCGAGCACGAGCGCGAGGGCGGCGCGGAAGAGGTCGAATTCCAGATCACCTGGACCCGCAAGGGCCGCTGAACAGGTTGTGCGGAAAGGGCCGCATCCGGGGAAACCCGGACGGGCCGATCCTCATCCATCCAGAACACGTTTGGAGGTGAAACATGGTCAAATTGTGGAGATGCGAAATCTGCGGCGATGCTTATATCGGCGAGACCCCCCCGACACACTGTCCGTTCTGCGGGGCCCATCAGGCGTTCATCAAAGAGGCCCGGGAGGCCGTCGTCACCTTCGAGGTTCCCCTCACGGAAAAAGACAGGGCCAACGCTGAACGCGCCCTTCAGGTCGAGGTGAGCAACGCGACGTTCTACGCCTGCGCGGCGGAAAAAACGGATGACGCGGAGGGTAAGCTGTTGTTCAAGGCCCTGGGGAAAATCGAGGCCGAGCATGCGGCCGTCTGGAGAAAAGTCCTGCGCCTTCCCAAGACGCCGGCGGGAAACGAAACCTGCCATACGGAGAACGTCAAGAACCTCAACGAATCCCATGAGCGGGAAACCAGGGCCATCGCCTTCTATCAAAAGGCCGGCGACGAATCCGCTCACGAGAGGCTTCGACAGATCTTCGCGGCGCTGGTGGAAATCGAAACGGACCACCTGCATCTTTCGGAGGCGCGGCTGAAATAATCCCGGGGACGTGGCGCGCCTTGCATGCAAAAAGCCTCCGGCCTCCGCGCGCCTGACCGGCCGGACCCGTGGAGCGCTTGTCACGGCTCCCGCACAAACAGCAGGAGCCCCATCGCCGACAGGCCGGCCAGGGCTGCGCCGAAGTAGAAGGGGGCGGCCGGGCCGACGGACTGCCAGAGCCAGCCGGCGATGAGGCTGGCCGGCAGGAGGGTCATGCCGACAACGCCGTTATACACCCCAAAGGCCGTGCCGCGCTGTTCCTCGGGCACCAGGTCGCAGACCAGCGCCCGGTAGACGCCCTGCGTCATCCCGTAATAAAACCCGTAGAAGGCAAAGAGCACCCAGATCATCCAGTCCCGGCCGGCGGCGGCGAAGCCGAGGTAGACCAGGGCATAGATGATCCAGCCCACGATGATGACCTTCTTCCTGCCCAGCCTGTCCGATAGGATCCCCGCCGGCATGGAGGACAGGGCATAGACCAGGTTGAACATGATCAGCATGATGCTGATGAGCAGCACGCTGTTGCCCAGGTTCTGCGCCCTGAGCACGATAAACGCATCGCTGGAATTGCCCAGCGTGAACAGGAACAGGAGGGCCACGAAGGCCATGAATCTTTTGTCGAGTCCCCTTTTCCCCGCGGACGACGGCGTCGCCTCGCAGGTTCCGCCCGGCTTCCGGGGAGGCTCCTTGATGAAGATAAAGAAGACGAGGGAGAGAAAGGCCGGAATGATGCCGACGACGATCATCCAGCGGTAGGTATCGAACTGCAGATTCACGACGTTCCGCTGCGTCAGGAAGACGATCCCCGCCGCCAGCATCAGTCCGAGAGCGGCGCCGGCGGTATCCATGGCCTTGTGAAATCCGTAGGCCTTGCCCCGGTTATCGTCATCCGCCGAGTCGCCGACGAGGGCGTCACGCGGCGCCGCACGGATGCCTTTGCCGACGCGCTCGGCAAACCGGATCGCCATGATGGGGCCCCAGGCGCCGGCGAAAAGCATAAAGGGTTTGGACAGGGTGGACAGGGCGTAGCCGGCGAAGGCGAGGTGTTTCCGGTTGCCCAGTCTGTCGCTCAGCCAGCCGCTCAGAAGCTTGATTAGAGAGGCGGTGCTTTCCGCCACCCCCTCGATCAGGCCGATGACGACGGTGGCGGCGCCGACGACATTGGCCAAAAAAAGGGGCATGAGGGTGAAAATCAGCTCGCTGGAGACGTCGGTGAGGAAGCTGATGAGGCCGATCAGGATGATGTTGGGGGAGAGGCCGAGGCGTCTTTTGCCGTTCATTCAAATTCCCTTTCCCCGATGATCTTGACGAGCACCCGCTTGCGGCGGCGGCCGTCGAATTCGCCGTAAAAGATCTGCTCCCACGGGCCGAAATCGAGGCGTCCGTTCGTGACGGCGACGACGACCTCGCGGCCCATGACCTGCCTTTTGAGGTGGGCGTCGCCGTTGTCCTCGCCCGTGCGGTTGTGGCGATAGCGGCTCACCGGCTCGTGCGGGGCGAGCCCCTCCAGCCACTGCTCGTAGTCCTGATGGAGCCCCGGCTCGTCGTCGTTGATGAAGACCGATGCCGTGATGTGCATTGCGTTGACGAGGCAGAGTCCTTCGACGATCCCGCTCTCCTTCAGGCACGCGTCCACCTCGGTCGTGATGTTCACGAACCCGCGCCTCGCGGGAAGCTGAAACCAGAGCTCCTTGCGGTACGACTTCATGATCGACACCTCCAAGACCTGAACAAGCCTGCTGCAACCCGACCCGCACGGGCAAATCGATCGACCGGGCCTCCGGGAACGGCGATTCCGGGCGCGGGCCGCCGGTCATCCCGCCGAACGCCACCCGTCTTCCCCCCGTGCGGACCCGGGATGTCCGCATCCGCCGGAATCACACGGGCCGCGGCTCCCCGCGCCTCAGGACAGGAGGAACCCGATCGGAACGAGGATGAGCCACCGGAAGAAGCGGATGAGCGGGTTCAGGGCCCCCACGAACAAGAGCCCGATGATGATGAAGAAGCCGTAGGGCTCCAGCCTTGCCAGGGCGTCGTGCCACCGGTCCGGCAGGAAGCCCATGAGGATCTTCGAGCCGTCGAGCGGCGGGATGGGGATCAGGTTGAAGGCGGCGAGGATGATGTTGATCTGCGCCAGGTAGGAGAGGAAGATGCCGACCGAGCCCTGCGGCGCGGGCGCGAGCCACTTGAGCAGCAGAACGGCGAGAAAGGCGAAAATCATGTTGGCGACGATGCCGGCCGACGAGACGAGCACGAGTCCCCGGCGGTAATCGCGGACGTAGCCCAGGTTGACCGGCACCGGGCGCGCCCAGCCGAACCCGACGATGAAGAGCATGATCGTGCCGATCGGGTCGAGATGGCTCAGGGGGTTCAGGGTCAGCCGCCCCGCGTTTTTGGCCGTCGGATCGCCCATACGCAGGGCGACCCAGCCGTGGGCCAGCTCGTGGATGATGATGGAGTACAGGAGCGGTATCGCCAAAAGGACGAATGTCAGCGGATCGTCGATGAGCAGTTTGAGCAGTCCCACGCCACGCCCCCGGATACGAAATGTTCACCCTCCCGTTGCGGAGGGCTGCACCTTATCACACAAAAGGCCCGCGATCCAGCGGCGTTCCCGCCTTTTTCATTCATTTGGGTTTGCCTTCTCCGGCAAAGGCGGGTATGCATGGTCCTCGTGATCGTTTTTTACCAACCGCCGGGCGCGCCCCGGACGGGAAGGCCGGGGGGGCATCCCGGCATTTCCGGCCGTCCCGGGGCCGATGCGCCGAATCCCGCCCGTTCCCGGAACACCGCCGGGACGGGGAACGTGTCGGCCGCGGGCGCCTGGATAAGGAGGAGCGGATGTCACCAGAGGCGAAGCGAAGTGTGATCGAACGGGTAACCGGGCAGAACGTCGTCTGCCCCTGGTGGCTGTGCTACACCTTCGACAACCCCCTGCGCCGGCTCATCCACCCTGCGGACCGCGTTCTGGGTCCCTACGTGCGCCCCGGGGACCGGGTGATCGACATCGGCCCGGGCATGGGTTACTTCACGCTGCCCCTGGCCGAACGCGTCGGCCCGACGGGATGCGTCACGGCGATCGATATCCAGGAGAAGATGCTCTCGACGCTGATGGCGCGGGCGCGCAGGCAGGGCGTCCCGGACGTCATCCGGACCCATCTGGCGAGTCCGGCATCCCTGGGGAGCCATGAACCGGCGGATTTCATCCTGGCCTTCTGGATGCTCCACGAGGTTCCCGATCAGGGGGCGTTTCTTTCCGGAATCCGGACGTTGATCAAACCGGAGGGGATGTTTCTGCTGGCCGAGCCGAAGCTCCACGTTCCCCGCAAAAGTTTCCTGCGGTCCCTGAAAACGGCGCAGGGAACCGGATGGGTCGTCCGCGAAGAGCCGCCCGTCCGGATGAGCCACAGCGCCCTGCTGGTCCCGCGAGAAAGCGGACGCTGACCGGGACGGCCGGCCGGGGGCTCACTCAGTGCCTCCCGCGGTCTCCCGGGCTGGGGAGGCGGCGGGCTCGCCGGCGGGCGCCGGGTCGTGCGCGACGCGGGCGCGCCCTTCCCGCTTGGCCCGGTACATCAGGTTGTCCACCCGGGTCAGCAGGGCGTCGATGCCTTCGTGACCCTGGTACTGGGTAACGCCGAAACTGGCCGTCAACAACCCGATCCCGGGCAGGGGTTCGGATTTCAGCCGCTCCAGGAGATCCCCCGCGAGGGCCATCGCCTGAGGCAGGGTGGTGTTGCCGAGCAGGATCATGAATTCCTCGCCGCCCCACCGGGCCAGGAGATCCGAAGCGCGGATCCGTTGCTGGATCAGGTCCACCACTCCCTTGAGCGCCCGGTCCCCGATCTCGTGACCGAGGCGGTCGTTCACGGCCTTGAAGCGATCGATATCCAGCATGACGAGGGAAAACGGCGTTGCGTAACGATCGCTGCGCATCATCTCCCGCCGCAATTCCCCCACGAAATGACGGCGGTTGAAGGCGCCGGTCAGCGGATCCGTGGTCGCCAGCGTCCGGAGTTCCTCGCGGAGGCGTCTCTGCTCCGAGACGTCCCGGCTGACGCCGAGGATGGCCGTCGCCCGTCCCTCCCCGTCCCGCAGGAAGGACAGGACGTTTTCGATCCAGATCAGGGACCCGTCCTTGCGGTATTCCTCGATCTCGAGGGTCGCCGTGCGCCGGGGATCCGCCGTTCCGGCCGCTTCGAGCGCCATTTCATCCTCCAGGCGCCTTGTCACAATCTCCAGAGAGCGGGGCGGAAGCACTTCGTGCGCGCTCTGCGCCATCGTCTCTTCCGGGGTGGAGCCGTAGATCTTCGTGACGGACGGGCTGACGTAGGTAAAGCGGAGGGTCCCCAGGTCCATCGTCCAGAGACAGTCTCCGGAATGATCGGCAATCTGGCGGTATTTCCGTTCGCTTTCCCGCAGCGTCCTCTCGGCCTCCCGGAGGCCCGCCACCTCCCGTTCCAGCCCGGCCAACCGCCGCCATAACGCGTCCGCCTCCCGCTCCCGTCCGCTCATCTGGATCGACTCCTCTTTTGTCCGAATGCCTGTTGCCAGGCGAGGAACGTTCCCGCCGTCATGGACGTCCGGGCGGCACGGTCATCGCCCCCGTCCCTCCATCCGCGGCCGTCAGGACCCGCACGATGTCATTTGATCTCCTTCATGCCCTCCCCTTCAAAATCTTGCAAGGTGTTTTTCCGATTCTCCCGATTCCGCTTGACGTTTTTCGTTCAAGTCGCCTACAGTAGCCCGCAATATCGTCAACGCCCCATCCGGCGTCATCCTCCTGGAGGCCTCCGGTCCCGCAACACGGCCGGCAGGGACAAGGGGTGGAAGGGGCGCTGGTGCGGATAGGAATGATCCAGCCGGATCCTTTGCCCGCCTGGTTATTATCCACCCCCCGCCGCGCGGGTGCGAATCGGGAGATCGCGGGGATCCGTCTCAGACCGGCCGCCCTGTTGACGGATGTCCAAGAAAGCGCGGCGCCTTCGCCGGTTCTCCCCGGCTTCCGCGCCCGGATGACGAGGGCGTCGTGTCGCGGACGGACCGGATGGCACGACGATTGCTGTGAATCCCGGCGGAAAGGATCTGCAAAATGAATGAAGGCGGACGGGACAGGCGCCCCCGAGGTCCGGATCGAGCCCTCCCCCGGTCGCGGAGGATGCCGATGGCCAGAACGGTCGCTTCTCTGCTCCTGATGCTGGTGTTGCTGCCCGCGGCGGCGGGCGCGGAAGAACCGATCCGGGCGGGGGAGACCCTGACCCTCGAACGCTGCCTCGCCATCGCCCTCAGCCGTCACCCGGATCTCCAGGCCGCCGCCCATACCGTCCGGGCGGGGGAATCCCGCATCGGCCAGGTCCGCGCGGACTACTACCCACAGGTGAGCGGCGCGGCCGGCTACAGCCGGACGGACCCCTCCGGGGCGGGGGGCGCCGCGGGGCGATCCAGCCGTCCGTCCGACAGCTATTCCTCCAGCCTCAGCCTGAGCCAGAACCTCTACGACTTCGGTAAAACCGCCTCCCGGGTCCGCATCCGGGAGCTGGACCGGGATTCGTCCCAGGCGGATTTCGAGCAGGTCCGCGCGCAGATTGTCCTCGGCGTGAAACAGGCCTACTGGGAACTCTTGAAATCCGAACGGGACCGGGAGGTCGCCCGGGAAACGGTGGGTCAGTTCCAGCAGCACCTGGACCGGGCCAGGGGGTTCTTCGACGTCGGCACGAAGCCGAAATTCGACGTCACCAAGGCGGAGGTGGATCTTTCCGGCGCGAAGCTCGCCCTCCTCAAGGCCGAAAACGCCTGGCGGCTGGCCCGGGTGTCGCTGAGCAACGCCATCGGCCTGCCGGAGGCTCCGGAGTTCGCCATCGTCGATTCGCTCTCCGCGACGCGCGCGCCGGTTGCGCTGGACGAGGCCATCCGCCTGGCCTATGACCGCCGGCCGAACCTCCGGGCGATTGCCATCCGGGTCCAGGCCCAGGCGGAAACGGTCAACCTTGCCAAAAAGGACCATTACCCCTTCCTGACGGGAAACGCCCATTACGGGTGGGGCGGAGGCGACTTCCCCCTCGACGACGGCTGGAGCGTCGGCGCCCAGGTGAACGTTCCCCTGTTCAGCGGCTACGCCACGCAGTACCAGATCGAGGAGGCGCGGGCGACGCTGGATGCCCTGAACGCCAACCTGGCGGCGCTGCGGCAGACCGTCGCCCTGGAGGTGAAGCAGGCCTGGCTGAATCTCCGGGAGGCGTCGGACCGGATCGATGCGGCGGCCCTGTCCGTCCGTCAGGCGGAGGAAAATCTGGAGCTGGCCCAGGGCCGGTACGCGACGGGCGTCGGCAGCCCGATCGAGGTCACGGACGCCCTGGTGTCGGTCAGCAACGCGAAAACGGCGCACACCGCCGCGCTGTACGATTACCGGGTGGCGCAGGCGAGCCTGGAGAAGGCGACGGGAGAACGATGAAAAAGAAACTGCTGATCACGGGGGTTCTGGTCGCGGCGCTCGCGCTGGGCGGATATCTCCTCTTCAAGAAGAACGGCGAGACCGTCCGCTACCGGACCGACCGGGTGACCCGGGGAGACGTGAGCGCGGCCGTCACGGCGACGGGCACGGTCAGCGCCGTCACCACCGTCACCGTGGGCACGCAGGTGTCGGGCACGATCAGGCAGATCTTCGTGGACTACAACTCGCTCGTCCGGAAGGGGCAGCTCCTGGCCCAGATCGATCCCGCGCTGCCCCAGGCCAGGGTGGACCAGGCGCGCGCCAACCTGCAGTCCGCCGGCGCCGGCGTCGAGAAGGCCGAGGCGGCGCTCACCGACGCCCGGCGGACCCTGGAGCGGAACCAGACGCTCTACGCCCGGAACTACATCGCCCGCAGCGACCTGGACGCGGCGGAAACGGCCCACCGGTCGGCCCAGGCGCAGGTCAGCGTCGCCCGGGCCCAGGTCGCCCAGGCGCGGGCGACGCTGAACGCGGAGGAGACCAGCCTGCGCTATACCCGCATCCTGTCGCCGGTGGAGGGCACCGTCATTTCGCGCAACGTGGACGTCGGCCAGACCGTGGCGGCGAGTTTCCAGACGCCCACCCTCTTCAGCATCGCCCGGGATCTCACCGAGATGCAGATCGACACGAGCGTGGACGAGGCGGACATCGGCCGGATCCGGGTCGGCCAGGAGGTTCGGTTCACCGTGGACGCCTATCCCGATCTCAGCTTCACCGGGAAGGTTTCGGAGGTCCGCAACGCCCCGACGACGGTGTCGAACGTGGTCACCTACACCGTCATCATCAAGGTGGCCAATCCGGAACTCAAGCTGAAGCCGGGAATGACGGCCAACGTCTCCATCATCACGGCGACCCGGAAGGGCGTCCTGACGATCCCGAACGCCGCCCTGCGCTTCAAGGGGCCGGAGAAAAAAACGACGGCCGGGGCCAGAGAAGCGGGCGCCCCCGCGGGGAGTTCCGCCGTGCGAACGCCTCCGGGGCAAACGATGCGGGACCTGTGGACGCTGTCCGACGGCAAACCCGTGCGCGTCCGCGCGGGGATCGGGATCAGCGACGGCAACCTGACCGAACTGACCGCCGGCCCCCTCAAGGAAGGCGACGTCGTCATCCTCGATGTCGCGGGCGCCGCGCAGCCGCAGGAGAACATTCCCCGGCCGCCGGGATTCTTCCGTTGAGCGCCGTCAGGACGGACCGGGCGCCGCGGATCGCGGTCGGGCGGCGATCGCCGTGTTCCGGTCTTTCCCGGAAGGCACATCCCGGCAAGGCCCCGGCAGGAAGGTGAAGAGGCGTCATGGCGCTCATCGAAACAGACCGGCTGTCGAAGATCTACCCCGTGGGCGAGACGAGCGTCCGGGCGCTGGACGAGGTCTCGGTGACCGTGCAACCCGGGGAGTTCGTGGCCATCATGGGCCCGTCGGGCTCCGGCAAATCCACCTTCATGAATGTCATCGGCTGCCTCGACGAACCGACGGGCGGGGGCTACCGCCTCGAGGGCGTCGATATCGGCCGGCGGGACCGCGACGCCCTGGCGGAGATCCGCAACCGGAAGATCGGCTTCGTCTTCCAGGGCTTCAACCTCCTGCCGCGCACCAGCGCCCTGGAGAACGTGGAGCTGCCGATGCTCTACAACGGAATCGGGCCGAAGGAGCGCCGGAGGCAGGCCCGCGAGGCCTTGAAGATGCTGGGGCTCGAAGGCCGGGAGAAGCATCATCCGAACCAGCTCTCCGGAGGCCAGCAGCAGCGTGTCGCCATCGCCCGCGCCCTCGTCAACCAGGCCCCGCTGATCCTCGCCGACGAGCCCACGGGGAACCTGGACACGAAGACGTCCGTCGAGATCATGGAGCTGTTCGTCAAGCTCAACCGGGACGCGGGGCGGACGATCCTGCTCGTGACCCACGAACCGGACATCGCCGCCTTCAGCGGTCGGATCATCCGCTTCCTGGACGGCCGCGTGATCAGCGACGAGCCGGTAAGGCATTGACGCGAGGCGGACCCTGAGATGACCCGGATCGAAAATGCACTCAGAATGACGGCGGCGAGGAGGCGGAGATGATCAACATCCCGGCAACGTTCCGCATCTCCCTCCGCGCGCTGCGCGCCAACAAGATGCGTTCGGGGCTCACCATGCTCGGCATCATCATCGGCGTGGGCGCGGTGATCGTCATGCTGGCCGTGGGGTCCGGGGCCAGCCGGCGCATCTCGCAGCAGATCGCCAGCATGGGCAGCAACCTGATCATCGTCATGCCGGGGAGCAGCACCGCCGGAGGCCTGCGGATGGGCGCCGGGACGCAGTCCACCCTGACCCTGGGCGACGCCGAGGCCGTCGCCCGGGAGTGCACGGCCGTCGCCGACGTGGCGCCGATGCACAACGGCGCGGCCCAGATCGTGTACGGCAACCAGAACTGGGCGACCGGGATCGAGGGCTCCGGGCCCGGTATCCTGAACGTCCGGGACTGGACGCTCGCCGCCGGCCGGCCTTTCACCGATCAGGACGTCCGGAGCGCGACCAAGGTCTGCCTTCTGGGCCGGACCGCGGCGGACAACCTCTTCGGCAGCGCCGACCCCCTGGGCCAGATCATCCGGATCAAGAAGATCCCGTTCGTCGTCATCGGCGTCCTGGCGCCCAAGGGGCAGTCGATGATGGGCCAGGACCAGGACGACACGGTCATCGTCCCGATCACGACGGCGCAGCGGAAGATCTTCGGCACGCGCCTGCCGGGAATGGTCCGGCACATCGTCGTGAAGGCGCGCAGCGCCGACGAGATGGCGGAGGCGGAGGCGCAGATCACGGAACTCCTGCGCGAACGCCACCGCCTGACGCCGCGCGAGGAGAACGACTTCACCGTGCGGAACCTGACCCAGATCATGCAGGCGGCCGAGCAGTCCACCCGGATCATGGCCCTGCTCCTGGCGGCGATCGCCTCCGTCTCGCTCCTCGTGGGCGGCATCGGGATCATGAACATCATGCTCGTCTCCGTGACGGAGCGGACCCGGGAAATCGGCATCCGCATGGCCGTGGGGGCCAAGACCTGGGACATCCGGCTGCAGTTCATCATCGAGGCCCTGACCCTGTCGCTCATCGGCGGCGTGATCGGGATCGTCCTGGGCGTCACGGGCGCGAAGCTCCTGTCGGTCCTGGCCGGCTGGTCGACCGTCATCTCCGTCCTGTCCGTTCTGCTGGCCTTCGGCTTCTCCGGTCTCGTGGGCCTGTTCTTCGGCTTCTACCCCGCCTACAAGGCCTCCCAGCTGAACCCCATCGACGCCCTGCACTACGAATAGCCTTCCCAGGATTCTCTTGACACGCAGGGGTCGGTTCTGTATCTGTTTTTTTGCGTGCAAACTCAGGCGATGATCCGCCTCATTGATCCGTGCACGCCTTCACCCAAGAGACGCGCGACCCCGACCCGCAGGGGTTCGTGCGGCCGCTTGACCCCACGCGGGGCGCCGTGGATCCGGGCGACAGCTTCGCGGCCACCCCTAACCCGACAGGGAGGTCCCCCCATGAGCGACAGGCCGATCAAGCGGCGCGACTTCGTCAAGTGGGAGCGGCAGGTCGCGGTGAAACCGCGCGGGTGGCAAAAGACGTAGCCCATGGCGGAGACGGCGCCCAGGTCCATCCTCGTCAAGCCCGCCGGTCCGGACTGCGGCATGGCGTGCGGCTACTGCTTCTATTCCGGCAAGGCGGGGCTCTACCCTGAGACCGCAACCCACCGGATGGACGAGGCCGTCCTCGACGCCACCCTGCGCCAGTTCCTGGACCAGCCCGCCTCCGAGCTCTCCATCGGCTGGCAGGGGGGCGAGCCCACGCTGATGGGTCTCCCCTTCTTCGAGCGGGCCGTGGCGCTCGAAGAACGCTACGGCGACGGCAAGACGATCGGCAACGGTCTCCAGACGAACGGCCTTTTGCTCGATCGCCGCTGGGCACGGTTCTTCCGGCAGTACCGGTTCCTGATCGGTCTGTCGATCGACGGGCCGGCGGACGTCCACGACCGGTACCGGGTGCGGCGCGGCGGGGGCGGCACGTGGGCGCGGGTCCGCGACGCGGCGCGGATGCTCCTGGAAGAGGGGGTGCCGGTCAATGCGCTCACGGTGGTCAACGACGTCACCGCGCGCTTTCCGGACGAGATCTACGATCATCACCGCGCGCTCGGCCTCGATTACATGCAGTTCATCCCCTGCGTGGAGACCGATCCGTCCGATCCGCGCCGCGCCGCGCCCTTCTCCGTCACGGCGGAGGCGTACGGCGCGTTCCTCTGCCGGATCTTCGACCGGTGGCGCGCCGATTTCCGCGATGGCAAGCCCCAGGCCTCGGTGCGCTTCTTCGAGTCGCTGCTGTTCGGCTATGCGGGCCTCGCGCCGCCGGACTGCACCCTGTGCGAGACCTGCGGCGACTACCTCGTCGTGGAGCACAACGGCGACGTGTATCCCTGCGATTTCTTCGTGGAGCCTGCGGAGCGGCTGGGCAACCTGATGCGGGAGCCGCTGGCCGGGCTGTACGCGTCGGACCGGCAGCGGGACTTCGGCCGCCGCAAGGCCGCGCTGCCCGGGGCGTGCGTCGTCTGTCCCTGGCTTGCCCGCTGCCGGGGCGGGTGCCCCAAGGACCGGCGGCGCGACCCGCGCGATCTCGGCGTCAGCCACTTCTGTGCTGCCTACCAAAGGTTCTTCGCGCACGCGGACGGCGAGTTCGAGCGGCTGGTCGCCGCCTGGCGCCGCCGGACCGCGGCCGGGGAAGCGCCCCGGGAGCGGGCGGCGGCGGGCTCCCGCACGGGCCGGAACGCGCCCTGCCCCTGCGGGAGCGGTCTCAAGTTCAAGCGCTGCTGCGGCCGGTGACGCACCCCCCCGCGGTCGACGCCCGGGGGATGAATCTGGCGCCGGAGGCGTTGCCGCGGATTGACATTCCGGGCCCATCCGGGGTATGGGTTCGGAACGCCGCGTTCGGGATGCGGCCGTTTCGGGGGAAAGAAAGGAACGTTACATTCCGGACAAAGGGGGGAATCGACCCATGATGGACCGCGTGATCGGAATCCTGTTTCTCGTCTTCATCGCCGTCACGAGCGTGTTCTTCTTCGCGATCGCGCTCACGATCTGGCTCCTGACGGTCCTCTTCGACCGTCGCCTGATCCTCCTCCACTACTACAGCTCCTTCTGGGCCTCCTTCTACCTCTGGGTGATGCCGGCCTGGTCGGTCTCCATCGAGGGCCGGGAGCGTATCGGCCGAAAGACCTACGTCGCCGTCTCCAATCACCAGTCGCTCCTGGACATCCTGGTCGTCTTCCGCATCTTCTTCCCCTTCAAATGGGTGTCGAAGGCGGAGGTCTTCAAGATTCCCCTGATCGGCTGGAACATGCGGCTGAACCGCTATATCCTGCTGGTCCGCGGCGACAAGGACAGCATCCGGCAGATGCTCGAGGACTGCAACCGGGCGCTGGCCACGGGGAGTTCGATCTTCATGTTCCCGGAAGGGACCCGCTCGGAGACGGGCCTCCTCCGGCCGTTCAAGACCGGGGCATTCAGCCTGGCCCTGGACAACCATCTGCCCATCCTGCCCGTCGCCATCTCCGGCACGCGGGATGCGCTGCCGAAATACAGCTTCAAGTTCCACGGCGTCAAGAAGATCCGGGTACGGATCCTGGAGGAGATCCCCTACGAGGCCTTTGCCGCGAAGAGCGTCGAGGAGACGGCGGCGATGGTCCGGGAGCGGATCGCCGCCCACGTCGACCCACCCACACCGTGACCCCCGACCCGAAACGGCACCTGCGACCGTCTCCCGCCAAACGTCAGGCGAGGCCGCACAACGCCTTGACGTTCAGGATCTTTTGGGAAAGGTCGTAATTCCGGAACACCTCGACCCGGTTCGTTTCCGGCGTCCCCCCCGCGCAGATGGCGCTGGCCGTCAGGTAGCCACCGAAGCGCGAGGCCGTTAGATCCTGAATGAAATAGAGAAGTTTCAGACGATCCTCGGTGGGGACGCCGTCGACGCCCTTGAGGTATTTGTCGATGTACGCCCGCGAGGCCTCGTTCAGGCATTCCGTCTCGGCCGGCATGGTCGTGACGATGCCGCCAGCGATCTCCTGGAGGGCGCCGAGAAACCCGATGAAGCGACGGCGGCAGTGGTAGAGGCCCGCGTTTGCGACGGACGAGTCGGGAATGGGGATGCCGCTCGGATGCATGACCGACTTCGCGACGGAGGCAAGGGCGCACCCCCATCCGATCTCCGAGGCGATCATCATGTCCGTCAGCTTGCTCCGGATGTGGCTTGCCCGGGCCGTCCCGTTGTATTGGGAGATGAGCGCCGCGGCCCCGATCAGGATGTCCGTCCGGGCCGAGGTGCAGGTCCCCTTGCACATCCGGACGTACGGCGAGAAGTACTGGATCAGGTTCTTCGTGAACTCCCATTCCCCGCACATGAAGACGCGCTCCCAGGGAACGAAGACATGATCGAAGACGGTCAGGCACTCGACGAATCCGATGTGGCCGCTCACCGGGTTCTCCAGCGTCCGGGGCGTCAGGGGACCCGGCGCCGGTCGCGTGATGTACGTGATCCCCGGCGTGTCCACCGGGACGGCAAAAGAGACGGCGTAGTCCCGGTCCGCCTCCGTCAGAACGCCCGAGGGGCAGGTAAAGACGTAATGGGTGACGGGCGCGTTGGACGTGTGGAGCTTGGCCCCGTTGACGACGATGCCGTCCGTCCTCCGCTCGACCACCCGCAGATAGAGGTCCGGGTCCGCCTGCGCGGAGGGGGCGAGGGACCGGTCTCCCTTCGGATCCATGACGCCCATGCAGTAGCGGAAATCGTTCGTCTGGAGTTCCCGGAAGAACGCCCTGAGCCGCTCGTGGTAGCACGTGCCTCGCGCCCGGTCGATGTCGTACGTCACCGCCCAGAGGACGTTGAGCCCCGTGATCATGCACATGGAACAGAAATGGCGGGCGTTCTGCGCCTTCATCGCCTCGATCATCCGGCGGACGTCCTCGGGGGTCTCGCGAAGGTGCGTCCAGAAGCTGACCGGCGCGTCGATGAGATGCGACCGGAACGTGAAATCCGCGGCGGTTCGCTCATCGTTCGCCCAATCGTAGAACTTGCACATCTCTTCCAGGGAGATCCTGAAATACGGGCTGTGGACGACGTCGTGAATCTTTTCGCCCCCGATGTAGACCACGGGTTTCTGCTTCGCCAGGCTCGCCAGGTACGCTTCGCTCGTCTTGATTCCCATGCCATGACTCCTTTCTGTCCCGCGCCGAAGCGGCGCCTCCCCAACCTTCAGACCGGCCGCCGGACGGGAGGATCCCCCCGAATCCCCCCGGCGCGAACGGACGGCACAATCGTTATCCGAACATCTTCTTGAGCGCTGAAGGGTTCGCCTTCAGGCTCTGGAACGTGGCGTTGAGCATCTCCGCGTTCCGGGCGACCAGGGCCATCTGCTGCAGCGCATCGAGACGGGGCTTCATCTTCTCCCGCCAGCGCGCCTCGTAGACCGACAGGAACGCCTCGGAAAAGTCGCCCTTTTCGAGCGCCTCGAGGGCCGTCTGCGCGGCGAAGCCGCCGCTCCGGACGCTGTTGGCGATGCCCTCGAGGATGAAGGGATCGACGAAACTGCCGGCATCGCCGATGAGCATGGCGCCGGCCGCGTAGGTCTTGCCGATCTGTCCGGCGCTCGGCACGCGCCACCCCATCCAGTCGCTGACCTTCCGGGCCTTGCGCAGCTTCTCTCCGAAGGGGCTCGTCTCGATGAATTTCCGGGTCAGCGCCTCGACGTCCTCCAGGGCCTGAACGTACGGCGTCATCTGGTAGCCGATGCCCACGTTGACGACGTCGCCGTAGCCCGGGTGGGGGCTCAGGCAGACGAAGCCCGGGAAGAAGTAGGGGTCGTAGTGCACCTCCATCGTCCTCAGCGGCGGATCGCAGTCCGCGTAGTAGGCCCGGCCGGCCAGGAACACCTCGTCGTAGTTGTCCGAAAACAGGCCCAGGCGCTTCGCCACCCAGCTGTGGCTGCCGTCCGCGCCGATGACGATCCGGGCCGGGTATTCGACGAACCTGCCCTCGTACTTGGCCTTGATCCCGACCACCTGCCCGCGGTCCATCATCAGGTCGTTCACCCAGAACGCCTCCAGCACCTTGGCGCCCTGCCGCGCGGCGGCCTCCTTGAGGATGTTGTCCCCCACGCGCCGAGGGCAGGTGACGCTCAGAACGTTCGGGCCTTTGAGCGCCGTGTAGTCCGGAGAGGTGAGCATCAGCTCCGGAAAGAGGAATCCCTTCTCCAGCAGTTCGTCGTAGGCGCCGATCTCCCTGTAGGCATCGACGCCGTAGCGTCCGTAGATGTCCGAACAGGGCTTTTCCCGGGGAAACCGCTCCTTGTCGACCAGAAGCACGTCGCACCCCGCCATGGCGAGCCGGGCCGCGGTCGTGCTCCCGCCCGGCCCCGCTCCGACAACGATGACATCCCAGGTTTTCATGACCGCACCTCCTTGGTCGGCGCCGTGTTTTCCTGCGCGCGCGGCCGATCCATGCGGATGACGTCTCCCTGCGGGCATGCCGCGGCACACGTGCCGCACCCGATGCACAGGTCATGATGGACATCGACGTAACCGCACTTCATGCAGCGGCGGGCATCCTCGACCGCTTGGGCGACGTCCATCGCGCCCTCCACCTCGTCGAAGCCCGTCACGGCGTCCTCCGGCCGCAGGGCCGGGATACCGGCCACGTTGAGCTTTTCCAGCCGCACGGGGAAGATCTTCTCGTCGACCGGCGCCCCGACCGGCGCCTTTTCCTTGGGCGCCGGAGCGGTCCGGCCCCTCAGGTAGGCGTCGATGGCCGTGGCGGCCCGGCGCGCCGACGCCACCGCCTCGACCACGGATCCCCTGGCCTCGACGAGGTCGCCCGCGACGAATACCCCCGCGAGGGTCGTCATCTGGGTGGCCGGGTCGATCCGGACCCGCCCCCGCGCGTCCATTTCGATTCCCGCCGTTTTCGCGAAGACGCCGGGGTCCGGCTTCTGGCCGACGGCGAAGACGACCGTATCGGCCTCCACGCGGAACCGGCCCGTGCTGTCCGTGTCGCACTCGATCCCGCACTCGCCCAGGGCAAAGCGCGTGACGGGGTCCATATCCACCCACCGGACCTTCTGCCAGTCCCCGCCGATGGCGACCGGAGCGGCGGAACGGATGAAGCGGACGCCTTCGTCCTCGGCCTCCTGAAGCTCCCAGCTGAAGGCCGGCATGTCGCATTCCCCCTCGACGCAGGCAACGGCGACGTCGAAGGCCCCCAGCCTGAGCAGCGTCCGGGCGACGTCGGTGGCGACGCTGCCGCCGCCGATGACGAGCGCCTTTTCCCCGACCTTGAGCGGGAAGCCCGCCTTGACGGAGGTCATGAACTCGACGGCGTTGAAAACGCCCATGAAATCGGCGCCGGGAATGGGGAGCTTGACCCCCTTCGGGGCGCCCGCGGCCACGAGGACGGCGTCGCACTCGCGGGCGAGCAGATCGGCGATGGAGGGGTTCCGGCCGATCTCGACGTTCGGCCGGAAGGTCACGCCCCGGGAGAGAATCGCCTTGAAATCCCGTTCGAGGGCCTGGGCCGGCAGACGGAACGACGGCACCGACTTCGCGAGCATCCCGCCGAAGGACGGCGACGCGTCGTAAATCACGCATTCATAGCCGCGCGTCGACAGGTCGTGGGCGGCGGCAACACCCGCCGGCCCGGCGCCGACGATCGCCACGCGCTCGGCGTACTTGCGCGGGTAGCGCCCCGCTTCAACCCAGCCCTTTTCGTAGGCCATGTCGGCGACGAACCGCTTCATGGCGCGGATGGGCAGGGGGGCGTCGATGAGCTTGCCCCGCTTGCAGGCGTCCTCGCAGGGGCGGGAGCAGATCCGCCCCAGCACGGAGGGGAGGGGGTTGACGGCGATGATCCGCTCCCACGCCTTATCGAAGGCGCCCTCCGCCACCTGGTTGACGTAGCCCTCCGGAAAATGGCCGATCGGGCAGGCGCCGGCGCAGGACTGAGCCGTCAGCGCCTCCATGTCCCGCGGGAACAGGATGGGGCTGTCGGCGCAGTCCGGACAGAGGCGGCAGATCTGCCGCTGGAGCTCATAGATCGCCCCGGTGGGACACGCCCGAAGGCACGTGCCGCAGTTGATGCAGGCCTCCGTCTTCATGACGGGCGATGCGACCTTTTTCAGGCCGACGGGAGTTCCGCCCCCCTGGGTGAGGCGAATCTCGATAGGATTGACCATATCCCTCATGAAAAAACCTCCTGACTGTAGTGACCTCCTCGACATACGGTCCACCCGGGCGCAAACCATAAGCTCCGCCATGGGGGTTCTCTGATACACCCTGCATGGACCGCGGGCGAGACCATAGTCAAAAGGGCACACCCCGTCAAGACAATAATTCCTGCCGGCTTCCCGCGCCATGGAAGACAAATGTTCGAAAACACTGATGAAACAGGAGAGATATCAAAAGCACCGTAAAAACCGCGCCTGGCAGGACCTCCTCCCCGAAGACAGGTGCGTCACGCCGCATCGGGGCACCGGTCGCCCGGGCGTTCGTGCGAGGCGGTCCGCGGCGATGAAGGCGACCGTCTGTTCATCCAGGACATGCGGGCGTCCGTAGATCGCGGCATTGACGCGGCCCTCGGCGTCGGCCGTGGACAACACGCCGATCCCCGTGTGCGTCTCGAAATAGGTGTCGAGCTTCATGTCTCCTCCTGATCGATTTTTCCCGCGGTTAAGAGGACGACGGGACGTTCCGGCCTTTCCCCGCGGAGGGATTCAAGGTAGGCGGCGATCACCGGCCGGTCGGCCTCGGCCCAGTCGAGGATGGGCAGTTCCCCTGGCGGCAGCCAGACGACGGCCCGGTGCGCGTTCAGCACGGGCTCGCCCACGGTGATCGTGCACACGAAGGGGTACAGGGTCACGGCGAACGACGGGTAGCGGTGCGGTGCGGGGTCGAGCGGGCGCTTCACGTCGACGCGCAGGGCCATCTCCTCCATCAGTTCCCGGTGGAGGCAGGCCTCCGGGCTCTCCCCCGGCCGGATCTTGCCGCCGGGGAACTCCCATTTGAAGGCCATGCTCCCGCCTCCGCCGCGCTGCGCCGCCAGGACCCGTCCGTCGCGTTCGATGATGGCGCAGGTGACATGGAGGTGTCGGGTCATGGCTTACGGCCGATCGTGCGGATGGAATGGGCCATCCTGCCCCCAAAACCACCCTTTTGTCAATGAAGAAGGCCGGGGATAACCGGCGCGCGCGACGCGGACGCCCTGTGGTCCCGGGACGCGCCCGGATAAGCCTTTGACAAGGCCGGTGAATCACGTTAAAAGGGGTTCGCCGCGCGGGAACGGGACCGGCGGCGCTGCGGGAAAGCCGCGCCGTCGTTCGCGCCGGGCGCGGGCAGCCCGGGATGAGGATGCGATGCAGGACGAGAGGATCGCCATAACCGCCTTCCGTGAAGGGGAGGAGGGCGTGATTCACGCCGTCAGCGGGGGCCGCGGCCTGACGAGCCGGCTCGCCGGAATGGGGGTCGCCCCGGGCGCCCGCGTGCGCGTGACGCACAACAGCGGGGGCTGGGTGATCCTCCAGGTGTCCGATACCCGCGTGGCCCTCGGCCGCGGCGAGGCGGCCAAGATCCTCGCCGCCAAGCTGCGGGAGGCGCCGGAGGCGCCCGCGACCCGGCACGCCAGCCGGGGCTTGACCGTGGCGCTCGCCGGCCAGCCCAACGTGGGGAAATCCACCCTGTTCAACATCCTGACGGACCTCTCTCAGCACGTCGGCAACTGGCCGGGCAAGACCGTCGAAAAGAAGGAGGGCACCCACGCGACGGAGGCGTTCGAGATGCGGATCGTCGACCTCCCCGGCACCTACAGCCTGACCGCCTTCTCGGAGGAGGAGCGGGTGGCCCGCGATTTCGTCATCGACGTCCACCCCGACGTCATCATCCTGATCGTCAGCGCGGCCGCCCTGGAGCGCGGCCTCTATCTCCTCGCGGAGATCCTGCTTTTGGAATCGCCGGTCATCGTCGCCGTGAACATGCTGGACGTCGCGGAGGCCCAGGGCATCGAGGTCGATCCCCAGGCGCTGGAACGGGCGGTAGGGGTGCCCGTGGTCCCGATGGTGGCCACGAAAAACAGCGGCATCCGGGAACTGGTGGCCCGCCTCACGGCCCTGGCCGAAGGGAAGGAGCAGGGCCATCCCCGCATCCCCGCGATCCATCCGGACCACGCGGAGATCTACCGGAAGATCGCCGCCGCGATCGACCCCTATGTCGAGCACCCCTACACGGTGCGCTGGACGGCCACGAAACTGATGGAGGGCGACCCGGAAGTGACGAAGATCATGGAGGGCGTCATCCCGGAGGCGGTCTGGAACCCCATCCAGGCCCTCCTCGTCCGGCATGAGGATTCGTTGCATGCCGTGGTGGCCGGACGGTACGAGTGGATCGAGTCCGTCACCCGGGCGGCGGTATCGCGCCACCGGCTGGGCGAGGTTCTGATGACCGATCGGATCGATCACGTCCTGACGCGTCCCCTGTTCGGCATTCCCATCCTGTTCGCCATCCTGGCGCTCGTCTTTGCCTTCACCTACCGGGTCGGATTCCCCCTGCAGGCCTGGCTGGAGCGCCTCATCGGCGCTGCGGCCGGCGTGCTGCGCCCCGTCCTGGCCCCGCTGCCGGACTGGCTGGGCGGCGTTCTGATCGACGGCGTGGTCGGCGGCGTCGGTTCGGTGCTGACCTTCCTGCCGATCCTCATCATTTTTTTTGCCGTCATGGCGTTTCTGGAAGACGTGGGCTACATGGCGCGGGCATCCTTTGTCATGGACCGCTTCATGCACCTGATCGGTCTGCACGGGAAAAGCTTCCTGCCCCTGTGCCTGGGCTTCGGATGCAACGTGCCGTCCGTCATGGGGGCCCGCATCGTGGAGGCGAAGAAGGAGCGGCTGCTGACGATCTTTCTCGCCCCCTTCATCCCCTGCACGGCGCGCCTCGCGGTGATCACCCTCGTTACCGGGGCGATGTTCGGGCCGCAGGCGATGTTCTGGGCCACGGGACTGCTGGCCCTCAACCTGTTGCTTTTGGGGATCACGGGCATGGGGATCAGCCGGTTCCTGCTGAAGGCCGAGGCAACCCCCTTCATCATGGAGCTTCCCCTGTACCACCGTCCGGACCTCCGGACGATCGGTACGGCGGTCTGGATGCGTACCGCGGCCTTCGTCCGCAAGGCGGGAACCGTCATCCTCGCCGTGTCGGTCGCCGTCTGGCTCTTCTCGTACCTGCCGTACGGCCAGGTGGAAACGAGCCTGCTCGCAGGCTTCGGGCGTCTTCTGGAGCCGCTGGGGCGGCCGCTGGGACTCGACTGGAAGATGGTGACGGCCCTGCTCACCAGTATCGTCGCCAAGGAAAACGCCGTGGCCACGCTGGGGGTCCTGTATGCCGTCGGAGATCAGGGACTGGTCGCGATGCTGCCCCGAATCATCAGCCCTGCCTCGGCAGCGGCCTTTCTCGTCGTCCTGATGCTCTTTATCCCCTGCGCGGCCACGGTGGCCGTGATGCGCCGGGAACTGGCCGACAACAGGTGGTTTGCCGCGTCCCTCGCGTTCATGTTCGCCCTGTCCTACGCGGGCGGCGTGATCGCCTACCGTCTGGTCCTCCTGGCCGGCGTCTGAGAGAGCGAAAATGCGCCCCGCAGGGTTGATTTCTCCGCCGGAGTGGTTAGATTACTCCCTGCCGGACGGATGACGACCAGGCGCCTTTCCATCGTCCCGCCGCGCGCCGGACCTGTTTCGAATACGTCAAGAGGGTTGAGGAACATGCCGATCTACGAGTTCTACTGCGCGAAGTGCAACACGATCTACAACTTCTTCTCCCGGACCGCCAATACGGACAAGATCCCGACCTGTCCGAGGTGCAAGCGCGTCCGCCTCAAGCGGCAGATGTCCGTCTTCGCCAAGCTCTCCGGCGGCAAGGACGAGCCGCCCGCGGACGATATGCCGCCCATCGACGAGGCGAAGATGGAAAAGGCGATGGCGATGCTGGCGGGCGAAGCGGACAGGATCAACGAGGACGATCCCCGGCAGGCGGCGGCCCTCATGCGGAAGCTGAGCGACGCCACGGGACTCAAGCTCGGGGCGGGGATGGAAGAGGCCCTGAGCCGGATGGAGCGCGGCGAGGACCCGGAAAGGATCGAGGCGGAGATGGGCGATCTGCTCGAGGGGGAAGAGCCGTTCCTGCTGGAGGCGAAGGGCAGAAAACCCGGCCGCAAATCCAGGCCCGCCGTGGACGACACCCTCTACGACCTGTAGAAACCGCGGCCGGCCCGATCATGCGCCCTGCGGCAGCGCCCCTTCCGGCCCCGTCGGGTTTCCGGCGAGAGGTCCGGCGACCGGGAAACGGCTATTCCGCGGCCATCCCGACGACCTTGTAGTTGAATTCATAATTGAGCGCGCCGCTCCACTCCTTCGCGAAAATGCTTTTATAGCGGGTCCCGTAAACGGGTCCGACGGGTTTGCCGTACGTGTAAAACCAGTTGACGACCGGCTTCCCCGAAAAACCGAGGGCGATCCAGTAATTCCCCGCCGCCAGGACCGGCCGCTCCCGATCCGGGAAGGGGAAGGTCTCCCAGCGATAACCGGGCCGGCCGGAAATTTCCTCCAGGGCGACCATCTGCGTCGTGCACAGGATTTCGCCGGGCTGACCGTCCCGATCCTTGAACACATCCACCCAGAGATGTCCGTCTCCCCCGAAGTTGTGCAGTGCCAGCGCGATCTCATGGAGGGTCGCCGGTTTCGCCAGTTCGACCACCTGGGCGTACTGCGTCGCGCCGTGGGTGACGAACTCCGCCGTTTCCACCAGAAAATTGCGTGACATTTCAAAGGAATCACCGCCTTTGGCCTGGGTCTCACGGGGAAACGCAAAGTTGACGCCCTCCGGAAATTCCAGATTGCCGTAAACAAAGGGCTTGTCATAGCGCAACGGCTTGGGGGGCACGGGCGCCGGCGCGGGCGGCACGGGAGCCGGGGGAGCGGGCGGCGGTTCCGGGGCGGGCTCAGGCGCCGGCACGGGCGGCGCGGGAACGGGTCCCGGGGCGGGCGGCATGGGAACAGGGGGAGCGGGCGCCGGTTCCGGGGCGGGAGCGGGTTCCGGTACGGGTGGCATGGGAACAGGGGGAGCAGGCGCCGGTTCCGGGGCGGGTTCGGGCGCCGCCACGGGAGGCGCGGGAACCGGTTCCGGGGCGGGCGGCATGGGAACAGGGGGAGCGGGCGCCGGTTCCGGGGCGGGTTCGGGCGCCGCCACGGGAGGAGTGGGAACAGGTTCCGGCTCGGGCGGCGCGGGAGCCGGCTGAACGGCGGCCTCCTCCAATCTGGCCAGGACATTGGGACCCAAAAGCAGATTCTTGGGGCCGTAATTCTGCTGCTTGGCCGAAACCTGCGTCGAATCGGCCAGGAAGTTCCCACCGATGGTTTCCTGCAGCGTCGGCTTGGTGCGGGCCCCGGAACTCTGCGCCCAGCGCACCAGGCCGTCATTCTTGGTCTCGTTGTTGTCCACGCCGACTTCAATGCGGACGAACCGGTTGGAAATGAAAAACTGCATGTTCTGCGGATCGTAGGGAACCCAACCCAGATCGGGGAACCAGACTTCCACCCAGGAATGCCGGCCCTGCCCCATCTTGAAGGTCAGCGTGCCCCTCTCCCAGGACACGTCGAACGGCTGATTCATCGTGACGCCGTTGACAATCCGCACCGGCACCCCCACGCTGCGCAACAGCGCGGCCGTCAGGTGCGAGTAGTTCTGGCAGTTGCCCTTGCCGGTCCGCAAGGAATAAAGCGCGTCATACTGCGCCGGGGGATTGACGTACCGGACATGATCCACGACCCAGCTGACGACCTTCTGCACGGCATCGAACTGCGTTTTGACGCCCCCGGTCAGTTCGAGCGCCAGCGCCCGAATGGCCGGATCCCCGGTTTGCACCAGTTTGGAGGCCTGCAGATAATCCTTCAGATCTTCGGGGGTGGACACGGCCGGGAAAGGCGCGGTGGATTGAATGGGGTTCAAGCCGGTCGTGGTTTGCGCGTCAAAGGCGATCGTGGCGTCAACCACCCGGGGAACGGTGTACCAGGTCGCCTGGATGATCTTGTTGCCGCGGGCGTTGGTCGAGGTGGTTTCGTCCTCGGCCTGGGGCGAAAACCGGACGTTGAAACGGGTGATCTTCTGTTTGTACGTCGGAGAGTCGAAGCTTTCGGGCACGACGAAGCTCAGCATCAATTTTCTCATGGAATCGCCGGCCACGATCTGATGCTTGAGCTCGTAGTGGATGGTGGAGGCCATGTCGCCCTGAACCGTGAAATTCTCGGCCACCGCGGGGACGGCCGTCAGCATCATCAGGGCCGTGAAAACGGCCGCAACGGTTTTTTTCATCGAGGGTCTCCTTCGCAGAAGATTTGGGGCAAAAAATCCGTCGCGCGTGCGCACCGCTCAACGGAGCGTCATCAGCACGAGCCGCGAGCCGGCAAGGGTCAGCCTTGTGAACTTGACATCGAAAATCTTCGACCGGTCTTGCACATCGAGAAATTCGACAAAGACCTCCTGGGACGGCCCCATCCAGGCCTGCCGGAACTCCCGGGAGAAGTCCTCCCGGTACTCATCCTTGATCAGGTCCCGCACCGGGTGTCCGATCAGCCCGTCCCGCGACCGGCCCAGATGCTCCATGACCTTTTCCGACAGGCCTTCGATCAGGCCGCCGTTATTCAGCAGAATCCCCATTTCTTCCTGGAACAACTGCTGCTTCAGCTGGTCCTTTCTCTCCCGCATCCAGGCATAGGCCAGACCCAGGGACCGGTTGGCCTCTTCGAGCTGTTTGTTCGCGGTCTTCAAGGCCTCCTCCGCGGCCCTGCGCCGGGTCACGTCCCTGGACACCCCGTAGAGTCGCTTCAGAACGCCCCGATCGTCCCGGATCCCGCTGATGATCGTCTCCAGCCAGCGGGTCGAGCCGTCCCGGTGATAGAATTCCAGGGTGAGGGTCACGCTCCTGTCGGGGTCGGCATCCCCCCGTTTTTCAAAGGCGAGCTCCCCGGACAGGGTCTCCATCGCCGTCGAGAGTGAGTCCAGCGTCAACTGCTCGTCGACGTTCTGGCGCAGGCGCTCTTCCGGGGTGAATCCCAGGACGGTCTCGATGGAGGGGGTGACATAGACCGTCCGCAGGTCCAGGTCCATGATCCACAGGATGTCGTTGATTCTGTCAGCCAGGAACCTGTATCTTCGTTCACTTTCCCGCAGCGCCTCTTCCGCCCGCCGGCGTTTGGCGGATTCTTCCTCGAGGGCCCGGATTCTTTGCCTCAGGTCTTCATCGCTGGGTTTTCTGACCAAAGGAGGATCTCCCGTTGCTCCACCTGCCTTAGATGACCCTGACGATCTCCGGGGCGTGCCGCTCGGACGCCGGCGGAACGGCGGTCGGATAGCCGAGAATGAGCGGGGCCACGATGCGGCAGCCTTCAGGAACGCCCAGCTCCGCGAGAACCTTCGGGTCCTTCAGGTGCGCCCCCAGGCCGATCCAGCAGGTCCCCAGGCCCCGGGCCGTCGCCGCGAACATGAAGTAGGCCGCCGTCAATCCGCAATCGACGTCCAGGGACCGTACGTCGTCCGGGCCGAGAATGAACACGAGGCAGGGGGCGTTGTAGAAGACGTTGACCTGCTCGTCCCGCAGGTAGGTCTCGTACGCCTTCAGGGGCGAGTCGGGATTCCGGTCGAGATCGGCCAGCAGCGTCCGCCGGCTCACGTCCGAGAGCCTCCGCATCCGTTCCCGGTCGCGCACGACGATGAACTTGCAGGGCTGGCGGTTGCTGGCCGTCGGGGCGAGGCAGGTTTCCCGCAGGATCTCCTCCACCACGGACAGGGGCACCTCCCGGTCCTGGAAGTCCCGGATGGCCCGTCGCTGTTTCAGAAGCGTCTCATAATCCATGGCTGACTCCCTCCCGAAGTGAATCGTCCCCGATCTCGTCAACCGTCGCCCGGAGTGCCGCCCCCCGGGGATGCCGGCTGCTTCGGAATGATGAGCCACATCCCGAGATAGGCGAGCAGACCGAACCCGAAGGAGAAGATGACGAGCAGCAGGAACAGGACCCGGATCAGGGTCGGATCGCGATCGACGTACGCGGCAATGCCGCCGCATACCCCGCCGATCTTCCGGTCGTCCGTTGCGAGATACAACCGTTTCATGACTGATGGCCCTCCCCCGGCGGCGGCCTCACAGGCCGAGCAGTTCCTCCGGCCGGTCGAACAGATGGTCGGGCCCGGCGGCGGCCAGCTTTTCCCGGCCGTGCCAGCCCCAGGCGACGGCGACGGTCTTCACGCCGGCCTCCCGCGCCTCGAGGACGTCGCCGACGGTGTCCCCGATGTAGAAGGTCCGGTCCGCCGCCACCCCGAACGCCTCCAGGGCGTGGTTGATCTTGTCCACCTTGCTGAAGAGGAAGTCGGACCCGAAGATGTCCTGAAAATAGCCGTCGTATTGAAATCGCTTGAGCATCGCCCGGATCGTCGGGGTCCCGTTCGAGGAGATCACGGCGAGGAGGTGGTCCCGGTGGAGCGCCGCCAGGACGGGCGCGATGCCGGGGAAGGGGGCGAGGGTATCGTAATTGAAGCGGGGGAGAATCTCGTGAGCCGCCCGGGCGAAGGCCAACAGGTCGACGCCCCGTTCGGCCATCGCCTCGTAGAAATTCCCCTCGAACAGGGCGAGGTAGTCCTCCCGGGTCCGGACGATCGGCGTCCCGATCTCCCTCAGGCACGCCCCCACGGCCTGAACGTAAAAGTCCAGCGAATCCACCAGCACCCCGTCGAAATCGAAGAGAAACAGTTTTTTCATGAGATCTCCATTACACCAAAAACCGGCCCGCGGGCAAGGACCGAATCGGCGGTCGGCGCGGCGGGCGCGCTCACATGCCGGCGCCGGCGAGCCGGAAGGCCCGGCGGGTCAGGTCGGCCGGGAGCAGCTCCTGCTTCATCTGCTCCGTCAGGGCCCCGACGCCCAGATACTGGCCGGAGGCCGCCGCCACCGGTTCGAGGCCGCCGTCGGAACGAACCGCCGCCGCGCCGCCGGAGGCCCAGAAGAGCTGCCGGGAGCGGGCGTTGCCCCGGACCTTCTCCCCCCTTCCGAAAACCAGGAGCGGTTCTCCGACCGCGATGTCGCGATAGAACGTATAGCTCGCCCTCACGGTCACGCCGCCGCTCGCGGCCAGGAGAAAGCCGCCCCAGCCGATGATCTCATCCAGCAGGGCGACCAGGGGAAGGGGATGAAGGCGCCCGTGGCGCTGAAACCGCCAGAAGGCCGCCCCGTCGTCGCCCAGGCATCCGATCGGGCAGACGACTGTCGCCGGGCTGTCCGGCACGTCCGGAACGTAGAAGCGACGGCCGAGACCGGGCTGCCGGCGGGCGATCCCGCAAACGAAACAGTCCCGGTAGGACGGCAGGTCCAGCAGCCGGCGGGCCCAAGCGTCGATCCGGGCGGGCAGACCGGCCGGCACGCCTTGCGCGGCGGCCGGGGCCTCGCCCCCGAAGCGGACCGCCGCTGACAGGTAGGGGGGCGATCCGGGGTCTTTGACGATCGAACCCCGGGCGCCGTTCTCCGTGGCGGTCACCTCGACCGCGAGTACATCTCCCAGCCGGGCGCTTGCGCCGCCCATGCGGTAGTCGATGGCCCAGGGATAGGGGCCGAACGGGCCCGGACGATCCCCCGTCAGGGCCATGGCGAGGTCGGCCACGGCGCCCATCGCAATGCCCCCGTGCGGGATCCCCACCCACCCCTGTTTTTTGTCGTCCATTACGATGACGGAGCGGAGCGTTCGCCCGTCACGCCGGATGCCGGCGGATCCGAACAGGAACGTCCGGACGAAATCGCCCGCCTCGCCCCCCGTCACCGCTTCACGGATCCCAGACGCCTGCGCCACCGGAACCTCTCGCGCGTTGTCGTTTCCTCCCGGCCGGACGGGTTCCTCGGCCCGCTTCGATTCGCCGCCCGGCTATGGCCCGTCCCGGTCGTCCGGCCGCCGCAGGGGCGGCGTCAAAACGCCGTCCTCCGTGATGATGGCCGTGATGTAGCGGTGGGGCGTCACGTCGAACGCGGGGTTGTAGACGGCGATCCCCTCCGGGGCGGTGGCGACGCCTGCGAAGCGCGCCACCTCCGCCGGATCCCGCTCCTCGATGGGGATTCCCGTGCCGTCCGCCAGCGAGAAATCGACCGTGGACCACGGCGCGGCCACGTAGAACGGAAGCCCATGCGCGTGCGCTAGGACGGCGAGCGCATAGGTTCCGATCTTGTTGGCCGTGTCGCCGTTGGCCGCGATCCGGTCCGTCCCGACGATCACGAGGTCGATTTTCCCCTGCTGCATGAGGAAGCCGGCCATGTTGTCCGTGATGAGCGTACAGGGGATCCGCTCCCGCGTCAGCTCCCAGGCCGTCAGCCTCGCCCCCTGGAGGACGGGGCGCGTTTCGTCGACATAGACGTGGAACGCCTTGCCGGCCTCCCGGGCCGCCCGGATCACCCCCAGGGCCGTCCCGTAACCGGCCGTGGCGAGGGCCCCGGCGTTGCAGTGCGTGAGGATCCGGGCGCCGTTTCCGATGAGGACTCCGCCGTGCCGTCCGAGCCGGCGGTTGATGGCGAGGTCCTCTTCCCCGATCCGGATCGCCTCGGCGACGAGGGCGTCGCAGACCGCCCGCAGGCGGTCCCGTTCCCCCCGCTCCCGCGGGCCGGACCCTGAGCCTGACGGGGCGGCGGATCCTGCCGTCTCCGCCAGCGCCGCGTCGCAGCGGCGCTGCATCCGCTCGATCGCCCAGAACAGGTTCCGGGCCGTGGGACGGGCGGCGGCGAAGTCCCCGCAGAGGCTCCGGAAGACCTCCCGAAACGCGTCGGCGGAGGCGGCGTCGAGACGGCGGGCGCCCAGGGCGATCCCCAGGGCGGCAGCGACGCCGATGGCCGGCGCGCCCCGGACGGTGAGATCGCGGATCGCTGCGATGACCTCGCGGTAATCGGTGCAGGTCACATAGCGCTCCGCGCGGGGAAGCGCCTTCTGGTCGAGCAGGACCACGGCGTCATCCTGCCAGAAAAGGGTGCGGATCGCGTCTTCCATGTCCATCCATCAGCCCGGCGCGGGCGGGGCGGGAACGAAGGGGGTCGCGCGGACGCCGCCCCCCGCGCGCCGCTACCGGTCGGCCGCAAGCCTCTTTTGCAGGAGATCGTTGATCAGCTGGGGATTGGCCTTCCCCTGCGTCGCCTTCATGACCTGGCCCACGAAGAAGCCGAAGAGCTTGTCCTTGCCGGCGCGGTACTGTTCGAGCTGACCGGGATGCCTGGCCAGGATCTCGTCGATGACCGGGACCAGGGCGCCTTCGTCGGTGATCTGGACCATCCCCTTTTCCCGGACGATGTCCTCCGGGGGCCTGCCCGTCCGGTACATCTCCTCGACGACGTCCTTGGCCATCTTGCCGCTGATCGTCCCGTCCTTGATCAGCGCGATCATGGCCGCCAGGGCCTCGGGCCGGATGGGGCAGTCCCGGATATCCCGCTTTTCCTCATTCAAAAACCTAAGGACGTCCCCCATGACCCAGTTGCTCGCCGTCTTCGGCTCGCCGGAGAGGCGGACGACGGCCTCGTAGTAGTCCGCGAGCGCCCGGCTGGACGTGAGCACGCCGGCGTCGTAGGCGGGGATGCCGTAGTCTTCGAGGAAGCGCTCCCGCTTCTCCGGGGGCAGCTCGGGCAGGCCGCTGCGGACGGTCGCGATCCAGGTTTCGTCGACCTCGACCCGGACCAGGTCGGGATCCGGAAAGTAACGGTAGTCGTGGGCCTCCTCCTTGCCGCGCATCGAGTGGGTCACCCCCGCGGTGTCGTCCCACAGCCGCGTCTCCTGCACGACCTCGCCGCCCCCCTCGAGGACGTACTGCTGGCGCTTGATCTCGTAGTCCAGGGCGCGCTGGACGTTCCGGAAGGAGTTCATGTTCTTGAGTTCCGTCCGCGTGCCGAAGGCCTCCGCCCCTTTCGGGCGGAGCGAGATGTTGGCGTCGCACCGGAAGGAGCCCTCCTCCATGTTCCCGTCGCAGATCTCGAGGTAGACGAGGGTTTCGTGGAGGCGCTTCAGATAGGCCACGGCCTCCTCGGCGCTCCCAATGTCCGGTTCGCTCACGATCTCGATGAGCGGCACGCCGGTGCGGTTCAGATCGACGTAGCTCCAGGGGTTGTACTCGTCGTGGATGAGCTTCCCGGCGTCCTCCTCCATGTGGATCCGGGTGATCCCGATCCGCTTCTTCCCCCCGTTCGAGTCGATGTCCACGTGGCCGAATTCGGCGAGCGGCTCGGCGAACTGGGAGATCTGGTACCCCTTGGGAAGGTCGGGATAGAAATAGTTTTTCCGGGCGTAGCTGCACGCCGGATTGATCCGGCAGTCCGTCGCCAGGGCCATCTTCATCGCGAACTCCACGACCTGGCGGTTGAGGACGGGCAGGACGCCCGGCATGCCCAGACAGACCGGGCAGGTGTGGGTGTTGGGGGCGGCCCCGAACTGGGTGGTGCAGCCGCAGAAGATCTTCGTATCCGTCAGGAGCTGGGCGTGGACCTCCAGCCCGATTACCGGTTCGTATTCCATCAGAGCTTCGGTCTCCTTTTGGTGAAATTCGCGTGCTTCTCGTAGGCGGCGGCGATCTGGAGGAGCTTGCCCTCCGCGAAATGCGCCGTCTGGAACTGGACGCCGACGGGCAGTCCGGCGGCGGTATAGCCGCAGGGCACGGAGATGCCGGGGATGCCGGCCAGATTCGTCGAGATCGTCAGGATGTCCGAGAGGTACATCTGCAACGGGTCGTCCGTCTTCTCGCCGATCCGGAAGGCGGGCGTCGGCGTCGTGGGCGTCACGAGGGCATCGCAGGTCCGGAAGGCCGCGTCGAAATCGTTCTTGATCAGCGCGCGGACCTGGGAGGCCTTCTTGTAGTAGGCATCGTAATAGCCCGAGGACAGGGCGTAGGTCCCGAGCATAATCCGTCGCTTCACCTCTGCGCCGAAGCCGGCGGAGCGGGACTTCTTGAACATCTCCATCAGATCCCGGCCGTCCGGCGACCGGTAGCCGTACCGGACGCCGTCGTAGCGGGCCAGATTCGACGACGCCTCCGCCGGGGCGACGATGTAGTACACCGCCAGGCAGTGTTCCGTGTGGGGGAGGGACACCTCGATGCATCGCGCCCCCAGGCCCTCGATCACGCCGATCGCGTCGCGGACGGCCCGCTCCACCTCCGGATCGAGCCCGGCCACGAAGTACTCCTTCGGGATCCCGACGGTCCAGCCGTCGATGCCGCGGCCGAGAAACGCCCGGTAATCGGGTACGTCCTCCGGAACGGACGTGGATTCGCGCGGGTCGTAGCCGGCGATGACGTTCATCAGGATGGCCGCGTCTTCGACGTCCTTCGTGAACGGGCCGATCTGGTCGAGCGACGAGGCGAAGGCGACCAGTCCGTAACGGGAGACGCGCCCGTAGGTCGGCTTCAGGCCGACAACGCCGCACAGGGCCGCCGGCTGGCGGATCGAACCGCCCGTATCGGACCCCAGGGCCGCGATGCACGCGTCGGCCGCCACCGCCGCCGCCGAACCGCCGCTCGAACCGCCGGGGATCCGGTCGAGGTCCCAGGGATTCCGCGTCAGCCCGAAATACGATGTCTCCGTGGAGGAGCCCATGGCGAACTCGTCCATGTTCGTCTTACCCGTGAAGACGGCCCCGGCCGCGGCGAGTTTTTCCACGACCGTGGCGTCGTAGGGCGGGACGAAGTTTTCGAGGATGCGCGACCCGCACGTCGTCCGGAAGCCCCGGGTGCAGAAGATGTCCTTGAGGGCGATGGGGATCCCGGTCAGCGCCCGGAGGTCCCCGTCCCGGATCGCCCGGTCGGCCCGGTCGGCCTGGGCGAGGGCCGGCTCCTCCAGCAGGGTGATGTAGGCGTGGACCTCGGGCTCCACGGCCCGGATGCGGTCGAAGACGGCGCGGGCGAGCGCCCCCGCGGTGACCTCTCCGGCCTTGAGTCTGTCCTGCAGTTCATGAATCGTCAACGCGTAAAGTTCCATATCCTCCTCGATGTTCGCCGGGACGCCGTCCGGCGCCCCGATCGGGGGCGTCCGTCCGGTGCGGGCGACCCGCTTATTCGATGACCTTGGGGACCCGGAAGAACTCGCCGCGCGGGTCCGGGGCATTGGCGAGGGCCTGCTCGCGGGGGAGCGATTCCCGGACGAGGTCCTCCCGGAAGGCGTTGGTCCGGGCGATCGCGTGGGTCATGGGCGCGACGTCCCGGGTTTCGACCTGGTTGAGCTTGTCCATGTACAGCAGGATGTCGTTCAACTGGGACGTGAATTTCTCCGTCTCCGCCTCGCCGAACTCGAGCCTGGCCAGGTGGGCGACGTGTTCCACTTCCGCTCGGGTAATCTTCATGAAAAATCTCCTTCAAAAAAGGCTGCCGCTTGCCTCTGCATATACACGATGCGTGCCAACGGGTCGTGGTTATGAGAAATTTACTTCAAAAACATGGCCGGGGGCAGCGGACGACCGGGGCGAAGGGACCCGGTCCCCCTGCCCCCGGCCTTCAATACGCCTTCCAGAACGGGTTCACCTGGTTCATGACCGCCCGGATGACGTCGTCCTGGCGGGTGTCGGCGGACTCTTCCAGCTCCCGGAGTTCGTCCTCCGTCGCGTGCGTGGCCTCGCTCAGCTCCTTGATGACCGCCGTGACGGACATCGTGAGGCCTTCGACGTTGTAGCCGCCTTCGAGGCTGAGAACGATGCGCCCGTTCGCGCAGGCGTCGGCCACGTCCATCAGGATCCGGGTCAGGTACGCGAAGCCGCGGGGCGTCACCTTCATCCCGCCGAGCGGGTCCCCGCTGTAGATGTCGAAGCCCGCCGAGACCAGGATCAGGTCGGGCCGGAACGTCATCGCGACCGGGGCGATGAGGCGGCGGAAGACCTTCACGTAGTGGGCGGTCCCCGCCCCCGCCTTCAGGGGGATGTTGATCGTATACCCCAACCCCTTCCCCTGTCCGATCTCCTCGAGGGCGCCCGTCCCGGGATAGCCGGGCGATTCGTGGGTGGAGCAGTACAGCACCCGGCGGTCGGCGTAGAAGGCGTTCTGGGTGCCGTTGCCGTGGTGCAGGTCCCAGTCCACGATCAGGACCCGCTTGAGCCCGTGCTTCTGCAGGGCGTACTTCGCCGCGATGGCCACGTTGTTGAAGATGCAGAAGCCCGCCGCCTCGTCCGCCTCGGCGTGGTGGCCGGGCGGCCGGATCAGGGCGAAGGCGTTCTCCACCTCCCCGGCCACGACGGCGTCGACGGCCCGGCAGAGACCGCCCACGGCCAGGCGCGCCACGTCATAGGTTTCGGCGGTCGTGATCGTGTCCGGATCGAGGGAGCACAGCTCCTTCCCGGCCGTGTCGGCCACGAAGTCGATGTAGGACCGTTCATGGATCATCTCCAGTTCCGCGTATGTGGCGTGACGGGGCTCGATCTCGGTAAACTTCCCCATCATGTTGGGGGCCTCGAGAATTTCATAGAGCGCCTGCAACCGCTTGTAGGATTCGGGGTGGGCGACATCCCGGCCATGATCCAGATATCGCCTGTCCTTGACCACCCCCGTCTTGCGAAACATCGCCGTCTCCCGACCCGACAAATAGGTTTTTTAAAAGGGGTTTTTCCTATCACACCCCCCGTGAAAATGCAACGGGTTTCGGGCCCCGACCCGGGGCGGGAAATCGTTTGACAACCTCTTGGCATAAAAGCTATATTCTCGTGCATCTTGAACGGAAAAGAGAAGACCCCATGTTCGGCATCGGCACTCCCGAGCTCATTGTGATCCTGATTGTGGCCCTGCTGGTGATCGGGCCCAAGCGCCTCCCCGACCTGGCCAAATCCATCGGGAAGGGCCTGCAGGAATTCAGGCGGGCCACCGACGGCGTCACCGATACCCTCAAGGACACCCTGCGGGAGGACGAGGAGAAGCCGGAGGAGAAGGACGCCGGCCTGAAGGATTCCCTCCTGTACGGAAAATCCGACCCCGAACCCGCCGATGAAAAAGCCGGAACCGTTCCGCCGGACGACGCCACGGCCGACCCCAAGACCTGACCCGCCGGTCATCCCCAATTCATCGCCCGAAGGAGCGCCGCCCGTCGATTTCATCCATGGAAAAACCCGCCGAAGACAAGATGCCCCTGACCTCCCATCTGGACGAACTCCGCATCCGGCTCATCCGGATTCTGATCGCCGTGGGCGTGGGGTTCGGCCTCAGCTACGTCTTCAAGGACTGGCTGTTTAAGGTCATCACTCGCCCGCTCGTCGCCGTCCTGCCGAAAAGCAGCTACATGGTGTTCACCGGCCTGCCCGAGGCCTTCTTCATCTACATGAAGATCGCCTTTTTCGCCTCCCTCGTCCTCACCAGCCCCTACACGCTCTATCAGGTGTGGAAGTTCGTCGCCCCCGGTCTCTATCGTGATGAGCGGCGCTACGGCTTGGCCTTCATTCTCTCCTCGACGGTCCTCTTCACGGGGGGCGTCCTCTTCGGGTACTTCGTCGCCCTGCCTCCGGCCTTCGCCTTCTTCGTCAGCTTCACGACGGAGACGCTCAGACCGATGATCTCGTTCCGGGAATACCTCTCCCTGGCCCTGAAGTTCCTGCTCGCGTTCGGGCTCGCCTTCGAACTGCCGGTCTTCATCTACTTCCTCACCAAGGTCGGCGTGGTGAATGTCCGGATGCTCCGCAAACAGCGGCGCTATGCGATCCTGATGATCTTCATCGCCTCGGCCGTTCTGACGCCGTCGCCGGACGCCGTCAGCCAGATCATCATGGCCCTGCCGCTCATGGTCCTCTACGAGATGGGCATCCTGGTCGCGAAGGTCGCCGAGCGGAAAAAGGCCGCGAAGTCCGAAAGCGAAAACGGGGAGGAATCGCCGTCATGACCGGCGGACGCGCCGCGAAGACCCAGCGGGGACCCGCCGCCGCCGGCCAGCGGGGATACGCCTCCCTCCTGATCATCCTGGGGGCGCTCGGAGTCGTCCTTCTGGGGACCAGCCTCGTCTTCTACCTCCTGCTCATGGAACTCCCCAGCATCGCCGCGCTGAAGGATTTCCGGCCGAGCATCGCCACCCGGGTCTATGACGACAACAACGAACTCATCGACGAGTTCTTCCTCGAGGACCGGAAGGTCATCAAGCTTTCCGAGTGTCCCCGGTACGTCATCCAGGCCTTCGTCGCCGCGGAGGATACGCGTTTCTTCGAGCACCGGGGCCTGGATTACCAGAGCATCACCCGGGCCTTCTTCAAGAACCTGGCCGCCGGCCACATCGTCCAGGGTGGGAGCACGATCACCCAGCAGGTGGCCAAATCCCTCTACCTTTCCCCGGAGCGCAGCTACCGGCGCAAGATCAAGGAGGCGCTCCTGGCCTACAAGATCGACCGCTACCTGACCAAGGAAGAGATCCTCAACCTCTATCTGAACTACATCTATCTGGGTCACGGCACCTACGGGATCGAAGCCGCCTCCCAGGGGTATTTCGGCAAAAGCGCCCGCGAACTCACCCTGTCCGAAGTCGCCCTCCTGGCCGGTCTCCCGAAGGCCCCGAACAACTTTTCGCCGTTCCTCCACCCCGACCGGGCCCTGCAGCGGCAGGCCTACGTCCTGCAGCGCATGCTGGAGGACGGCTACATCACGGCCGCGGAAAAGGAGCGGGCCCTGGCCACGCCGCTCCGCCTCCGATCCGTGCGGCCCAAGGACAAGGTGGCCGCCTACTTCATCGAGCATGTCCGCCGCTACATCATGGAGAAGTACGGCTCGGACGTCCTGTACAAGGAGGGCCTCGAGGTCTATACGACGCTCAACCTGCCCATGCAAAAGGCCGCCCGGGATGCCGTGGAACGGGGCCTTCAGGAGCTGGAGGGGCGCCAGGGCTATGCGAAGGGACTGGTCCAGGGGGCCCTGTTGTGCATGGACGCGCGGACCGGCGCCATCCGGGCCATGGTCGGCGGGCGCGATTTCTCCCGCAGCGAATTCAACCGGGCGACCCAGTCACGGCGCCAGCCCGGATCGGCATTCAAACCCTTCATCTACACGGCGGCCTTCGACAAGGGGATGACGCCCTCCACGATCATGGTGGATTCCCCGATCTCCTTCGCGGCGCCTTCCGAACCCAACGGCGTGTGGCAGCCGAAAAACTTCGACGGAAAGTTCTGGGGACCGATGACCCTCCGCCACGCCCTCGTCCATTCCCGGAACATCGTCACGATCAAGATCCTGAAGGAGATCGGCGTGGACTACGCCGCGGGGTACGCCGCCAACATGGGCATCGTCTCGCCCCTCGCGCGCAACCTGACCCTCGCCCTTGGCAGCTCCGGGGTGACGCTCCTGGAAATGGTCCGGGCCTACGGCGTGCTGGCCAATCAGGGGCAGCGGGCCACGCCCCTGTTCATCAAGAAGATCGTGGACCGCACCGGCCAGGTTTTCGAGGAGAACCAGCCCGTACTCGAACAGGTCATCGACCCCCGGATTGCCTTCATGTCCGCCTATGTCATGCAGGACGTCGTGGAGCAGGGGACGGGCACGCGGGTGCGGAGCATCGGTCGCCCCGTCGCCGCCAAGACCGGCACGACGAACGATATGCGCGACGCCTGGTTCCTGGGGTTCACGCCTTCCTTCGTCACGGGAGTCTGGGTGGGGTTCGATCAGGAGCGCTCCCTGGGAAGGCAGGAGGTGGGCGGCCGGGCGGCGGCGCCCATCTGGCTTTACTTCATGGAAAAGGCCGTGCAGGGAACGCCGGTGGAGATCTTCCCCGTCCCCGAAGGCATTTCGTTCGTCAAGGTGGATCCGAAGACCGGGGCCTCCCTCCCGGCCGGGGCCCAAGGAGGTCTGTACGAGAGCTTCCTGGAGGGAACGACGCCCGAGGGCGTACCGACCTACGGTCCGGCCGACGAGCAGGAAGGTTTCTTTTAAAAAACGCTTGACAATTTTTCGGTCCGGGTATAATTCGCCTCCATCATTCGAGAGGTCAAGGCAGAACTGATGTCCGTCAACATGAAACCCCTCCAGGTCGTATCGAGCCGCGTCGCTGTAGTCGTCGTAGAGACGGGGACCGTCGCTCGTTCGTGCGTCTGAAGATGCCGTAACCGATCCGAGCCGCGGGCCCTTCAGGACCCGCGGCTTTTTTTATGTCCGAAAAGCCGCAATCGCCAGCGAATGCGGCTTTTTTATTTTCGATCCCCCGTTGCCGGACGCGCTCCGCCGACGAGCCCTACACACGGAAAGGAGTTTCAACCCGATGAGTCCCCGGATTGGTGCAGACATCCTGCTCGACATCCTCCGCCAGGAAAAGGTGGAGGCGATTTTCGGCTATCCCGGCGCCAACACGCTGCCCGTTCACGACCGCATCCAGGCGACGGCGATCCGCCACTACCTGATGCGCCACGAGCAGGCCGCCGCCCACGCCGCCGACGGCTACGCCCGGGCCTCCGGCAAGGTGGGCGTCTGCCTCGCCACGTCC
>Ga0116149_1000127_pt1 | contig 99516 bp, 103 predicted proteins | sample AD_UKC057_MetaG_FD_89787 | JGI IMG/M metagenome (GOLD analysis project Ga0116149, IMG submission 89787) | Active sludge microbial communities of municipal wastewater-treating anaerobic digesters from USA - AD_UKC057_MetaG | ecosystem: Engineered > Bioreactor > Anaerobic > Digestate | place: USA...
ATTGATTTCTTCCCATCATACCTGGAATTAATTGTGTTTAGATCTCGTCCGATACAATAGAAATATACCAAGCTGTATATTCCGAAAGTAATTAATGTGAAAAGTATGAATCGTCCGAGACTTCTATTGGTTTTTAGCGGTGTTCCGTACATTTTATCTACCCCCTTTGAATAATCTTACTTAACCCCTGCTTTAATATCTAGAGTATACTTTTATAATAAATAAGTGTCAATGAATATATGAAAACTGTTGCTTAAAATCCCAATCTTTTTATAGCATGCAAGAAATAAAGCATAGTGGATGAATACCAGTTACCGCATGTTGAAGATTCACCGCTTATAGGATGAAGCTCTTGTCCAAAATTAAGCTTATCAGTCAGACACCATGCGCTTATCCATCTTCTCATATTATCTTCAAGCTGTGCAGAAAATCCGTACTTATCCATCCATCTCAGAGTCCTTAATGATACTAATCCCTGAGAGTAAAAACCCCATGAATTACCAGGCAGATTCTGTATCCATAAAGGATCGGAAACAGACACGGCAGGGTATGGGTAAGGCGTTTTGAATTCATTGGGGTTATCAAGATATTTTTTGAAAATCCTGTCCGCCATATCCATATCAAGAACGCTCTCGCAGAAAAGGTTTGTAATTGATATTGATTTGCATTTTATCTTATTACCAAATCTGTCAACATCATAAAAGAAATCATCTTCTTCATCATAACATATTTCGATTATCTTCTTTTTTATTTCATGTGCAGCCTGTTTCCACATATGTGCTTCTTCCTGCAATCCAAGTTTTCCAGCCATTACAGCAAGAGCTGTTTTTGAACCATAGAAAACAGCATTCATGTCAGGCGTGATGAAAGGGAGATATTCATCGTTGATGGGATAATCTTTTGCATCATCAGAAAAATTTCCCTTATATTTTATGTTTTCAAATCTTCCGCTGTTATCATGCCCTGTATCAAATCCGCAAAACATCTCGATAAGGCCCGTTTTCATTGTCATCCTATACTTGGTAAGCCAATTATCCCAATTTTTACATTTTTCATAACACTGTTTAAGAAGATTCATATCATTGTTTTGTAGACATGCCTCAAGGCACAACCTTGCAAAGGATACGCATTCTTGTGTCTGGCTGTATCCTACAAGATTCTTAAAACCGGTTTTCTTATCTGGATCTATAATATAGCAGGGTAACTGTCCGTCAGGCTTCTGTCTGTCAAGAAAAAGATTTATTTGGTTTATGGAGACCGAAGGGTCAGATTTATCATAATTTACCCAGCTGACTGCATCATAAACATGTTCCAGCCATACTCCTGGATATGTGTTTGATATAAGGAAGATGTTACCTTTGGAGCCTGCCATTCTTTTTAAATGATATGTATTTATTCTGTCAAGAACAAGTTGTTTCTTTTCCTGTATTAATTGATTTGAAGGCATCAGTATTTCCATATTTATTTATTCTCATCCTGCAGCTTTCTTATTCTTTTAGCCATTATAATATCAGGTTTTCCCAAGCCATTAGCATCAGGGATTACTCCTGTTATCTTATATCCGTTTTTTTCATAAAACTCATATGGATGCTTTCCTATATTCTTTATATTTTTTATCTTGTCATACAAATCCTCATATAAATCTGTATTTGATAGGGAAGTCTTATAAAATTCGTCATCAGTACCAAGATAAATCGTTATTCCGCCTTTTTTAGCAATTGTATCTTCTAATGCTTTTAATAGTGCTGTTCCGATACCTAAGTATCTTTGCTCTTTTTTAACAATAATGGGATGAAGCTCCCAGCCTGTTAAATCATACTGTGGGATTGCGCCTATAAAGCCTAACAGCATATCATTATCAAATGCGCCTAACAGGATTCTATCATCAGAAATAAGAGTTTCAACTTCCTCATCAGCGCAATCTGCATATGCATGAGGGAATGCATAGACGAGCATTGCTTTTAGCTGTTCCAGTGTATCTGTATTATTTTTATCTATCTCTTTTATTTCCATGCTAATCCTTCAGACTTTATCCTTTATACTTCATATAATCAATTGAAAAGTATATATGTTATATTACCGTTTTCAGGAGATATTAATACTCCTTTTTTAACCTGGATTTTCTTTTCGACATTACTGTCTGAAACTGTGTATACAGCGTCTTTTCCATATGATTCGATTTTATCAATAGGATAAATGCTTTCTTCAGTATTTACTGCATTCTCTTTCTTGTATACCAGTATCGAACCGTTTTTTATAAAAATCGGAATAGTTTCAATGGTGACATCTGTTTCAATCCAGCTGCCTTGTGATTTTATTTTTTTCTTTGTCCAGTAATCAAACCAGATTCCTTTTGGCAGATATACTTTTCTTTTATTGGTTTTTTCCATAGATTCAAGTACAGGAGCGACCAATATAAACCTTCCAAACATATACTGGTCTTCGATGCAATATGTATTTATATCATCCTCAGCTTCCAGTACCATTGCTTTCATCATAGGAATTGCATTTTTTGCACAGTAGTTAGCTTCCGTGACTATATATGGAAGCAGGCTGTACCTTAAATCAGCAAACTTCTTAAATATCCTATTCGCTTCCTCGCCAAATGACCAGGGCTCCCTGCTGTTGGTATTTCCTCCTCCATGGCATCTTGAATGGCTGGAAAACAGTCCCATCTGTGCCCAACGTATATACAGCTCAGGTGTTGGCCTGCCAATAAATCCGCCAATGTCGTGAGAGTAAAATGTAAATCCGCTAAGTCCTATAGAAAGTGCACCCCTAAGAGTCCCTTGCATGCCTTCAAATGTGCACTGGCTGTCTCCACCCCAGTGAATAGGATATCTTTGGCTTCCTGCAGTTCCGGAACGGGCCCAAACGATATTGTCACCTGTGACATCTTTGCATGCGTTAAAAATAACGCTGTTATAAGCAAGTGAATACAAATTATGGAATCTGCTTCCGGAAATATTCATATACTTTGCATCTTCGGGTATTCCTTCACCGAAATCAGTCTTTATTGCAGATATTCCTGTTTTAATAACGTTCTTTATCTGACCAGCATACCATTTACATGCTTCAGGGTTGGAAAAGTCAATGATAGAGTCATTTTTCCATGAACCAGGTAAATCATTGTTATGTCTGAACACGTTATTATCTTTATCGAGGGCTAAATATCCTTTTTCTTTTGCTTCTAAATAATTAACATTATCTTCCCGCGGTGGAATAAAGTTGTATTGCCATGCAGATATCTTGAATCCCATATTGTTCAATTTTGAAATATTTTCTTTTGGATTTGGAAATCGCTCCTCGGAAAATCTTAAGTCACAGTTCCAGTCATCCTTGAACCATGCCGTATCCAAATGCAGTACATCACATGGTATATTATTCTTTCGTATATTATCAGCGACATCAAAAACAATATCCCAGTTCATATAGCTGTTGCGACTCATCCATAATCCGAAACTCCAGATAGGGGGAACAGGGGAAAAGCCTGTAAGTTTGCAATAGTTATAAATAACTTCGGACATGGTTTTGCCAATGATGATAAAATAGTCCATTACAGGTTCTGCTGTGCTAAAGGATAATGTCGAAGCTTCTTTAGTGGCTATATCCCACTGAGTCTTAGCAGAACTGTTTAAAAATATACCATATTTTGCTGTAGATACTATAAAAGGTACATTCACATATGTTCGTCTGCTAGAGGTCCCTATTGCATCTTTATTCCAAAAATCAGTAACAGCCCCTTTTCTTGCTACATGGTCAAATCTTTCACCAAGACCATAAATCTGTTCTTTTGATGCTATTTTAAAGGATTCGAATGTTGCGGTTGTCTTACCATCAAAACCTATAGCCATATCAGTCGAGTCAGCAGGCATAATACCATAACGTGCTTGTTCAGTGATGAAATTTTCTTTTGAATCGTATAGGCTGAAAATTGCAGTGTTATTATTAATTTTAAAAATCAATTTTTTTGTTTTAATTTCTATATTTTGACTATCTTCAGTTATGGTGAAACTTGTTTTATCGGCATCTTCTTTAGTAAGCATCTTTTGTTCTATGGGAAGGTTTATTTCTGCTTCTTCAGTAGATAAGATGCCATACCTTACCCTTACAGTATCTTCAGACCAGAAATCTATCTGAACATGCATTTCTGCAGATTTTTCATTTTTCTGTTTTACAAGCTGGTTCATGACAGTCTCATGGGTCATTACTTTTCTGTTTATATACTTGTCAGCTGAAATGGTATACTTCAGTCCAGTTTTTGTTTTCTTATATGAAATAACACAGGAAGCTTTTAGAAACTGTATCATATCTGATGAGTAGAAGTGCTCAAGGTTCTTATCATATGAATTTATGCTGACAGGACCAGATGCTTTTTGGTCTGCATCTTCGATAAACTGAGGAAAAATTTCTTTTGTTATTTTCATGCAGTCCTCCTTATTTTATTGAGAGTATATCACATATCAATCATATCTGAAATCATGAACAGATTTAAATAATGCTAGTATGTTTTCTATAGAGGTATCGCCTTGGACCTGATGAGAAGGGGATACAATAAATCCACCATTTTTACCAAGGATTGATATAATCCTCTGTGTTTCGTTATAAACTTCCAAAGGTGAAGCATGAGGCAGAAGCTCGACTTCGTCTATCGCTCCATGAAAAGATATCCTGTCAGCGAAATTATGAGCTAGGTATTCAGGCGTCATATTTTTTGCAGTAACTTGAATCGGATCAAGCATATCCATACCTATATCAGCTAAGTCATTTATTACTTGAGCTACTGAACCACATGAATGATAGAAGGTACTAAGACCCATCTGTTTGAAAGGTTTTAAAAGACCAGCCGTGTGAGGCTTTATTTGTTCTCTCCACACATCCGGATTAAGCATCAGACATTCCTGTCCTCCAATATCTCCACCAGACCCGATAATGTCAATTTCGTTATCAGCAGCTTCAAGAACCCTAAGTGCTCTTTTAAAAAAGTACTCTCCAACTTTTGTGCATATCGCATTAACTATTTCAGGATTATCATACAAGTCTATGAAAAACTGTTCCATACCTCGCATATACCAAGGTGTCTCGAAAGTCCCGCCTGCAAAAAACATTATCGCTCTATCATCTGTCTTTTTGTTGGATTTAACTATTTCCTTAACTTTTGAATAATCATACCAATCAAGACTTGGCCATTCGTATTCATAAATTTCCTCAACTGTCTTGCAGTGAGCAAGCGGATGTTTTGTAAATTCATAATATGTATTGTATTTATTACTTGATGCTTTCATCACACACCCGAAAATATCGGCACCTTCACCTCCGAGTGTGGGAGCGGAACGTTCTTTCGGCCCGATATATGGCAACGAACCTGCAGTAATCCATCTCATGTCAATATCCAGCTTATCGAGAACATCTTCAACCTTTTCAAGATTGAAATATTTGAATAATGCTTCCCAAACTTCAGGAGTACATCTTAAGTCACATGCAGGCCTGTCTGATTTTTCCCGTCTCAATGCCTTCATTACTCGTTCTTTACTTGTCATAGTTGGTCTCCTTGAACATCATTTTATAAAAAATAAAGATAAAAGTATATATTTTGTGTAGAATATATGCATGGAGGGTATATGGAATCCCAGGTATTAGTTCATCCGGATGAGTTGTCAGAGGATTGGATAAAACAAGCAAAAGAAAATCGTATCGATGTGATAGGAATTCATCCTGTCGGAGGTTACAGGGCTTGCATGAGTTTGAAGGATCTGCTTGAAAAGTTTAATGACCATAAGTTTACAGCACTTATAGATTATGCTTTGACTAATAACGTTAAAATCGAGTATGAAATGCATGCTGCAACATATCTTATGCCTAGAGAGCTTTTCGATGCTCATCCTGAGTATTTTAGAATAGACGAAACAGGCAAGCGCAACAACGACAAAAATTTCTGTGTATCAAACGCTGAAGCACTTTCAATTGTAAGCAAATCGGCAGTTGAATTAGCATCAAAACTTTATAAAAGCACTGACAGATATTACTTTTGGATGGATGATGTGAAAAACAAGAGGTGTTTGTGTGACAACTGTAAGGAGCTTTCCATGTCGGATCAGCAGATGATATATGTCAATGCTATATTAAAACAAATACAAAAAAGTAATCCTAATGCCAAGATGGCATATCTTGCATATTTTGACTGTATAGAGCCTCCAAAAAAGATTAAACCTATTAATGGAGTATTCTTTGAATATGCTCCTATGGAGAAATATACATTAAACCTTGAAGATCAATTAAGAACCGGTGTCGATGAGACTCTAAATATTCCAAAACTGTTTTCAATGTTTTCAAAAAGGAATTCCAAGGTGCTTGAGTACTGGCTGGATAATTCAATGTATTCAGGCTGGAAAAAGCCGGAAAAGAAATTCGTGCCTGATGAAGTTATGATAAGAGAGGATATAGATAAATATCACAAGCTTGGATTTGAGTATATATCCAGTTTTGCATCCTATTTAGGACCTGAATATATGAGACTGCATGGCAAGCCGGATATCTCGCCTTTCTATAATTCTATTAATAGTTATAAAGAGAAGTAAAAAAGTGAATACTATAAATCAATAACAACAGGTTTTGATTTGGATATCTCAACTATTATGTTACCCTCTATTTGAATCCGATCTCCTTCATCGCATTTGACATTTATACATAACCTGGTTTGATATTTCTCTTCAATTCCCATATGCTCGTAATAAAATGAAGATTTTTGCTCTGTTTCTTGCTTAACTACTCTTCTAAGTGTTCCAGATCCCCATACCCATTTAAAATCATAAGTTCCTGCTGGAATGTCTTTTCCAATAATATATACACCGTTTGGCAGCTGGTTTTTTCCAAGTACGGGTAATTGGTTCTTATAATTTTGAAAGTCTTTTTGTGTTTTCTCCTTCTTGGGTTTTTCTTCTATTTTAGAATCGTTACTTATCTGAAGTAACTTATCGCATTTGGCGGTTCCACTCTCAGCTTTAGCGATTTTTGTACCACCATTTTTAAATTTAATACTGAAAGTATATTCACTGCCTTTCGGTACTGTTGACTGCATGGTGATGGCTCTGTCTTCATCTCTTTCTGAGCCTAATGAATAACCAATGTTGGATTTTGTGCCGTAAAGCTGTGTTATTTCCAAAACAGTAACAGATTTAATATTGTCATAATCGATATCTGCTTCAAAGATCCTGCTTAAGATTCCCATATTATTACCTGTCCTAGTGTTATATGGGATAATAGTAACACAAATGCTGGAAGAAAAAAAGAACACATTATGGTGTTCTTATGTAACACTGAATGAAGAAATGCTTTGTTTAAGTCGAGTTTGTGATTATTTTGTGTGAGTCTGATTGTATAGGATCTCGTTGTTTATGATGTCTATAAGATTGCTTATATCATTGGTTTCTATGTTTTGGAAACTAAAATTGTTACAGATAAACCGACACTTTGTATATTCTTTACCTTGATAAGTAAAAGTATATTTCTTACCCTCACACTTGGATGAACAATAACCGCAATTAGCAGCCTCTAAAATCTGTTTTCTAATATTTTCGCTAAAATTATCTAATCTTTCAAAGATACTTCTTTCGTCAATACGCACTTGAATACTTACACCATCATGTCCCATACCCTTGTTGTTAATTATAACGGTTTCGGCATTTTTCTTAATAAAACATAAGATACGATAAATACCTTTCATACATAGCTGATTGTAGTGTTTTACCTTAACAGGAAAACCGTTATCTAAAAAGGATTTTACTATTTGTTGAGTTATTTCTTTTTCCTCTTCAGTATTAAAAGTATTTATAACTGTTTCCAGTAATTCAGGGCAAATATCAATTACCTCCATTGCTTTTGGCATAATAATCATCCTTTCACAAAATGGTCTTTGCTCAATGGTATCTCACACATGCATATTTTTCAATGAGAATAAAAAAGACTGTTGATTAAATCAACAGTCTTTCTGGTGGAGAGAGATGGATTCGAACCATCGAAATCGTAGATAACAGATTTACAGTCTGCCCCCTTTGGCCACTCGGGAACCTCTCCGTACTGTTTTAAACTGGCGACCTGGATGGGGCTCGAACCCACGACCTCCAGCGTGACAGGCTGGCATTCTAACCAACTGAACTACCAGGCCAGCTTGGTGACCCTTAGGGGACTCGAACCCCTGTTACCGCCGTGAAAGGGCGATGTCTTAACCACTTGACCAAAGGGCCGTCAAAACAGCAATATGGATTTTACAATATAGGCATATCAATGTCAAGCATTTATTTTCTATTTGTCGTCTGCTGACTGGATATATTCCTTTCTTCTATTCGGACAGTTTTTCCTTTTGCAGTCCTGACAGTTCATATAATCTTCTTCTGTTACGAATACTACTCCTGATGCGGATTTGTTCGGAAGCATTAAAAATGATGGTGTCAGGATTATTCCTGTATCTTTGATCTCGTCACTTAACAAGGCAAATAGCTGTGATTGTCCTGAAATAGGCCAATCTACTGTTGAACCAGGATTAACAGTGGCTGTTTTACCAAGATTATAACTGGCTTTCATGTGCTGTTTCATTTTCACCATAGTCAGATACAATAGCTGTTCCATAATGTGATCTATCCAGTAGCTGACGAAAGGATCTGATATGCTGTGAGCAAATTCATATATCTCATGTCCGCACGTTACGACATACGGATATGCATATCCTGTATTTCTCATGTTCTTAGAAGCTATTCTGCTTTTTATTGTTATTCCTTCAATTTGGACAGAATCTTCATCTATTGCAGTGATTTCTTTTTTTGCAAAAAGGTATTTGGGACATGCGATATTAATACATTTTTCATATATTTCATTAAATTCATCTATATCATCTTCAGATATCCTTAACTTTTCAATAATAGCTTGTTTATTGATAGTAAGTTCCTCTTTTTTTAATTTGAAAACCATAATTACCTCCAGTATTTACAATCTATTATACATTGATTTGGAATAATATGTTGTGTTATAAATACAGGCAATAAAAATAACAGGCATTACCTGTTATCCTGGTGACCCATAGGGGACTCGAACCCCTGTTACCGCCGTGAGAGGGCGATGTCTTAACCGCTTGACCAATGGGCCGTATAAAAAAAGCGATGGTAGCGAAGGTCAGATTCGAACCAACGACCTACCGGGTATGAACCGGTTGCTCTAGCCAGCTGAGCTACTTCGCCATGTGCATCGCACGGGTAATTTTAACAAAGCGGATATTGTTTGTCAACAAGAATTAATGATATAATTAAAATCTAAGTAAATGGAGGTGCGTATGCTTTACCCTTTAAAATTCCACCCAGTATACAAAGACTATATTTGGGGCGGTAATAACCTTTTGAAACTAGATAAGAAACTTATATATCCTATTACAGCAGAAAGCTGGGAAATATCCGCTAACAAGGATGGCATGAGTGTGATATCTAATGGAGACTTTAAAGAAAAAACATTAGAGGACATATTCAAGTGGTATCCAAAGGAACTATGTGGTAATAATAACCAGCAACAGTTTCCTTTACTTATAAAGCTTATAGATGCCTGTTCTGCATTGTCAGTACAGGTACATCCGAATGATACATACGCATTCGAAAATGAAAATGGCGCTTTGGGTAAGAATGAAATGTGGTACATAATAGATGCCAAACCTGATGCAAAGCTAGTATATGGTCTTAAAAAAGGTGTTACAAAAAATGATTTTGTAAAAGCAGTGCATGAAAATGATATTGAAAGCACTTTAAATTATGTGCATGTAAAAAAAGGAGACTGGCTCAATATACCTTCTGGTCTTGTTCATGCGATAGGCGAAGGAATAATCATTATGGAAGTACAGCAAAACTCTAATACTACTTATAGGGTATATGATTATAACAGGACAGGTTCAGACGGGAAGAAAAGACCATTGCATATTGAAAAAGCGATTGATGTGATTAATTTCGGTGAAACTGAAATGCAAATAAATAAATCAATAAATTTTGGCGGAACTGATTATCTTGTATATAATAAATATTTTGCTGTACAGTTAATAGAATCAGATGGGTTATTGAAATCAGACACAATGTATACTTCATTCCATACATATACTGTCATTGAAGGTGGTTTTTATGTTGAAGAGGTATATGTAGGATTAGGGGAATCAGTACTGATTCCTGCCTGCATGGAGGAGTATTCATTAAAAGGACAGTTTAAAGCCATAAAAAGTTTTGTTCCAGATATAACTAGAAGATTTGTCTGTTAAATAATTCTAAAATACGTGATATTGTCTTTTTTCCTATCGGAAAGGAGGCGTTTATGTAAAATAGTTCTTGATTAACAATTTTTGGTGTAGTACAATACTACCGCATTGATTCCTTGCCCCTGAAAAAATGGGGCCGATTAGACCAGAAGGAGGTAAACCAGATGAACCAATACGAAACAATATTCATTGTTGACTGTACATTGGAAGAAGAAGCCCAAAAAAGCGTAGTAGAAAAGTTAGTGCAACAGATGACTGATGCAGGCTGTGTAATTGATAAAGTTGATGAGTGGGGAAGAAAGAAACTTGCTTATCCTATCGATTATAAAACAGACGGCTATTTTGCTTTAGTGACATTTAAAGCTCAACCGGACTTCATTTCCGAACTTGAAAGACTGTACAGGATTACAGAAGGCATCTTAAAAGGCCAAACAATCAAGTTATAGGAGGAAGATATGAATAAAGTCATATTAATGGGACGGCTTACAAAAGACCCAGAATTCAGAACGACTGGAACCGGAACACCGGTAGCGTCATTTTCTCTAGCAGTAAATAGAAGATTTGCTGCAAAAGATGCCCAGCAGCAGGCGGATTTTTTTAATGTAACCGCATGGTCAAAGCAGGCAGAATTCGTAAACAGCTATTTCAGAAAAGGTATGCAAGTTGTAGTTATAGGAAGACTGCAGAATCGTACATGGGAAGATCAGGAAGGCAAAAAGAGATATGCCACTGATGTAATACTTGAAGAAACATATTTTGCAGACAGTAAGAAAGACTCAGGCGGGAGCACCAACACCGGAAACAATGCAGGAGACGATATGGATTTCACTCATATAGATATCTCCGAAGATGATGCTTTACCGTTCTAGCAAGATAAGAATGAAAGGAGCGGACTAATAATGGATCGCATGGATAAAGAAGATAGGAAGGATTTCAAGTTCAGGAAACCAAAGAAAAAGGTTTGCCAGTTTTGTGCTGATAAAGATGACTCAATAGATTACAAAGATATTAACAAGCTTAAGAGATATATTTCCGAAAGAGGAAAGATACTTCCAAGAAGAGTTACAGGCACATGTTCAGGGCATCAGAGAGATTTGACTATCGCTATCAAAAGAGCCAGACAAATCGCATTACTGCCATATGTAGCAGATAAGTAAAATTAAAAGAGCGAAAGCTCTTTTTTTTATATAACTGCATTTTTACGTTATAATTAGAATAATTAATAATAAAAAGAGTATTTGACATATGAGTCATATAATGGTAATATACCGAGAGAACCTTAGGCTATGTGTTTGGAAAACTCCGACCTTTTACATTGCTTATGGCGATAATTATTAATTAAAGGAGAATAGAAATGGAAAAAGAAAAAAAACAAGGAATTATCCAAAAATTCCAATTGCATGAAGGAGACACCGGATCACCTGAAGTGCAGATAGCAATTCTGACAGAGAGAATCAACCACTTAAACGAACATCTAAAATTCCACAAGAAGGACCATCATTCCAGAAGGGGATTATTGAAGATGGTAGGACAAAGAAGAGGATTGCTCAATTGCCTGATGAAAGAGGATATTGAGAGATATCGTACTGTAGTTAAGGAATTAGGGCTCAGAAAGTAAAACAAATACGGCGAATTATCGCCGTTTTGCATATATCCGGCGGTATTTCCTTAAAAACCGAGATTAAAGTCCGAAATATGGCGGGTTTTAATATCTGTTTTTCAAGCGGAATATCTCCGGAAAAAGAATAAAAGGAGATATATAATGTACGAAAATCACAAAAAACATGTAATTAACTATGCGGGCAAAGAAGTAGTCATAGAAACAGGCAAGTATGCCCAGCTTGCCAACGGATCATGCTTTGTAAGGTATGGCGACACAGTTGTACTTTCAACAATCACAGCATCAAAGGAAGCAAGACCTGGAATAGATTTCTTCCCCTTAAGTATAGACTATGAAGAAAAGATGTATTCAATCGGACGCATTCCAGGAAGCCGTAACAGAAGAGAAGGAAAACCTTCCGATGCAGCTATTTTAGTGTCAAGAGTAATAGACAGGCCAATGAGGCCACTGTTCCCTCATGATTTAAGAAATGATGTCGTTATAATCTGTACTGCTCTTTCAGTAGAGCAGGACAACCAGCCTCAGCTTGCAGCTATGCTTGGCGCATCTATAGCCACATGCATATCAGACATTCCATTTAATGGTCCTGTTGCAGCGGTTGCAGTTGGTCTTATTGATGGAAAGATAGTCTTGAATCCTGATGCAGCTCAAAGAGCGATATCTGACATGTATGTCACTCTTGCAGGGACAAAAGAAAAAATATGTATGATTGAAGCAGAAGCAAAACAGGTGCCTGATGATGTTATGTATAATGCTTTAATGATTGGACACGAGGAGATTAAATCCGTCTGTGAACAAATTGAAAAAATCGCTGCTGAAATAGGAAAAGAAAAATTCACATATGAATCCGCTTCTGTTCCAGAGGAAGTTTACAAAGAAGTCGAAAACATAGCTCATGAACAGATGAAAGAAGCGGTACTTGCTGTTGACAAAACAGTGCGAGATGCTAAAATAGCAGAGCTTACAGCTAAAGTAAATGAACAGATAGGGGAAAAATACTCTGATAATCCTGCATATCTTGCTGATTCATTATATAAATTGGAAAAGAAGGTAGTAAGACATTATCTCCTAAATGAAAAGAAGAGAGTAGATGGTAGAGCCCTTGATGAAATAAGGCCATTATTCAGCGAAGTAGGAGTACTGCCAAGAACACACGGGTCAGCAATGTTCCAAAGAGGGCAAACACAGGTTCTTACAAGTGTAACGCTTGGAGGAATGAGGGAAGTACTGCCACTGGAAATACTTGATGAGGCAGAAACTGAAGATAGATATATCCATCACTACAATTTCCCTTCATATTCAGTTGGAGAAGCCAAAACTTCAAGAGGTCCTGGCAGAAGAGAAATCGGACATGGAGCTCTTGCTCAGAAAGCTCTTGAAGGCGTGATACCTTCAGAAGAGGATTTTCCATATGCTATAAGGGTAGTATCTGATGTTTTGATGTCTAACGGTTCGACAAGCCAAGGTTCTGTCTGCGGAAGCACATTAGCATTAATGGACGCAGGTGTTCCGATTCTTGCGCCGGTAGCAGGAATATCCTGCGGATTAGTAACAGATGAAGAAGATCCATCAAATTTTGAAATGATGATGGATATTCAGGGAATTGAAGACTTTTTCGGAGACATGGATTTCAAGGTAGCAGGAACCCATAATGGAATTACCGCTATACAGGTTGATATTAAAATTGACGGGTTGACACCTCAGATTATTAAGAAGGCCTTTGAAATCACCAAAAAAGGAAGATTGTATATTTTGGATGAGGTAATGCTTAAAGTTATAGACAAGCCAAGACCTGAACTTTCGCCATATGCTCCAAAAATTATCACTATGACGATAAATCCTGAGAAGATTAAAGATGTAATCGGTACCGGAGGAAAGGTCATAAACAAGATAATTGACATGACAGGAGTCAAGATTGATATTAATGATGATGGAACTGTATACATACTTACAGTCGATCAGGCATCAGGAGACAAGGCTGTGTCCATGATTAACGGTATAGTGAATGATCTTGAAGCAGGAATGATATTCAAAGATGCTACCGTTACAAGACTAATGGAATTTGGAGCTTTTGTAGAGCTCGTTCCTGGAAAAGAAGGCCTTGTGCATATTTCACAGCTTGCTAATGAACGCGTGAACAAAGTAAGCGATGTGTTATCTGTTGGAGACAAGATTGATGTCAAGGTTGTTGAGATAGACAGGCAAGGAAGGGTAAACCTTTCGAGGAAAGCTTTGTTATCCAAGTAAAGCATACGCCCGGGTAACACCGGGCTTTTTTATAAAAATATGATTGAGATAAAAAAATTAATAAATGGCACAAGAGTAATTTTTGAACACATGCCTGCAAACGATATTATAAGCATAGGCATTTTTGTTAAAGCGGGAAGCAATTATGAGAACGCGGAAAACAAAGGAATATCACATTTCATAGAGCATATGGCTTTTAAGGGCACATACAAAAAAAGTGCAAAAGATATAGCCATTATTTCTGATCAGATAGGAGGTATGCTTAACGCATACACAGGTAAGGACATGACCTGTTTTTACATAAAAACCACTTCTGACAATGTAAATACTGCTTTGGAACTTATGGCAGACATGCTTTTAAACTCTAGTTTTGAATCAGCAATGATTGAGAATGAAAAAAAGATTATTATTGAGGAAATTGCCATGTATGAGGATTCGCCAGAGGATTTTGTGCATGATCGTTTGGAAGAGGCAATGTGGAAAGGAAATCCTTTATCCTATCCAATACTTGGGTCATATGACACAGTAATGAGTTTTTCAGAAGAAGATATTAAAACATACATGAAAGAATTTTATGTTACATCAAATACTGTTATTTCTATATCCGGATCTTTTGACCAGCAGGCAATGATGCAAAAACTTAATGAATACTTTAAAGATTACATAAACGGAGAATGTGAAAAGGCAAATAACGGCCCATTAGCTGTTTTCAGACCTGTCGATATTCAGAAAACTAAAAAGATAGAGCAAGCATATCTGTCTATGGCTTTTAAAGGAGCATTACATGATTCCGACGAAAGATATCCATTTGCAATACTTTCCGGAGCATTAGGTCAAAGCATGTCCTCAAGACTTTTTCAGATTGTTAGGGAAGAGAAAGCATTAGTATATAACATAGGGTCATCTAACGAGTTTTATCAGACAGGCGGAATACTGAATATATATGCAGGGTGCAATCCTGCAAAATTCGAACAGATGATGGAAAGCATACAAGAAATCATTGAGGACATTACGAAAAACGGATTGGATGATGATGAGATCGCAAGAGCTCGTGATCAGATTAAATGTTCAATGATGTTGGGCATGGAAACAACCGATTCGAGGATGATGTCTAATGGACGCAATTTGCTTTTAAGGGGTAGGCCGATAACGAGGGAAGAAGCAATTACAAAGACAGATGAAGTCTCGAAAAAAGATATTCAGAACATTATAAACAAGTATATTGACTGGGAGCATAAGGCAGTATCAATTCTTCGTCCTGCAAAAGCAAGGAAGAAGAACTAGAATACCATATCTTCAATCACATCTTTTGCTGAGATGGCAGTAACTTCGTAATCTGCCATTTTTTCAAGTATATACAAAGCTTCTTCTTTTTTTTGGGTGATATCATTAACAGTGCACGTATCAGTAATCTGCCCGTTATCTATCGTATCGACTTTTATGCCATATGTACCGCTAGGTTGTCTTATTGTAAATTCTTCAATAAGAAAATATTTAATATCTAGTGTATGTTTCCTTTCGTCGATAAGCTTGCTGCTGCGCTTAAGGGTATATGTTGACATATTTAGCACCTCCTGTATGATTAAAAGATATTACAAAATTCTGTATTATTGAACAGACAAAATAAAAAAAGGAAATAGCATATTAGCGTCGAATAATAAAGTAGGAGGAAAGATGTCGGATCGATATATTTATCCAGAACCTTTGATAGAAGAAATCATATCCAAAAATGATATAGTGGATACAGTTTCCAGGTATGTAAAAATTGAAAGGAAAGGTAAGGATTATTTTGGTATATGCCCTTTTCATAAAGAAAAAACTCCTTCATTTTCAGTTGTACCTGTAAAACAGATATTTTACTGTTTCGGTTGTAACAAAGGCGGTAACGTAATAAACTTTATAAAAGATATAGAAAATCTGGATTATTCAGAAGCAGTACGTCTTTTAGCAGAAAGAGCCAATATACAAATACCGGAAAAAAACAGCTACGTTGATGAAGCTTTATTGAAAAAAGAAAAAAGAACATATGAGATGAACAGTCTTTCTGCCAGATTCTACTTTGAGAATATGAAGTCACAGAAAAATCCGCAAGCCAGGTCATATCTTGCTCAAAGAAAAATTAAGAGTGAAACCATAACCTTATTCGGTATAGGATATGCTCCAAAAGAATGGTCTGTATTAACAGAATACTTAAGAGCAAAAGGTTTTGATGATGAGGAGATAGTGGAAGCCGGACTAGGTTCTGTGTCAAAGCACGGAGTCATCGATAAATTCAGAAACCGGATAATGTTCCCTATTATTGATATACGCAACAGGGTAATAGGTTTTGGTGGAAGAGCACTTGACGACAATGATGTAAAGTATATGAATTCCCCCGAGACCTGTGTTTACAAGAAGAACAAAAGCCTTTTTTCCATGAATTTTGCAAAAAATAGCAAAGAAAATTTTGTTATAGTGGTAGAAGGATATATGGATTGTATAAGCCTTCATCAGGCAGGATTCACAAATACTATAGCTTCTTTAGGAACTGCTCTTACTGACAACCAGGCTAAAATGATAAAAAGAGTATTCGGACAGGCAGTTATAGCTTATGATAATGATGCTGCAGGTCAAAATGCTTCTTTGAGAGGACTGGATATACTTGCAAATATGGGATGTGTCGTAAAAGTCCTTTTATTGCCAGACCATGATAAATTCGGAAAACCAATTAAAGATCCTGATGATTTTATTAAATCAATGGGTAAAGAAGAATTCAGACAAGCTTTGAAAAATTCTTTTATGCTTGTTGAGTATAAAGCGCATTTACTAAGACAGTCATGTGATTTAAAGACTTCTGAAGGCCAGATAACATTTTTAAAAGGAGTCGCATCTGCAATCGGCCAGGTACAAAGTCCTGTTGAGCGGGATGTATATATTAAAAGTATTTCTTCAAAATTCAATACAAGTTATGATGCATTACTAAAGGAAGTTCAAAACAGGACTAAGGAAAGAAGCGATAACGAAGATGTTCAGATGCAGTTTCCAAAAAAAGAAAAAATCGCTCCTGTATTAAGAGATCGATTCACTGAAAGCAAGCTGGATAAATTGTTTTATGCTATATTAGTTCTTCTTTGCAATAATCCATCATTTAAAGATGACATAAAAAAAGAGCTGCTGGAATCAAATATGACGCACAATGACTTCAGTAAGGACCTTTTGCAGGAGGTTATATACAGGTATGAGTCACAGAAAAGTCCTGATGAAGCAAAGATAGCAGCAATGCTTGATGACGAGCAAAGAGCGCTATTTATTAAAGAAGCTGCTGAATATCATACAATATCCGATGCTTCAAAAGCATTGAATGATTATATAACCAAGTACAGGCATGACATAATAGCTAATAATAACATCATATTAAGCCAAGCGCTTCTGCTTGAAGGATTAAGCGAGTCAGAAAAAGATGAAATTAAAGAAGAGCTTAGAAGAAATACCGCTCTTTTAGCAAAATACAAGATTAACACATAAATAGGAGGTAATAAATGGACGAGAAAGGAAATATAATGAAAAAAGAAAAAGCAGTGCAACAGCCATTGGAAGAGGAAGGCGGAATTGTCAAATTTGATAAAGTAATGCAAGATCTTATGGAAAAAGGCAAAGCCAAAGGATCGTTGATATCTCAGGAGATAACGGACAGTTTCGATGATATTGAAGTTAATGCTGATCAGATGGATAAGTTATTTGAAATGTTTGAAGAAGCAGGAATTGATGTTGTCGATGATGAAAAGGATATTTCTGAGGTTGATTACGAGACAGAGGATATTGAAATAACGGTTCCTGACGGAGTATCGGTAGACGACCCAGTCAGAATGTATCTAAAAGAAATAGGAAAGGTGCCGTTATTGACAGTGGATGAGGAAATAGAACTTGCAAAAGGTATGGAACAAGGTGATGATGAATGCAAGAGAAAACTTGCTGAAGCAAATCTTAGGCTTGTAGTGAGTATTGCAAAAAGATATGTTGGTAGAGGTTTACAGTTTCTTGACTTGATTCAGGAAGGTAACCTCGGTCTTATAAAAGCGGTTGACAAGTTTGACTATACCAAAGGATATAAGTTCAGCACATATGCTACATGGTGGATACGACAGGCTATCACCAGGTCAATAGCTGATCAGGCAAGAACCATAAGGATACCTGTACATATGGTTGAAACAATAAACAAATATACCAGGGTATCTCGTCAGCTCGTTCATGAGCTTGGTAGAGATCCTACTGCTGAAGAAATTGCTAAAGAGATGAATATGACAGAGGATAAGGTTCGTGAGATTATGAAAATTAATCAAGATCCGGTATCTTTGGAAACACCTATAGGAGAAGAAGAAGATAGCCATCTTGGTGATTTTATACCAGATGAAGATGCTCTTGCTCCAGCAGATGCAGCTGCATTCACCTTGTTAAAAGAACAGCTTATGTCTGTTTTAGACACTCTTACCCCAAGAGAAAAAAAAGTTCTAAAACTCAGATTCGGGCTAGATGACGGAAGGGCAAGGACTCTTGAAGAAGTCGGAAAAGAGTTCAATGTAACGCGAGAACGTATTAGGCAGATAGAAGCCAAAGCTCTTAGAAAGTTAAGGCACCCAAGCCGAAGCAAGAAACTTAGAGACTATCTTGAATAATTATTAAAAGCCATAAACAAAAACTGCCATATACCTAAAGGCAGTTTTTTATTGGAATTCTTTTTCGTAAATATTTATTATGTGTAACTAAGATCAAACTTTATCTAGGGTTTTTCCATATGACGGCTTTTCTTTGCATCAATCAGATAGAAAATGAAAATAGTTATTGCTATAAATATAAATGCTCCTGAACTGTCTATTACTATATCCATTATTTCACAGGACCTTCCTGGAACGAATATCTGATGTACTTCATCGAGTACTGCATAAATTACACATGTGACAAAGGATAATAAAATGACATGTCCATTATTTTTCAGACGCAAGGACTTATATGCATTTACAGCAAGAGCGCCAAGTATCCCGAATATAAAGAAATGAGCAAATTTGCGTATTACATGCTGGTAAGCTTCTAATATGATGAACTGTTCAGCGTTATTCATCTGCTTATAACCTGGATAAGTTATTTTCAAAATGAATGAAAGCAAAGAACCGCTTGTGCCAGAAGATTCATCAGCATTTTGTGCAGATAGAATGAAAATTACTATCATCCATATTATCAAAAGGCTCCACGCAATTAATGACCGTGTATTATTCTTAAAATGTAAGTATATCTTTTTCAAAATCTTTGCCCCGTTAAAACTTTGGTATAATAATATATTAACAGTTTTTGAAAATCAATAATAATATAAAGTCATTGGCATATTTATTAATGCATTATATAATAAAATAGGGGCAGATAATGGAGAATTTTAAATTAAAAGTAATTTATTCTCATGGATATAACAGTAAACGCATAGCGCATGAATTTCATAAACCTGGTTCGTGTGGTGATTGCCAATTGGAGATTGTTAAAAATGGTAATGAATATAATTTTATTATCGGTTTTGCAGAAGGAGTCAATCTGCATAATGTTTATATAAAAATAAAGCATGATTTCACTTCCGATTCCAGGATTTTCTGCAATGGATATCAAAGCTGGTCTGTAAGCAGGGAATATTGCATTGATGAGAAGACCTCTGGTTTAACATTATTAGGCAAAATAATAAATAAAAGATATGCTCTTGACAGATACAATGGGCAAGATCAGATTAAATCGAAAGGCCGGAAAAGCACATTTTTAAGTTACACATATACATATTTAAAGGAAAACAAGGATTCAAAAAACATAAAGCTTTTCGGGTCATTATCTGAAAGATCCGGTTTCACAATATTTGACATTGACGGTATTAGCGGTGAAATCATAATACGTAAAGACTGTGAGGGACTGGAAAACATAAATAAGTACATGTTCAGCCTTTATGAGGATGAAGGGGAATATGATGAAGTGTTTGACAGATATTTTAACGCATATAGGCTCAAGAAAACAGGATCGTCAGTAAGATTGGCATATCTTGAGGATAAAAATAGGAAATATAGCGGTTTTACTACCTGGTACAATTTTTATCAGGACATATCCCAAAGAAAAATACATAAGAACTTATATTACTATACTCAGAAGAATCCAACAGCAGATATTTTCCAGATAGATGATGGATATCAGTGTTTCGTAGGAGATTGGCTAGATGTTGATTTGGGAAAATTTCCTAATGGCATGAAAAAAATCGCTTCAAAAATTAAAAGCAAAAATATAATACCAGGTTTATGGCTTGCACCCTTTTCTGTTGAAAAAAAATCAAAATTATTTAAAGAGCATCCAGACTGGATTGTTAGAGATTCAAAAAACAGACCATATAAAGCAGGTTCTAATTGGAGCGGATTCTATGCTTTAGACATAGACAACAGAAATGTTAAGAATTACCTGGAGAAAGTATTTGATACAATTATTAATGACTGGGGTTTCACATTCTTAAAGCTGGATTTTCTTTATAGTGCCTGCATTCTGCCGAGAAACAACAAGACTAGAGGTCAGCTTATGTGTGAGGCTATGGATTTTCTAAATGAAACATGTAATAAAGCAGTGCTTTTAGGTTGCGGTGTGCCTTTAGGTCCAGCTTTCTGGAATGTGGATTTTTGCAGGATAGGTGCTGACATATCTTTGGAATGGGATAACAAGCCTTATATGAGATTTGCTGTAAAGGAACGTGTTTCCTCAAGAAATTCCGTTGTCAATACAGTCTTTAGAAAGCATTTGGATAAGAGAGTGTTCGCAAATGATCCTGATGTTTTTATGTTACGTACCTCAAACTGCTGTATGGATTACGTGGAAAAATACATACTTGGTAATATTAACAGTGCGTATGGAAGTCTTTTATTCACATCAGATGAGGTAGAAGAATATGATGACGCCCAGGATAAGTTGTTTTATGAAATTATTAAAGGAATGGATAAGGCAAAAAGAGAATACATTGATGATAAAACCCTTATGTTGGAATTCGAGGATAAGAAAATTATCATTCCTTTAAAGGATAATATAAAGCCAAGCATAGTTTATCTATAACCTATATGAACTGCATATAGTATTTAGAAATATAATATAATCGAATTTTAAATATAAAAAAATTACATAATAAAAAACCTGCTACTAGCAGGTTTCTTGGTGGGCCTTCACGGACTCGAACCGCGGACCGACCGGTTATGAGCCGGTTGCTCTAACCAACTGAGCTAAAGGCCCGGAAATTTTAATTCCTGATACATTATACATACAAGCATAAATCAGGTCAACAGATTTTTAAAAGAAATTTCATGCAAAAGATAAAAGGCTCATTCTTTCGTGAGCAGATATGCTGAAAGCATGATTTTTATTCATTATATCAAAAAACGTTCTATTAATGTAAAATATATATATGAAAGATGTAGAAGATTTGCTAAGCAACAGATTGTTAATGGTAGCTCGACTAGTTAAGCCATGTGAAAGCATATATGATATCGGTACTGACCATTGTTATCTGCCAATATATATGATACAAAAAGGTATCATTAAACGGGCAGTAGCTACAGATGTGAAGAAGGGACCAGTGCAAATCGCACTACGCAATATTAATATATTTGGGTTAGATACATATATTGATGTATTTGTGTCAGATGGGATAAGCCATGTCGGACAAGATTCAAATATAATAATCAGCGGGATGGGAGCTGATGTCATAATTGAAATACTCACAGAGGGTATACATTATGCAAAAAACGCAAACCAGATAATAATACAGTGCCAGAGCAAGACCGAACGTCTAAGATCGTTTTTATGGGATAATGGGTTTTATATAGAAGAGGAAGCTCTTTGTAAAGAAAAAGATAAAGTATATAATGCTTTTAGGGTAAGTTATTGCGGTGTAAAGCAGATTTATACAGAAATAGAAACAATAGCATCAAAAAAATTAGTGAAAATGCATCATCCGCTATTAACCGATTATATATCATGCCACATAAGAAAGCTTGAGGATATTATATCTGGTTATAAGGCTAGTAATGTTGTATTTTCAAAAGAAGAAGAATTAAAAAGAGCATTGGAGGAGATTAATGAAAATAACTAGTATATTAAACTATCTTGATACAATTGCCCCACTAGATAAATGTGTCCAACAGGACAATATAGGTTTAATTATTAAAGGCAAGGAAAATATTGCTAGAGTTGCAGTATGTCTGGATTTAACTAAGGAAGCTGCAGAATATTCTATCTTGTCAAAAGCTGATCTTTTGATAACCCACCATCCTGTTATTTATGAGCCTCTTTACAAAATAGAAAGTGATGAACTTATAGCTGTTATAAGTAATAGCATAGGTGTTATTTGTTTACATACGAATTATGATACGGCAAGATTGAATGATGTTTTAGCTCAGAAATGCTTTATTAGTAATACTCAAGAAATTTTTTACGAAAACGGAATATCTTTAGGCAGAACAGGCATAACTGAAAAAATGAGTTTTTATGATTATATTAATAAAGTTAAAACAAATCTTGATATTGATAAAGTAAAAATAACAGGCAAGATACCTAATAAGGTCAGTAAAGTTGCAGTCTGTACAGGCTCATCCGGCAGTTTTGCTGATTCTATAAAAAGTCTGGATGCTGATGTATTTATAACCGGAGAATTAAAATACGATGTTATCAAATCAATTGCTTTTAAAGGACCTGTTATTGTGGAATTAGGGCATTATGAATCTGAGGAATGTTTTATTGATGATATTGCAAGCCTTCTAAATGAAGAATTCCCTTCTTTAGATGTACTTAAGTTTAAGAAAAGAATTTCTTCATATATTTGAAGATTATTTTATAAAATGTTATAATAAATGTCCTGACTGGACCAGATGATCGCGGATGCAAAGCTGAAAAGCTGCAAATGAGGAAAGTCCGGGCTCCAAAGGGCAATGGTGCCGGCTAATTACCGGTGAAGGTGACTTTAAGGAAAGTGCAACAGAGATATACCGCCGTAGCGATACGGTAAGGGTGGAAAGGCGAGGTAAGAGCTCACCAGCGGTATGGTAACATACCTGGCTATGTAAACCCCACCTGGAGCAACACCGTATAAAGGGACAATGGGATGCCCGCCCGTCTCTAAAGGTGGCTTGAGTATGGTAGAGATATCGTGCCTAGATAGATGATCATCTAATACAGAACCCGGCTTATAGATCCAGTAAGGAAAATGTGCTTTAAAAGCACATTTTTTATTTTGAACTTATGATGTTGTATTAGAATAAACGTAATTTGTAAATTTTAATTTTAACTCTTTCTATTTCTTTTCTTTTTTGATTCTGGAACTGAGCCATACTTCCAAAGCCGATTAAGCTGATGTTGTGTAAAGCACATTCCTATAAAGGTAATGATTGGGAATGAGAATATAGCAGCAGCTAGCGACATATCCTGAGGGGTCATCTTATGAGTACCTTGGGCTTCTGCCAGCAGTTTGTTATATTTATATGACCAGTAGATTATATATAAACCTGCAGTTATAATTGCAAGGAATGTTTCTAATCCCGGTTTAATTTTATCAGAATCGCTTGATACCTGCTTAATTTCATATGTAGCAATATATAGCCAGTAAAAATTAAAGAAACCTACTGATATTATTGAAAACAATATAATTAATATTAAAGGCCTATGTTCACCATCGTACATGACAAACCTCCATAGGAATATATAATAACAAAACTAAACAATATTAACAACAAATATGAAAAAACATGTTATAAACATATGGTATTTAAAATATTGTTGAAAACGGAATATTATGAGGTTATAATGAAAAGGCTGTAAAACTAATGTCAGATTAAAAAATAAGGAGGGCAGCCCAGTGATTGAAATCAAAAATCTTGTCAAGCATTACGGACAAGTTGTTGCTGTCAATGATATAAGTTTCAAAGTAAAAGAAGGAGAGATACTAGGTTTTCTTGGACCTAATGGAGCCGGAAAATCCACAACTATGAATATCATAACAGGTTATCTTCCATCAACAAGCGGGACAGTAGCAGTGGACGGATATGATATTACTACACATCCTGAAGAAGTAAAAAAAAGAATAGGATATTTGCCTGAACAGCCACCTTTATATAAAGATATGACTGTTACAGAATATCTGAATTTTGTTTCCGATCTAAAAAAAGCTCCGAAAAATAAAAAGAAAAGTGAATTGTCAGATATTATGGAACTTGTCGGATTAACTGACCACAGAAAAAGACTTATAGATAATCTTTCAAAAGGATACCGTCAAAGAGTTGGGTTGGCACAAGCGTTAATTGCAAATCCAAAGGTTTTAATACTAGACGAACCGACTGTAGGATTGGATCCTAAACAGATTGTCGAGATAAGAAGAGTAATCAAGGGTCTTGCATCGGACAGGACGATTATACTAAGTACTCACATATTACCAGAAGTAAGTATGATATGCGAAAGAGTAGTAATAATCAATAAAGGGCAGATTGCTGCTGAAGACACACCAGACAGGCTTTCTAGCAATCTTTCGAAAATATCAAAACTAAACCTGACTGTAAAAGGCGATAAGGATAAGGTATTAAAGACCTTGGGTAACATACCTAATGTGAAGTATGTTACTATGACTACAAAAGCAGAAGATTCAATATTTAAATATGTGCTTGAAACAAAAAACAACAATGATATTCGTGAAGAGATATTCTTTAGGATGGCAGAAAATAAAATGCCTATATTGGAAATGAAACCTTCTGCTGCAACCCTTGAGGATATATTCATTTCAGTTGTAAACAATACAGGTATAACGCAGACAGAGGAGGAGTAAGATGTCAGCTGTAGCAAAAAAAGAAATAGCGGGATATTTCAAATCCCCCATAGCATATGTACTTATAGGAGTATACATTCTTATAATGTCAATTTATTTCCATCCTGCATTAAAATCCGGATATGGAGATTTTGTTGATGTACTTGATGATGTCGGCATATTCCTTATATTTATAATACCTATTCTCACTATGAGAATTTTGGCAGAAGATAAGAAGAATGGAACGGAAGTGCTTCTTCTTACATCACCAACCTCATTGCCTAAAATTGTTATTGGCAAATTTCTTGCAACATTTACTGTGTTTTTAGTCATAGTAGGCATTTCATTCATATACCCTATAGTTGTGGTTATATTTGAAGGAGTAATTACCACTCAGCTTGTTGGAGCATATATTGGATTTATACTGCTTGGTGCGGCATTCTGTTCAGTCGGAGTATTCTGTTCATCTTTAACTGAAAATCAGATTATTTCTGCAATAATATCATTAGTTATAATGTTTTCGATGTGGATTGCAGACCAATATGCTGCTACTGTCGGAGGCCTGCTTGGAGGCATAATGGAATGGATATCTGTTCTAGCAAGATATAGCGTTTTCACACAAGGACTGCTATCTTTGGATAATATAGTATTCTTTCTGTCTTTTACAGCCTTGATGCTGTATTTGACAGTCAGAGTTATTGAAAGACGCCGTTGGATACAGGGGTAATGATATGAAAAAAGAAAGCAAATTAAGAAAAATATTAACCAGCAAGAGTTTCAAATACGGTACAAGTTCCTTTATCATTGTAGCAGTAGTACTTGCACTGTTTATTGTAATTAATATTACGATTCCGTTATTGGATTTGGAGTGGGACCTTACGCCAGAAGGACTATATACATTGAGTGACACTTCAAAACAGATTTTGGAGGAACTGGATGATGAAGTGGAAATTATTGGTCTTATGGACCCGACAAAAATTAGTTCAGCTTCAAGTTATTACGATGTAATAAGATTTTTGAATTATTATGATGATTACGATAAAGTAACGGTTACTTATGTGGATCCAGATACCAATATTGGTTATGTTTCACAAATCGATCCTACTGGAGCATTGGATCTTACAAGGCAGAATTTTGTAGTTAGAAGAATTAAGGATGGGAATACCAAAGCTGTGAAATATTATGATCTATTCAGCACCTATGTTAGTTCAGATTCAACTTTCGAAATTACTGACACCGGATCAAAGGTCGAGAATGCGTTTACAAGCGCAATAAGTTATGTTACGAGAGACAGCTATTCAAAAGTTTACTTTGTACTTGGGCACAATGAATATTCCTATTTGGATGGATATATAACAGCAAGAGATGTAATGGAACTTAATGGATATGATGTTTCTACATTTGATTTAAGAAGCACTCTTGAAATTCCTTCTGATGCCGATATACTTTTAATAATTAATCCAACAATAGACCTTTTGGATGAGGAAACAAAACTTTTAGAAGATTTTATGAAAAATGGCGGACGTCTGATGATTTGTCTTGGTGCCTTAGAAACAAATGAAAAATTTCCTAACATACAGAAATTCTTGGATTACTACAATATTCAGTATAATTATGACAGAATAAAAGAGTATGATGCGAACTCCTACATGGCAAGCAATCAGTATTATATATTTCCTCAGATTATCGGTACAGAAGCTACTTTGAATGTGTATGACAACATATCATATCTGTTAATACCGAATGCCAGAAGTATTCGTATACTTAATAAATCCAAATCATTCCTTGTAGTGAATCCAATACTTAAGACTAGCGCAATGTCAAAACAGGAGGCATCTATAAGCGGATATGATTCAACTTCAGGAGCAGCTTATACAGGTGCTTCAGTGAAAAGCCTTGCGACAGAATCTAGGCTGATTGTTCTTGGATCTTCCGATTTTATGAGAGATTATATTCTTGTTAACAACAAAGCTTATGAAGCGGATTCCTCTAAATTTTTTGTAGGGCTTGTGAACTGGCTTGAGGGAGATTATTCACAGGTTAATATAGAAGAGAAGAATTACTTTGTAAACATTATTTCAATTACTGCATCACAGGCTAATTTTGTAGCAGTGCTGCTATACATACTACCAGCTTTAATCTTATTATTCGGCGGTATAGTTTACCTTAAGAGGAGGCACTTATAAATGAAGAATCTAAAGACAATCATCATTATCGTTCTTGCGCTAGCTGTAGCTATTGCAGCTTATTTCATAATTGATGACATTATTTCCAAGACAAGAGTTACAAATCCAAATGTTACTGAACTCATTACTCCATCTAATGTGAAATCAACTGATATTCAGCGCTATACATTTTCTATAGCGAATGAACAAACCACAGTAGAGCTGATGGAAGTTAAAGTCAAAGACGAAAACGGTCAAGAGACTACTCAAATGCAGTATAGGTTAGTTAATGAACCGGATAAAGAGTTGAATGACAATATAAATACTGCTCTTGTACAAGCCGCATCATTAGTCTGCGTAAATATAATAGAAGAAAATCCAAAGGACATAGCCAAGTATGGTATAGATTACAACTCTTATTTTGAAGTTGTCCTCAAGGATGGTACAAGCTATAAAGTATATTTCGGTGATGTAATTGATGTAACATTCAATGTTTATGTAATGCGTGAAGGTGTTGATAAGGTCTACACGATTTCTGATACTTCATTCGGGATGCTGACAATTTACAGGGAATATCTTCTCTCTGAAGTTATATTCCCAGGGAACGCGAATAATCTTACATCCTTCTCTTTATACAAAAAAGGCGAACTGGAATTTACAATTGAACCTGATGAATATATAAAGTGGAAACTCGTGGATCCGTTAAATGCTAAAACTTATGCTCAGACAGCACAGGAAATGATTGACAAGACTTATGAGATGGTAATTGGCGAATATGTCAATGTTCTTCCTACAGAAGCAGATTACAAAAATTATGATCTTTTTAATCCGGCTTATTCAGTTAAGGTAATAGCTGATAATAAAACCGTATTCCTTCACATAGGAAGACAGTCCATTGAGGATAACAGTTATTACGCGAAGTTTGATAATTCAGATGAAGTCTTCTTTATATCTGATGATTATTTAGGCTGGATTGATACTGAACTTTTGGAAATCCTTTATCCATTTCCTTATGAGCCGTCAATAAAGAATATAAGTGCGATGCATTATGTTTTTGGAACAGGCGAGGTATATGATGTAATTATAGAAGAACAGGATTATCTGCTAGATGATAAACCTGTAAAAAATTATGAATATACTATAAATGGTGATATTGTTCAATTACAGTATGGAGCTGACTTATATAACATTACATTCTATACTACGGTAATTGTCGATTATGACAAGCAGTGGCAAGGACCTTCAGAGAACCAGAAACCGTATTTTATGATTGAAGTGAATTATACCTCAGGAAACACTGAATATATCTCTTATTACAAACGTGATGATCAGACAATGTATTACATAAGGTATAATCCAGAATTTGACATGATGTCACAGTATACAGGTACTGTTGTTGATTCTGGTCCTGTTATGAACAATATGAAAGAGTTTCTTTTATTATATACTGATTATCTGTATGTTCTTTGTACTGATGGCGAGGAGCATGAGTTTGGAGAATGGATAATTGTCAAGGAAGCCACAGAAGAAGAAGAGGGCTTAAAGCAGAAAGTATGTACTGTATGCGGACATAAGATTTCCGCACCTATATCTGTTATCAAACATACTGATCCAGGCTCATATAAAGGAGCTAACTGGTGGATAATTCTTTTTGCAGTTTTAGTTGTAGGCGGGGTAGGAGCATTCTTTCTTATTAAGAATGCAAAGAAGAAGAAGCAAGAGGAGAAATAGATAAGACAGGATGAAGATATTTATAAAGCATGCCCTAAAGATAATGTTCGCATATACGACTGCGGCTGCTGTGTTTACATTCTTTGTAATAGCACCGCTATCAATGGCGAATAATATGACCTTATGGCTTTTAATGTATTCCTTTGTAATGTTCTTATTCATGTTCTTTATGGTATCAAAAACCGCTTTTTCCATAGGGAAAGCTGAAAGATATGATAATAATTTGCATCCTAACATTGCAAAAGGTTTTCTATACGGGACAGCAGCTATGATACCTTACCTTATTCTTGGGCTTATACATTTGCTGATTTTTGATAACTCATTGGAAATAGGGTTAAGGATATTCCATTATATTTTTCGATGTGCTCTCGGACCGATGTATTTCATGATTAACACTCTTGAATATACATGGTATGCCTTTTTAGCAGCTTATGCTACAGTACCAGTGATAAGCGGGTTATGGTATATTATGGGACTTAAGGGTATTGAAAAATTAAGCATAACAAAAAAAATTAAAGATGATGAGGATTTCCTGAAATGAATGAAAAGATATTTAATAAATATAATAAAGTTATGCAAAAGGTTTTTGAAGAAAAAATGGATGATGTCACTACAAGAAAAGATTACTTTTTTTTAATTTCAACTGCAAGAGAAAAATTCGAAACTGAGCTTATAGACGGTCTGAGTATTGAACAGGTTCTTAGGAAAGAAATCGAAAAGGAAGGTATAGATAATGTTCTTGATATTGCATTAATGATATGTGATATGTATCTTCCTTATACTCTTGTATCGATTATTCATGAGATTATAGGAGTTGAAGGCATTAAAGAAAGGATACTGGATGAAACTCGTCCTCAGTCTGACAGAGCTTCTTTAGTGAATGCTCTTGCAGGGTATGATACTGATGATGTCAGGTCTTTTCTTATTGATATTGTCACTTCAACAGATTCGGAATTAATAAGGGAAGAAGCATCTGATGTATTATCATATTTCGATATGGACTCAGTATATAATGATATTTCCAGATATTTTAATCTAAAGGAAATTAATGAAGATCTGCTTTCCGTACTTGTACAGATATACAAAGAATCTGACAAAAAAGATCAGATATATAAAATACTAAGAGTGCATTTTCTTAATGCAGACAAAAAAGGTCTTGTTGCAAATCTGATGGCAGATTTGAACGACGGAAGAGCAGTAGCTTTTTTAAGAGGTTACCTTGCAAAGAGCATGTACGAAATCAAGAAGTCTGAAATTGTTGATATTTGCGGAGCAATTAGCAGGATGGGTGGATATGTGGAAGATTTCATAAAATATAATCCTAATATGGAATCCTGAGCACATAGTCTAAATCAATTGCTAATTGACATGATATAATTATTTTTATATAATTTGTCGAGTGATTATTTATACTGGAGTAGGTGATGGAGGCAAAAAAAAGAATATCTGAAGCGGTAATACGCAGATTGCCGAGATATCTTAGGTACATAGGGGAGTTGAAAGAAAGCGGTATCTTAAAAGTATCTTCATCCGAGCTAGGCGAAAAAATGGGTATGACAGCATCACAGATTAGGCAGGACTTCAGTTATTTTGGTGGTTTTGGTCAACAAGGATATGGATATAATGTAGATGTTCTATATAAAAGCATGAAACAGATACTTCTTAAGGAACAAGGTTTTACAGTAATAATTATTGGAGCAGGTAATTTGGGTACTGCTCTAGCGAAATATAATAATTTTCATAATAGAGGATTCGACATAATTGGCATATTTGACATAAATCCAAAGCTTATTGGTAAAACAATAAATGGAACCGTGATAATGTGTATAGACAAGCTTGAAGAATTCATTTCACAGCATGAGACTGATATTGCGATACTGTCATTACCTCGAAGTGAAACAAAAGATATCGCATCAAGGGTAGCAAATGCAGGAGTTAAAGGTTTATTTAATTTTTCTCCGATGGATTTGAAGCTTCCACATGAAATACCGATAGAGAATGTCCATCTCAGTGACAGTCTGATGGTGCTGGGATATAAAATAAAGAATTTTCAAGAGGAGAAATAGATGAAAACATACACCACGACTAATATCAGAAATGTAGTATTAATGGGACATGGAAGCTCTGGCAAGACAACTCTTGCAGAAGCCATGCTTTTCCTTTCAAAGGGAATCGACAGATTTGGCAATATCACAGATGGAAACACCACATGTGACTTTGACCCTGAGGAAATAAGAAGGAAATTTTCAATTAATACCTCATTAGCACCAATTGAATGGAAAAATAATAAATTAAATATACTTGATACTCCAGGATATTTTGATTTTGCAGGTGAAGTGAAATGTGCGTCAAGAGCTGCTGAAATTGGGCTTATACTTCTTTCAGCAAAGAATGGAGTAGAAGTCGGAACAGAGAAATCATGGGATTATGCAGAGGAAGTCAATATAAGCAGAGCATTCTTCGTAAGCAAGCTTGAGGAAGAAAATGCAGATTTCTTTAAAGTATGCCAAGAGTTGCAGGATAAGTTTGGTAGTAAAGTTATACCTTTCCAGTTTCCTATGATTGAAGATGGTCAATTTAAAGGAATTATTGATGTAGTATCAAAAAAAGCATATATAGTACAAAACAAGACTACTGAAGTATCTGAAATACCTGCACAGTATGTAGCAAAAGCTGAAGAGCTTAGAGAACCTATTATGGAAGCGGTAGCAGAAACTGATGAAGAGCTCATGGAGAAGTATTTTGAAGGAGAGCACTTTAGTGATGATGAAATTATAAAAGGCCTTATTCAGGGTATAGAAGATGATGCGATATTCCCGATATACTGTGGGTCTTCTATGCAAATGACAGGTATTGATGTTCTGATGGACTCTTTAATATCTTTCTTCCCCTCACCTGCAGCATACAAGGTGCACGCAGTTAAAGCAGGAACAGATGAGCAGGTTGAATTAAATCCTTCAAGTGATGAAAAATTCTGTGGGATTGTATTTAAGACAATGGTAGATGCTTTTGTAGGTAAAATATCATTGATAAAAGTATATTCTGGAGAGTTGAAATCCGATATGGTCGTATTCAACAGTAGGACATCAGATACTGAAAAAATTTCCAACCCATTTATACTCAAGGGCAAGAAACAGGAGTCATGTGAGAAAGCTGTAGCAGGCGACATAGTAGCTGTTGCAAAGCTTACGAATACACAAACGAATGATACATTATCTCTTCAGTCATTCCCTCTTGAACTCAAAAAAATTGATTTTCCAAACCCTTCAATATCCTTAGCAGTTGAACCACTTGCAAAAGGAGATGAGGATAAAATAGGTGCAGGTTTAAACAAGCTTCGTGATGAAGATCCTACATTCAGGGTAGAAAATAATCCTGAGACCAAACAACTTCTTGTAAGTGGTCTTGGCGAACAGCACATTGATGTTATTACAAGCAAACTGAAAGCTAAGTATGGAGTCTCAGTCAAGCTTACAGATCCAAGAATTCCTTATAGAGAGACAATAAAAAAGAAGCTTGAAGCAGAAGGAAAACATAAGAAGCAATCCGGCGGTCATGGCCAGTATGGGCATGTAAAGATAGTATTTGAACCTAATGATGTGGAAGATCTTGTTTTTGAGGAAAAAATATTTGGAGGTTCAGTACCAAAGAACTACATACCAGCCGTCGAAAAAGGATTGAGGGAATGTGTTGTAAAAGGAGTTTTAGCAGGTTATCCTATGGTAAGGCTTAAAGCCACTCTTATTGACGGCTCATACCATGATGTCGACTCTTCTGAAATGGCATTTAAGATTGCTTCTAGTTTAGCATACAAGAAGCTTATTGATGCTTCACCAGTGCTTCTTGAACCAATAATGTCTTGTGAAGTTATGATTCCCGATGCATACATGGGAGATATTATAGGTGATATGAACAAAAGAAGAGGTAGAATACTTGGGATGAATCCAGCAGAAAAAGGATATCAGAAAGTAATAGCTGAAGTACCTCATGCTGAAATGTTCAAATATGCTACTGATCTTAGGAGCATGACACAGGGTAGAGGTTCATTCACAATGAAATTGGAAAGATATGAAGAAATGCCTGCTAACATGGCTGAGAAGGTTGTAGCAGCTGCAAAGAAAGATGCAGAAGAAGAATAAATTTCGAAGTATAAACTAAAAATAACTAAAAGAATAGGGAAAAAAACCTGTTCTTTTTAATATATAACAGGAAGGTATATGTTAAAATAAAAACGGACGCATCTTCGTTTGCAAATTAAGGAGGTGGATTATGGATTCAATTTATCGTGCACGATGGATAACAACAGATATGTCACCAGATGATTATTCTGCAAGAATGTTTCAAAGGACAGTGAAGTTTAATAAAAAAGTAATAAAAGCTGTTTTTCATGTCACTGCTCTTGGATTATATGAAGCATATGTAAATGATAAACATGTGGGGAAAAATTTCAGGTTTCTGCCTGGATGGACTCATTATACTAGAAGAGTACAGTATCAGTCTTTTGATGTCACAAATTTGATTAAAAAGGATGAGGCAATCTTAGAAGTACATGTTGCAAGAGGCTGGTTTAGCGGACATATAAGCGGGGAATGCATAAGAATGCCATTAGCGCTAGTATGCGCATTGGATGTTGTTTTTCAAGATGGGACAAAAGATTTCTATATCAGCATGGCTAATGACAGTTGGAAGGCTGCAAAAACAAAAGTAGTATTTTCCGATATATATGATGGAGAGATATATGATGACAGGTTGGAACTGCATGACTTCCAACCTGTAAAAATAGCTCATGGTTATAATCCTAATGATTTAGTAAAACATCAGGGAGAGTATGTCAAGGAACAGGAGATACTACCAGCTTTGAGACTAATAACCTCTCCTAAAAACGAAAGAATCATAGATTTTGGTCAAAATCTGACAGGTTATGTAAAATTCACGGTCAAAGGGAAAAAAGGTCAGAAATTCGCTTTATCGCATGCTGAGATACTTGACAATGAGGGTAATTTCTATACTGATAATCTTAGGAAGGCTAAACAGTATGTAGAGTATATATCAAATGGCCGAATGAGCACCTATTCCCCTCATTTTTCCTTCCAAGGATTCAGATACATAAGATTAGATGAATGGCCTGATAATGTTAAATTGGAGGATGTAAAGGCTGTTGTAGTGCATTCAGACATGAAGCGTACTGGATACTTTGAAAGTTCAAACATTTTTCTTAATAAATTGTTTGCTAACACAATTTGGAGTCAGAAAGGAAATTTTCTAGATGTTCCTACTGACTGTCCCCAAAGAGATGAACGTTTGGGATGGACCGGTGATGCACAGGTTTTCGCCAAGGCAGCTTCATACAATTTCGATGTCAAGAAATTCTTCACCAAATGGCTCGCTGATCTTTCTTTAAGCCAAGGTGCAAATGGTGCGGTGCCGGTTGTAATTCCTATAAGGTATTCATATACCGGCGTGTCTTCAGCATGGGGTGATGCTGCAACTATAATACCATTCCAGATGTATCTTACATATGGAGATAAAAAAATACTTGAATCACAGTATGAAAGCATGGTTTCATGGGTGGATTATATTAAAAATTCCTCAGATAATCCATATATATGGAATAATGGGAACCATTATGGAGACTGGCTTGCACTGGATGTGCCTTTCGGGACTTACAAGGGTAAAACAGATATCAATCTTATATCCACAGCTTATTATGCTAACAGTGTGAATATATTAAGAAAAACATCTAGAATTTTGAAAAAAAATCAAAAAGTAATCAGTTATTATGAAAAATTATACAGTAATATCATAAAAGCTTTCAACGAAACATTCTGGCAGAACGATAAATTACTCACAGACACTCAAACGGCATATGTACTTGCTTTACATTTTCATCTTTTGTATGAAGACAGAATAAATACAGCTGTATTAAATTTAGTCAGAAAACTACATGAATTCAATGATAAGATATCAACAGGTTTTCTGGGGACTCCATATATACTTCATGTTCTTGCAGATAATGGGTATGCTGCATTGGCATATCAATTGCTTCTTGAAAGAGAATATCCTTCATGGATATATCCTATAACAAAAGGAGCAACAACAATATGGGAACACTGGGATAATATTAAACCTGACGGTACATTCTGGAGCAAAGACATGAACTCCTTTAATCATTATGCATATGGTGCAGTTGTAGATTTCATTTATGAGAAAGTAGCAGGTATCAGGATTGATGAGACTGACCCGGGATTCAAAAATATCATATTTAAGCCGATAGTATTGAAAGAATGCGGTTTGACATATGCAAAAGCTACTATTAAGACAAAGAATGGTGACATATCTGCTTATTGGAAAATTGATGGAAACAAAATATTATATAATTTCGAGGTACCTAAAAAAAGCACTGCAAGTATTTATTTAAGTAATTCATATAATGTTGGACCTGGAACATATGAATACATAGAACAGTTATAAAAGAAAAGAGGATTATTCCTCTTTTTTTGTCTGTCCGTATCTGAAATGTTTTCTGCATAAAGGTATATATGTATCATTTCCTCCAAGTAAAAACTGAGGACCTTCACGTACTATTTTACCATCACTGCCTATTCTTGCATTGCATGTCGCTTTCTTGCCACACCAGCAAATTGTCTTAATTTCTTCAATAGTATCCGCCCATGCCAAAAGATAAAGGCTGCCCTCGAAAAGTTTGCCTTGAAAATCTGCTCTTAATCCGTAGCATATAACAGGGATGTCCAAATCATCTGCAATGTGCACAAGTATTTCTACCTGTTCTTTGGTAAGGAATTGAGCTTCATCAATAACTATGCAGTCATATTTTTTTAAAGCTTCATCAGGTAGTTTTAAGAATGTATCAGCATATTTGCAATTCATCTTAAGCCCGCACCTAGATACATTTATGTGTTCTCCGTCACGCATATCAGAAACGGGTTTCAGTAACACAGCTGTCTGATTTCTTTCCATATAGTTATAAACTACCATTATCGCATTTGCGGATTTCGAGCTCCCCATCGCTCCGTATCTGAAATATAGTTTAGACATAATTCCCTCCAGAAGATTTAAATAAAGTATATCATCCATGAGTGTTGATTTAAATAGAGGTTGAAAAAAAACTGCAATTTGATATAATAAAGTCAAAGAAAGTCAAAGGTGATATATTATGGCAAGATTGAGTGACATAATAGAAAACTTCATAAAAGATATGATAGAGGAGACTGATGGTGAAATTGAGATTCAGAGAAATGAACTTGCAAATTACTTTAATTGTGTACCTTCTCAAATAAATTATGTCATTGCAACCCGATTTAATTCAGAAAGAGGCTATTTTGTAGAAAGCAAAAGGGGTGGTGGAGGACATATAACGATAAGCCGTATGTCCACAGACAAACCTTATGACTATTTTATGCACATCATACTGTCTATGGGTGATGAGATAAGCCAACATTCTGCAGATATATATATAGAGAATTTTATAGATCTGAATATTATTTCTGAATCTGATAAAAAGCTATTGAAAGCAGCAGTTAATGATAATTCATTAAAAAGCGTTTCTGTTTATTTAAGAGACAGGGTTCGAGCTGATATTTTGAAGAATATGCTTATGAAAATTATAATCTAGAGGAGAGCTTATGGCTAAGAGTAACAATTATTTTGTTTGTACATCCTGTGGTTATGAAACTGTCAAATGGATGGGCAAATGTCCTTCATGCCTGGAATGGAATACTTTTGAAGAAGTAAATGAAATAAAGAATGCGAAAATTGATAAAATCCGAGAAATAAAGTTAGATACGGTAGAGGATATAAATTACAGCGAATCATCTAGAATCAGTAGCGGTTTAGAAGAAATGGATAGAGTTCTAGGAGGAGGTATTGTATCTGGTTCAGTAATACTGGTAGGAGGAGATCCCGGAATAGGTAAATCTACAATTCTATTGCAATTATGTCAATACGCAAAGACAGATAACACCATAATGTATATTTCTGCTGAAGAAAGCATCAGCCAGCTTGGGCTTCGTGCAAAAAGAATTGGATTAGTAAGAGGAAATGTAAAATTATCGTCTGAAACAGATACTGATGTCATATGCCAAGCAATTACACAAAATAAACCGGCAATAGCTGTTGTTGATTCAATACAGACCGTCTATTCGGGTCAGATACCTTCAATTGCCGGAAGCGTAAATCAAATAAAGAATTCTACTTTAATGTTAGTTAATACTGCAAAGCAATCAGACACTTCCTTATTTATTGTAGGACATGTTACAAAAGAAGGAAATATTGCAGGACCGAAGCTTTTAGAGCATATGGTTGATACGGTTCTGTACTTTGAGGGTGAAAGCGGTTCTTCTTTTAGGATTCTGAGAAGTGTCAAGAATAGGTTCGGATCAACAAATGAAATAGGTGTATTTGAAATGAGCAATACAGGTCTATCACAGGTAACAAATCCTTCAGCATTTATGCTTGAAGGAAGAAACATGAATGCGCCTGGTACAGTGGTACTGCCTTTATTGGAAGGTTCAAGAACACTTATGGTTGAAATTCAGGCTCTTGTCTGTCCTACTAATTTCACAATGCCAAGGAGGATGGCTTCAGGAATAGATCAGAACAGAATTAATATGTTAATGGCTGTTATGGAGAAGAATACAGGTATGAAACTTTATAATCATGATGCATATATTAATGTTGCTGGCGGTATAAAAGTAAACGAGACTGCCTGTGATTTGGCTGTAGTTGTTGCAATTGCCTCGAGTTATACAGGACGAAAAGCTGATGGCGGATGTGTTGTTATCGGTGAAGTAGGTCTTACTGGAGAAATTCGCTCAGTGAATGGTATAGATAAACGTATAAATGAAGTTGTGAAAATGGGCTATACAAAAGCTGTAATACCAAAAGCTAATATTAAATCAGTAAGCAATTTCAAAGATCAGATAAGTATTATAGGCGTGTCTGATGTCGCTCACGCAATTGATGCATCTTTAACGAAATAGCTTTTTTTCATATATTTCGAAGAAACGGTTTTTGACACTTGATTCAAAAAAGTGTATAATTAAATATGAGGTATAAATTGAGTTACAGTATTGGAGATAAAATTGTATATCCTATGCATGGAGCAGGCGTTATCGTAGATAAGGTCAATAAAAAGATAATGGATGAGATTCGGTGCTATTTTATAGTTAAAAGCCCCATTAGCGAAATGGTAGCTATGCTTCCTGTAGAAAATATGGATACTATAGGTGTAAGGGACGTCATGACAAATATTGAAGCAGATAATCTTCTTACTGAAATAAAGACAATGAATACTGTTGAAAATACTAACTGGAATAAGAGATATCGTGAGAATATGGAAAAACTTAAAGATGGCACAATACATGAGATAGCTCAGATAGCTAAATCCTTAATGACTCGAGACAAGAGCCTCTCTACAGGAGAGAGAAAATTAATGATTAATGCGAAAAATGCAGTCTTAAGTGAAATTATGCTTGCTAAAAATATTACGCTAGATCAAGCGGAAGAAGCTTTAAAAGAAAGTATATATTGCGATAGTGTAAATGAGGTAGAATAACACATGGGGCCCATAAGAGCTATTATCGCTTCTGGAGGTACATCGAGCAGGATGGGCGGGATAAACAAACTAACTGCAATTCTTGATGGAATACCAGTAATAATAAGAACAGTAAAAGCATTTTATGATTTAAAATATATCGAGCAAATAATACTTATTATACCAAAGGATGATGAATCTTTATATTTATCATTACTGGCAAAATACCGTATGGATTCAAAAGTTAAATTCGCATATTCTGGAATTAATCGCAGAGAGTCAGTATATAATGGATTAATGATGCTTGATGATGAAGAAGGCATAGTATTGATTCATGATGGAGCAAGGCCTTTAGTTTCTAGACAAATTATTGACGAATGTATTGAAGGAGCGAAACGATATGGCGTATGTGTCGCTGCTTCAAAAAATACAGATACGATAAAAAAAGCAGACAGTATTATGTTCGTGGAAAAAACTCTTGAAAGGGAAAAAATATATAATGCTCAGACACCTCAGGCATTTAAAACAGAATTTGCTATTGCTTTCCATAAAAGAGCGAAAATAGATAATCTAGATGTTACGGATGACAGCATGATTGCGGAGCATTACGGGCATAATGTTAAAATTATCGAATCAGACCCCTCAAATATTAAAATAACTACAAAAAGAGACCTTTTAGTAGCTCAAGCGCTTTTAGCTGACTGTGATTAAGCAAAAACACATAATACCATAGCCTTTCCCAAATGATGTAAGGCCTTCTCCTGATGTTGCTGTCAGTCCTATATTCTTTTTATCGATTCCTAATAACGATGCAATATTTTCTTTCATAATGTCTATATATGGAAACAAGACAGGAGACATGCATTCGATAGTAAAACTAACATGCTCTATTTTATACTCAAGGCTTTTCAAAGCTTCCTTGACATAAAAAGAACTGTCAGTAAGTCCTGCTTTACACATAAGGTCAGCAGTTTTTCCTAGTATGTTAACTGAAGTAATTCCGCTAATTGCATTTGTAAGAGCATGGTATATGACATCTCCGTCACTGTTTGCCAAAAGCCCTGCATGACCTTTTATATGAACACCAGCAAGAATTAATTTTCTGTCAGGTTCCTGTGAGAAACTGTGGCTGTCCTGCCCAATCGCGCATTTCATGGTGTCACCTCCATTGTGTTGTTTATCAGATTCTATAATATCATATTCTGAAATCATCAGACATCACAAGATAGATATTTTAATAAGAATCTACTTATAGTTATGTAAAGTTAACAAAAAATACACACATAACAAGCCTTTATATGGTATATTAATCATGTTGAAAGGAAGGTGCATATGGAAAGCTGGTATTATGAAAAAACTGTATACAGAAAAAAAACAGGTAAAGATGATTTGATATCATTAGCTTCTGTTGTTGTAACATTAGCGATATGCATAATATCTTTTTACTTTTTAAAAACTTATTCATTCATCATATGGTTAGCAGCAGTATATGCCTGCTACAGGATTATCGCTTCAAGAAAATATGATTACGAATATATATTTGTTGAAGATACAATGACTATTGACAAGATAATCAATAAAAGCAGAAGAAAAAACATATTCACTCATTCTCTAAAGGATTTCGAGATACTTGCATATAAGGATTCAGCATATGCAAATGAATATGCAAATAATGTTCAGCAGATAATTGATGCATCAGTCCCAAATTCAGAGGATACTATTTTCGGCGTCGCATATTACAAATCTATGAGGACATTGGTATATTTCGAGCAAGATGACAGGGTGATGGAATTTATACGAAAATATGCGCAGTACAAATTCAAGGAGTAATTATTGAAGAAAATCTGGAAATTCATTTTTTTATTCTTAATAATATCAGTTCTTTCAGCAACCGTACTTATAGCTTTTGATGCTACATTGGATTACATAAAAGACAAATATTTACCTAACCAGAAGACAGCTAAGTATTTTTCTGATGAATATACTGATCTTGTAATAAATTTTTCCAAAGTGAATTACGAAAAACCAGTAAGGATAGTAAATGGAGAAATACTATTAAGATATGAGGTTATAAAAGAATTTATCGATCCTTATATATATTATGATGAAACACGTGCGAAAGTCATTATCACTACAAAAGACAAGGTTATTTATATTACTGAAAATAGCCTTATAGCCGAACTAAACAAAAAAGACCTTAAGCTGGATACTGCAAGCATCAGATACGAAGGCATCTTATATGTTCCGATAAGCCCATTTTTATATATGTGGAATATCAATGCGAAATATATCGAACAAACGGATGTTGTTATAATCGAATCCTATAGAAACTATGATTATACAGCTACAGTAAACATTTCAGATGCCCAGTTGAGGAAAGGCCCTTCCATTAAAGAACCTGTTTATATCTCAAATATTCCAATGGATCATTTACTATACATAAACAAGATTTTCGGTGAATGGACTTATCTTATGACATATGATGGTTTTACTGGGTATGTAGAAACTAAGCATCTTGATATTCAAATTAAAGCTAATGAAGTAGAAATCGAGTATAAAGAAAAAGAACTTTTTCTTCCAGATTATGTAATTCTTTCATGGCATTATGTGCATTCAAGCTTGGTAACTTCGGTTCCCTATTATGCTGATGTTAATGTCATTTCTCCTACCTTTTTCACAGTTATAGATGAGAAGGGAACCATATCAAGCAGTGCTTCTTTAAAATATATGGAGAACGCGCACAAAAGAGGGTATACAGTATGGCCTTTAATTAATAATATTTTCGCAAATAGAGGACAGATTAGCACAGTTTTAGCAGACAGCGATGCGAGAAGACATGTGATAGACCAAATACTGGCATATGCTTATATTTATAAGTTTGACGGTATAAATGTGGATTTTGAAAACTTGTATTTATCTGATAAGGAAAATCTCACACAGTTTATAAGGGAACTGGTGCCTTTAGCACATCAAATGAATCTCGCTGTATCCATTGATGTGGGTATTCCGGGAGGGTCTGAAGGTTATTCTTTATGTTATGACCATGAACAGCTTGGTAAAGCTGCAGATTATGTTATGGTTATGACATATGACCAGTTCTGGAGTACGCATGAACAAGGGGGATCACAGGCTCAGCTTTCATGGGTGGAAGCCAATCTAATAAATACTTTGAAGCTAATACCAAATAATAAGCTTGTTCTTGGTATACCAGCATATACTAGGTTATGGAAAACTGAAAATACTGGTAAAGTAACACTTGATAAAACTCTTACTGCTGATCAGGTTGTTAAGCTTATAGGTGAAAAGCAGCTGACTCCTGTTTGGGAAGAAGAACGTGATGGTTTTATTAGCGGACAATACTATATTGAGTTTAAAGAAGAAGGGAACCTTTACAGGGCATGGATAGAAGATGATGCATCAGCCCGATTAAAAGCCAAGCTTGCTGCAGAATATGATTTAAGAGGTGTCTGCATCTGGATGATGAGTCAGACGAATAAGTCTGTTTGGGAAGCAATTCTGGAAGGGTTTAATATAGATACAAATTAGTTACTAAATAACAGCGCGGCATGATATAATTAGTTAAAACTTCAGTGAGGTATAACATGAAAATTCAAGTTAATTATGAAGATATCTTTAAAAGGTTCAATGGGCAGCTGCCAGAAGGTGTTTTTTTGAATACAAATTATGAAGGTGAGTATAACACAATGACTATCGGTTGGGGACTGATGGGAATATGTTGGGGAAAACCTATTGTATGTGTTGCAGTGCGATTGTCCAGGCATACATTTAGTCTTATAGAAAAGTCAAATAAGTTTACAATAAGCATTCCCAAAAGCGCATTAATGAAAAAAGAGCTCGCAATTTGCGGGACCAAATCTGGAAAGGAAACAGACAAATTCGAATTATGCGGATTTGAAAAAAAAGAAATAATAGATAAATGTGATCTTCATATCGAATGTGAAGTAGTACAGAAAACACTAATGGATAAAAATAATATTGAGAAATCTATAAAAGACAGATATTACAAGATAGATGACTATCATATGTTTTATTTTGGTGCAATAAAAGATTGTTATTATACTAAAGAGGATTAAAAATGAAAAATGTTTGTGTAATTTTCGGAGGCACTTCTACAGAGCATGAAGTTTCCCGTATATCGGCTTCAAACCTTATTAAGAATCTGGATAAAAAGAAGTATTCATTGACAGTAATAGAGATATCAAAAAAGAATGAATATTTTCTGTATGAATACCAGGACGATGATTCATTTTTTAACAAAATTATCGCTAATGATAATGACCTTGTTAAAAAACAGATTACACCAGATATTAAAATGTTTGTAAGAATGGGTATTGATGTAGTATTCCCAATTATTCACGGCACTATAGGAGAGGATGGCAAACTTCAAGGATTTTTGGAATTATGCGACATTCCATATGTAGGTTGTGATGTGCTTTCATCGGCAGTTTGTATGGATAAAGTGCTATGTAAGGATATACTATCTAAAAACGGTATAGCAGTTGCGGATTATTTGTGGTTTACTTGTGATGAGATTACTAAATCATTAAATAATGTTATAAAATCCATAGAAAACAGATTTGCATACCCTGTTTTTGTTAAACCTTCCGAATGCGGATCTTCTGTTGGGATAAATAAAGCAAAAAATGTAGAAAGTTTGAAAAAAGCTCTTGTTTTCGCCTCACGGTTTTCCAGGAAAGTCTTGGTTGAGGAGTTTATAGAAGGGGAGGAACTGGAAGTAGCAGTATTAGGATCATATGAGAAAGTATCTTCTTCAGGAGTAGGCCAGATACTATCATCCAATGAATTCTATGATTACAGCGCTAAGTATCTTGATGGAAAAAGCTTGACAGTAATGCACCCTGACATACCAGATTCATCAGCACGTGAAATAAAAAAGATAGCAGAGAAAGCATTTTTAATTATAGGCTGTTATGGCATGGCAAGAGTAGACTTTTTTCTTACAAAAGGCAGGAAAGCAATTGTCAATGAAATTAATACAATTCCTGGATTTACAGGTATAAGCATGTATCCTAAATTATGGGAACAAGCAGGTATGACATATAGCAGTCTACTCACAAAACTCATAATGCTTGCAGAAGAGAGAAAAAAAAGATATAGATTTAAACTTGATTATGAGGGTATAAATAATGACTGATGGTAAAATAGGAGTATTTGATTCTGGCATAGGCGGGCTTACAGTGTTGAAAGAAATAATTAATTATCTACCCAATGAAGATATAATATATTTCGGAGACGGTAAGAGGACTCCGTATGGTGGAAAATCCAAGGAAACAATTGAACTTTTCGCTTTACAGAGCATGAAATTCCTTGTTTCAAAGGGTACAAAAGCCGTTGTTATAGCTTGCAATACAGTTAGCTCTAATGCAATGGATGCAATCAGGGCAAACTACAGCATACCGGTTATCGGTGTAGTATCCACCACTGCTCAGCTTGCATTTTCAGAATCTAGAAATAAAAAAATCGGAGTAATAGGTACAAAAGCTACAATAGAAAGCTGTGCTTATGAAAAAGCTTTAAAATCTATCGATAAATCTGTATATGTCTATCAGAAAAGCTGTCCTTTATTTGTCCCGCTTGCTGAAGAAGGAATTGAATGGTGGGATGATGAAATAACTGAGATGGTTGCTAAAAGATATTTCAAATTTTTCAATAACACGGATATAGATACACTTATACTCGGGTGCACGCATTATCCTCTTTTAAAAAAAATTATCAAACGTACTATAGGGGACAATGTTAACTTAGTGGATTCTGCATTGATAACAGCCAGAAAGACAAAAGTAATGTTGGAACAAGCAAAATTACTTACGACAGACAAAAAAAAAGGTAGTCTTGAAATATATACTTCGGACAGTATTGAAAGATTTCTACCTTTATGTTCTGCAATTTTAGGTATGAATAATATTAATATACAAAAATGTGATGTAGGAGAATAAATTTATGAAAGACAGATTACGTTTCAGACAGATTCATTTAGATTTTCACACAAGCGAGCTCATTAAAGGCATAGGTGCTGAATTCGATGCAGATGATTTTGCCAAAACTCTAAAAGATGCGCATGTAAATTCCATTACATGCTTTGCAAGATGTCATCATGGAATGATTTATTATGATTCAAAAATTAACAAAGAGAGAATACATCCTTATCTTGTTGAAAAAGATCTTTTAAAGAAGCAGATTGAGGTTTGCCATAAAAATGATATTAAGGTACCTGTATACACAACAGTTCAATGGGATATGTATACTGCAGTAAGACACCCTGAATGGCTTGTAAGAAAGACAGATGGGTCTTGTGAAGGAGATTACTTTAATAAAGATGGATTTTACGAAAGATTATGTGTTAACACACCATATATTGATTTTTTAAAGAAGCATGTGACTGAATTTGTGACAGAATTAAACTGTGATGGAGTATTTTTTGATATCGTAAGCGAAATGGATTGTTCTTGTACATACTGTATGGAAAGCATGAAAAATAAAGGGATGAATCCCCTTGACGAACAGGACAGGAAATTACACTACAGACAGGTAATGAACCAGTTTAAAAAAGAAATGTCCTCTTTAGTCTGGTCTATAAGACCTGGAATTTTAGTGTTTTTCAACAGCGGACATGTCTCATTTAAGGATAAGCTTCCATCTAAAGATACATATTCACATTATGAGATAGAAAGTCTTCCTAGTGGTGGTTGGGGTTACATGCATTTTCCTGTAACATGCAGATATACAAGAAATCTTGGCAAAGATTATTTAGCTCACACAGGTAAATTCCATACCAGCTGGGGTGACTTTCATTCATTTAAAAATGTGGAAGCTCTTGAATATGAAATATTCAGAATGCTTGCACTTAATTCCAAATGTCTTATAGGCGATCAATTGGAACCATCATGTGCTTTATCAAAACCGGTATATGACCTTATTGGAAAGGTATATGCAAAAGTTGAAGAAAAAGAGCCCTGGTGCACTAATGCTGATCACATTGCCGAGATAGGCGTGTTCGTGCCTACAGATGAAAAAAGCAGAGTTTCATCCTCTCAAGCAGCTATTGAAAGCCTGCTAAGCCAGCTGTCATATCAATTTGATTTTATTGATCAGGATATGGATTTTTATAAATATAAACTGTTGATTATACCTGAGAGAATTACTATTGATGATAATATGGATAAGAAGCTTTGTGAGTATCTAAAGAACAATGGGAAAGTAATATCTGTATTTGATTCCATATTTTCGCAATCTTCAGTAAAAATCATAAAAGAAACAGTTGATGATTATAATCAACCTGTTAAGGGAAGATTTATTGCAAGAAACGGATATGCGGATTATGTCATACCCACTGACGTCATAGGCAGAGATTTGTATAAAACCGAGTATGTTATGTATGTAAAAGGTATGGAAACAAAAACTGATAAAGGCCAATGTCTTGTTAAAGCATATGAGCCGGTATTTAATAGATCATATAAACATTTTTCATCTCATCTTCAGGGACCTTCATCACATATTGATGCATATGATGCGGTTGTTATTAATAAAGATAGAAATGCCATCTATTTCAGCCATCCGATTTTTGAGATATATAATAAAAAAGGCCCTAAATGGATAAAAAGTATGCTCAATGATGCTATCAAGCTTCTAATGAAAGATAAACTTGTCAGTCATGATGGCCCTTCAACAATATTTACTTCTATGAATGTGCAAAAAGAGGAAAAGAGATATATCCTTCATATGCTCCATTACATACCCGAAAGAAGGTGTACTGATTTTGATGTTATAGAAGATGTCATACCTTTATATAAAATTAAAATTAAGATGAACTTGCCAAAGAGAATAAAAAGTATCAATATAGTACCTCAAAACAAGCCTATCAGATTTTCAACTAAAGGAAAAATAGTATCATTTACTTTGGATAAACTGGAAGGACATTGTATGTTAAGTATTGAATATGAAGAGTAAACCGTTATTTTACAAGGATCATATGCTTCTTTCAGATGTAAATCCCTATGATATAAATCTAAAGGATACCTTTGAATGTGGACAGTGTTTCAGGTGGGAAAGAATAGACGATGAAAATACATATTTAGGAATTGCGCATGGCAAGATACTTCGTGTTGAACAGGATGATAATTCTATTAAACTGTTCTGTAACAAACAGGATTTTTTAGATATCTGGTATGATTATTTTGATTTGGGAACAGATTATAATGAAATCAAGGAAATATTAAGAAAAGATGACATCATGAATAAAGCAATATCATCAGCTCCTGGTATCAGAATACTCAACCAAGAACTTTTTGAAACAACAATCAGTTTTATAACTTCATCCAATAGCAATATAAAAAGGATTACGAAAAATATAAAAGACTTAAGCATGTTACTGGGAGAACCTATTAAAGAAGGGTATTATGCTTTTCCTACCATTGAAGCAATCAGTACAGCAAGCATTTGCACAATAAATAATTGTAGAGCAGGATTCAGATGTGAATACATTCATAAATCAGCTGGAATTATTAAAAATATGTCAACTGACTTTAATAAGTCTAGATTTCGGGATATCGGATATCAAAATGCAAAAAAGGAGCTTATGCAGCTTAAAGGGGTAGGCCAGAAGGTTGCTGATTGCATAATCCTGTTTGCTGGTATTTCATCATATGCTTTTCCGACAGATGTTTGGATTAAAAGAATAATGGAGAATTTGTATATAAAAAGAACAGTCAATCTTGATTATGTTTTGAAATACGGACAAGAAAAATTCGGTAATCTGGCAGGTTATGCACAACAGTATCTTTTTCATTATGCAAGAAGCTTTAGTCTCAAAACATAAGTATATCACAACACTTGGTAATATAAAATATTGATATCAAAGATATATTATAGTATAATTCAGATAGATGAATTCCTGAGGTACACGACAACCCTTGTATTTGAACCTACAGTAATTTGACGGGATCTAGAAGTATGAATGCGGATGTCAGGCCGTAATCTGACGGAAGACAGAAACAGGCATCATAGAACCCACCTGGCGTACGCTAGGCGTCAAACAAAAGGGCCGGTATTTTGGGAATTTTTATGTATCTTTCATTCATCTGATTGTTTTAATACTTCCTATACTGTTTCCATATATCCAAAACTAGCTGGTATCTTTTTAGTTCCAGTCCTTTAAAAGGCACATTGCTTGTTGAATAAATATATCCGCCATTAGGTTTTCCATGAGTAAGACAGTATTTTGCACTCTCTATCACTTGCTCATCAGTACCTGTTTGAAGAAGAGCACAATTTACGTTTCCGATAAGGCATACTTTATCGCCAACTAACTTTTTGACTTTCGCAATATCTACTCCCGCCATTGGGTCAAGAGAATGAATTGCATGCGGATTAGCTTCAACAAGCTGATCCAGTATTGGCATTATATTACCATCTGTATGTTTTATAGCATATCCTCCTGCATCTCTAATACCCTTAATTATTTTTGAAAGAAACGGGGTTATAAAAATAGAAAACTGCTCAGGGGATATAAAAGGCCCGTTATTGTAACAGTAATCAGAACATAAAATAAGGCTTTCTATTCCTCCATCTATTGCCCTTTTATTCCGTTCTATTGCAGAAGATGCCATCTTTTCAGCTTGCTCAAGAAGCCCTTTTGGATCATCTGCAATCCTGTATGCGAATTCATACATTTCATTTCCGTCTGGTATGCTGAAAGTCCCATCTCCATGTCTTGTTAAAAGGTATTTGTAATTAGTCATTTTATTTATAATCTGAGCTGTTTTAATAGACTCTTCAAGCCATAGATAGTGTATAGGTATTATCGAATATTCAAGTTTTTCAAATGCCTCAATCATTAATTCTGCATTTTCATGAATAGCTATGTCTTTTTCTTTATTTGTCATCTTTTCTAGACTGTCCTGCCTTAAGAAATCTTTTCCAAGTAACTCATCAGTCAATTGAAATTCAAGCTCAAAGGTAGGTATTTCATCAGGAATACCACCTGTTAATGATGTTATCGCTCTTTGTTTTGGTGTCATATATCCTCCGGATTTAATTTTAAAAAAGCTTCTTTAATTTTATTGAAAGTCTCATCACTGATTACATGTTCAATCTTACAAGCATCTTGTTTCGCTGTCTGCTCATTTATGCCGAGTGTTACAAGGACATCTGTCAGTATACAGTGTCGTTCATAAATATCTCTAGCAATTTTCTCGCCAGAAAAAGTTAAAGTAATATATCCTTTTTCATCTATATGCAGATATCCGTTTTTCTTTAAAAGATTAACAGCTCTGCTTATGCTTGGTTTTGTATATCCGGTATAATTTACTATATCTATCGAACGAATAACTTCGGATTTCTTCAACAAGATTAGGATTGTCTCAAGATACATTTCTGCAGATTCTTGTATGGTCATGGTTATGCCTTTCTATAAATTTATTTAATTGTATCACAACATATATTAAATAAATAGATTATTACTTACCAGTATTAACCTTTCTTTTAAAAGGTATTTGCACTAGAATTATTCCTAAAAAGATAAGTAAACACCCTGCAATCTCTCTATATAAAAGACTTTCTTGCAATATTAACCATCCTGCCAAAACAGCAAAAACAGATTCCATGCTCATTATTATGGATGCTACAGGGGCAGACAGGTTTTTCTGCGCAATAAATTGAAAAGTATATCCTACTCCTGATGACAGTATACCTGCATATGCTATAGGCAGCCATGCTTTTAGTATTATTTCCCAATTAGGGTTTTCAAAGATGAACATTGCAATAAAAGATATTATGCCACATACTGAAAATTGTATGAACGCCATCCTGATGCTGTCAGTTATTTTTGTATAATGGTCTATAACCATAATATGCAACGCAAACAAAAAGGCGCTTATTAAGACAAGCAAATCACCTTTGTTTACATTAAATCCTTCCTGTATGAAAAGAAGATATGAACCTGCTAATGCTAACAATACGCTTATCCAAACTGAGAAATGTATCTTCTTTTTGTATAATAACCCCAAAATTGGAACTATTATAATGTATAAGATTGTAATGAAACCAGCTTTGCCTACAGTGGTATATTTCAATCCTGCCATCTGAAAGAAATTTGCAACTGTAACTATTAATCCGCATGCGATTCCAGATATCAGAAGATTATGTTTTTCTAACTTATTGCCATTTCCAAGAAAGCTAAATTTTTTTTTATCTTTAACATCAGTTAGAAATATGAAAATACCTAAAACGGTTGCTGCTAGAATAAATCGTACCGCTGTAAAAGTATGAACGCCCATTGTTTCAAGACCTATTCGTTGAGATACAAAAGCAAAACCCCAAATAAAGGATGTAAAAAGCAGCATAAGTGAACTTTTAATATTTATTTTTGATGATAGGCCTTTATGGTTCATATATTATCTTGCTTCCTTTATATATATTATAAAGCAAGTTTTTTGTGTAGCTGCTATATACCATATTTTGGATTCAGAAATTGAAGTCAATCTTTTACTCCTCTATAACATTCGATAGCGACCATATATTCTTTTGAAGATAATATGCATTTTTCCTTCATGCAGTATGGGAGCAGGAAATAATCGCCTTTTTTAATTAAAGTGAATTTTTTACCACATGTTACAATACCGCTGCCTTCTGTAATGAAATATATGGAAGGACTCTGTTTTAACAGAGTACTGTCAGCATTTATATTAATCCTATTTACTCTGAAACAGTCTGTTTGACGATTGTCTATGAGGGATTCGATTTTAACGCTAGGTTTATCCGATATTAGTTCTGGCTGTATCTTAGATAAATTTATAGCATTATTACCGCATATTGACATATCAAAACAGCTAAGAGCAGTATGTTTATCCAGACCCATATACATTTCATAATCGTTAAGTCTGTAATCATCACACCATGCTTCGGGTTGTATTGTAAAGTCTGTGGGTTCCTGTATCTCTAGAATAAGGCATCCGTAACCTATAGCATGAACTGCTTTTGCAGGTATGAAATACACATCGCCTTTTTTAACATTATGCTTTACTATTAGACGCTCCATTGCTGTTTTGTCCTTAATGCTATTATCCACTGCACAGATCAGATCATCTTTTGTTACTCCTTCTTTAAAACCAAAGTATATGCAGGAACCTGGTCTTGTATCAAGTATAATCCATGCTTCTGCTTTCCCATATTCACTGTTAAAGTGCGTTTTTGAAAAAGTTTTGTCCGGATGTACTTGAACAGGAAGCCTTACAGCGCTGTCAAGCGCTTTTACTAGTATGCCCATATCATCATTAGGTCCAAGTATTTCTTCTTTATATTCGCTTATTAGGTCATCAAGATAAATATCAGTATCTCTAACTTTAGATATCCCTTCCTTGGGACCTTTACTTATTTTATTAAGAGCCTTAACTGTAGAAGCCACCCACTCTTCTGGGTAATTCCCATCTTCTGCGGCATCATTAAATAGTCTGTTAAAAAGAGTACCGCCCTTATATACACGAAAAACTCTGTTTCTATCGAAAAATATTGGGCTTTTTATTAATGTGCCGGTTTTTTTATTCATGATAATTCCTCAAATCTGACAATTTTCTGTGCTTGTTCAACTGAATTAAAACAGTCTATTGCAGTTAATGCATATAAAGCTGCACCATATGCTGCTTCCTCGTTATTTATAGGTACAGAAAGAGTAAGAGAAAAAGTTTTTTCCAATATTTCCTTAAGTAATGGATTTTTCCTTATACCATTTCCGGAACCGATAAGCCGAGCTCTTTTTGATGAATCAAATTTTTTTATTTCATTATACATAAAGTAAAGTTCATCGGATATACCTTTCAGCGCTGAATATGTTATATGCTTTGCAGTAAAATTATCCTCTGTCAGCCCTGAAATTTCTGCTTTTATATGAGGGTTTTTTCTGGTACCACAAAAAAGTGTCGAAAAAACTGGATTATTTTTTACGGTATTATTTTTAATATCATGAATCATTAAATCGTACATATTTTCAGGTGATTGAAAGCCTGCCATTCTTATAACATCATCATAAAAACTTTTAAGTATAGCAAAAGCTCTGCCTCCGCATAATGATGCTCCCACAAATATATGCTTATTTTCCGAAAATGGCCGTATCTCAATATCAGGACTATCTGTTTGAGTAAGACTTGTTTTTAAGGAAATCTGGCTTCCTGTTCCGATATTTAAAAGAATATCATCATCGCACCCTGATCCAATAAACCCTGCCTGATTATCCCCGATTGCAATGCAAACTGGTATACGGTCTTTATATTTACCCAATATCAAAGGAGTATCTACTACGTCGGGAAGTAATTTTTTATCAATACCTGCTTTTTCTAAAGCAGAACAATCAAACTTGTTATCTTTTAAGTTAAAAAGACCTAATGAGTGAGCGTCAGAAGAGTGAAGTATGATTGTTTTTATATTTGCCAGGTTACATGCGATATAACCATGAATTGTTGATATGTAACGAGCATTATAACTCATTTTTTGATGTGTGTGGTAATACAAGGTGGTAAGTCCGAATCCCGTCGCCATCTTGTAACCGGTAATATTAGATAGTTTTTCAGCATATGACATTTTGCTATTTTCATATTGCATTTCGCCTGACTCATCCTGCCAAGTAAATAGAGGACTGCTTATAGAAAAATCATCCCTAAGATATACTATTCCATGCATCTGTCCGGTTACTCCTATGCATTCTATGTCGGTATACTTGGACAGTGCTAGGTTTACTAGGCTTATAGCCTTATCCTTTATTAATAAGGCATCCTGCATTCTTGTAAGTTCATTATTAATGCTTAAGAAAGTATTGTTTGGTAAATTAAAACTTTCAATACTTTTTCCAGTATTACTTTCAATTACTGTGACACAAATTTTGCTTGTCCCTATGTCTAGACCCAATGCTTTCATCAAAATCACCTATATGGAAGTAGATAATGGATCTAGCCTGGTGATTATATCATTTTGAATAGCAGGTGAAAGATCTAAAAAATTTACGAATGTTCCATGAATTCTCATTATATACACACCGTTTGGTGCATATTTTTTAGGATCGGCAAGAACTTTTCTTAATGTATCTGCAGTTGTAACATTTACATATAGATAATATGGGCATAAATTGTTATTCATTTCATTAAAGAATAATGGCATTATTATTCTGTCTCTAAATTGTAAACCTTTTTCCTCATAAGAATCAGCTGTAAAATATTTAGGGTCTATACCAAAGTGTGATGCATATCCGCCATCCATTTCATCAAATGGAAGGTTCATGCATGATAATATTCTAAAACCAAGACCCATTGTGGCTTCACCATATAATGGATCAATTCCATAACCTAACATCTCGCGTGCCAATCTTCCATCAGCAGTTGCGCCTACCCAGTATCCATAAAGCAAATGCGTAGAGGGTGTTGACCAGTCAGCACGAAACCCGTTATTAAGATAGTTTTTCATTGATTTGACATAATCAGATATTTTTAAGGAAATCTCTTGAGCAAGAGTATCCGGTGTAGGCATATTATTACCATATTTAGGCGCCTTTTTTAGAAAAGCTCTTATATCAGAGTCGTTTTCAAAATTGCTTCTTATAGCATTAAGGAGCCGTTCAGGATCATTAGGATAAACTTTAAGGTATTCTTCTATTGCAATTATTGAATCTGTAGCAACGGATAATCCGTGAATCAGACAGCCACTTGCATTGTATTTAGTACCTTGATTATTTACATCCCTCATATCATACCCTGTTACAAGTCCTCCCATGAAGCTGGATAAGAAGGGGACAGGAAGTTCGGATAAAGCTATAGATGCTGCATTTGCTGCATCTGTCATATGCTTTATATAATATTTCGCATCATCAAAAAAGTATTCCTTAATATTCTTAAGAAGCGTTAGATTATCAGTATTTCTTGTCCTTCCTATTACTTCACCAGATATAAGTGAACGTCCGTTATTAATTGTCATTTCCAGTATTTTTCCAAGATTCAGCCAGCTGTTTGTAGTATTTCCGTTATCTTTACCCATTATAAGCGGTTCTTGGCATCCTGCAACAGAATAATCCTCAAGATCGTCTTTATCAACTCCGGCTTTCGAAAGAACCTTAAAAACAGATTCGTCATTGAATAGTGACGGGGTAAGGCACCCCGGAGTGAAGAAAAATCTTCCCAACTCCTCATATAGCCTTGCAGGAGTGTTATTGTGCAATTTTACTGATAATATCGGTTGAGGGAAGTTCATTGCATAATAAGCATCAAGAAACGCATATGTGCATATATTAGTTAAATCCTCACCTGTATTGGATTTGCCTGCTAAAAGGACATTCTGAGATATAGCCCATGATCTATCACCTACATTGTAGAAAACAAGGAAATGTTTGAATAAACTTGCAGCTTGTTCTCTTGTGAGGTCTTTTCTATATGGTTCGAATATCCTGTCTGCGTTACCAACAGAAAAAGCAAATGGATTAGGCGCTTGTTCAAGGCACATGACCTGCCATAATAATAGGAAGGATTGTATTGCTTCATAAAGATTTTCTGAAGGAAGATAAGGTACTTTTTTTAATGTGGTTTCAATCAGCAAAAGTTGCTGTTTTCTTTCATTAGAAGCTGTTTTTGATTGTGAATTTGCAATATCTGCATATCTATGAGCTAAAAGAACGACACATTCAAGAGAAAGTTTCATTGCAATGAGATTGTTACGTTTTTCCTCATTTTTTTCACTTCTTATGGATTCTTCTGTTTTTTCAATTATGCCTTTTATTCCATATTTCAGCGCGGGACGGAAATCCGGTATGACATGGCCTGTAACTTGTTCTATAAAGAATATGACTTCTTTTGTGTATTGCTCGTAATCATCATAGACTTTTGTAAGCTTTCTTACGAATTCAGTATTTTTAGTGAATTCCTTAACTTTTGCGATTCTCTCTTTGGTGAATTCCGTGTTTGGTTCTATATCGTCATATATCGCTGTAGGATCACAATAACCCGAAAATGTCTCAACCTCAAATGACGGATTGATTAAAGCGTATGATCTGGCAAATGCATCTCTTTGTGTGCCTGCGAATATGTTATGCTCACTGATGTATAACGGTATATTTGCAACTATATGTTTAAGCTCATGAGCAGCACGGATTTCTTTTGGAAGACCTTTTAACTCATTTTGTATATCACAGACTATTTCACGGGCTAAAAACCAACCATCAAGTCTTTTTAACTCTCGTTCTTCTTTAAAAAGCAGGGATGCTTTCTCATCAATAAGTTCTTTTGAATATACCTCATATGCTTTCATGTAAACCTCCATTAGTTATGTAGTTATACAATTAAAACCGTTTTCATTAAATATACGGGTAAACATTTCAATTGTACTTTTGGAAACATATTCATTTCCACTCATATTATATTCCATACCGCATTGAATCCATTTTGATTTGCCATATTCATGAAACTTAATCAGTTCAATAGATATGTTATTTTTATTACACTCAGATAAAGCCTGCACGAATCCATGTGCATTTTCTTCTTCTGCATTAAAACCTTTTACTAAAGGTATCCTTATAATCATATTTGTAAGAAAAGACAGTTTTTTTAAGTTCCTTTTGATAATCGCATTAGATATTCCTACTGTCTTTCTATGCTTTTCATCGTCGTAGTGTTTAAAATCCACAATAAGATTATCCACATATTCTATCAATGAAGCAAGCTGAGGATGTGAGCCATTAGTTTCTATTGCTGTATTAATGTTATTTTGTTTGAGTTTTTTTAGCATATCGGTCAGGACCGGCATATTTAATGTGGGTTCACCACCAGTAAAAGTAACTCCTCCATTTGAAAAAAACATTGCTTTGCTTCTTATTGCTTCATCTACCACATCATCAGTTTCATATGTTATACATGACAATTTTATTCCCATATGAGGTGTTTGAATACATATTCTTGGGCACCCTTTGCAAATACTGCTGTCAAGATTTTTGGAAGATATAGCTCCTTTAGGGCATATGTTGTCATCTATTTCATTAGTAATCATTATGCTGCCCTTTTCATTTATACCTTCAGGATTAGCGCACCATGGACAGCGCATATTACATCCTTGAAGATGATAAACAAGCCTGTTACCCGGTCCATCCTGTAAAAAATTAAAACCTTTTTGAAATATATTAACTAACATATTATCCTTTCCTAATTACCTGTCCTGTTGGTGTATCACTAATTGAATAACCAAGCATTTTAATTCTATCTCTTAATTCGTCAGATTTTTTCCAATCTTTATTTTTCCTGGCTTCTAGCCGCTGTTGAGCAAGCATATTGATTTCTTCAGGAATTTCCTCCACTGCTTCTAATCGTTTCTTATCGAGATTTAATGCAAGCACTTTATCGAAATCCATTAAAAGTTCATATAACTTGTATGATTTTGTGCTGTTTCTTGCAGCATTCCAGACTGTACCCATTGCAAGAGGAAGATTTAAATCATCTTCCAATGCGTTTTGGAACTCTTTTTTATAAGTTTCAACCAATTCAGAATCAATTTCATCTTTTGATTCCTTATGCGCTAATGTGAGATTTGACAATCGGTTTAAACTTGTCTGCGCAGCTTCTATGCCTTCCCATGTAAAATTAAGTTTTTTACTATAATGAGCATTTAAGCACATATAGCGGAATGCAAGTGGTTCAAAACCTCTTTCTTCCAAGTCTGATATAAGATAAGCTGTGCCGATGCTTTTAGACATCTTACCGTTGTCAACTTGCAAAAATTCACAATGCATCCAGCATTTAACAGCCTGTTTTTTAACAAAAGAATTAGATTGGGCAATTTCATTCTCATGATGTATGGGTATATGGTCTACTCCTCCGGTATGAAGGTCAAATTGGTCTCCCAAATATTTTCTGGACATAGCTGAGCATTCTATATGCCAGCCAGGATAACCCATGCCCCATCTGCTTTCCCATTGCATAATATGTTCTTTCGGAGCTTTTTTCCATAAAGCAAAATCTGCAGGATGCTTTTTCTCCATATTAACTGCAACTCTTGCTCCCGCAATCTGTCCATCAAGGTCAATATTGGATAGTTTACCATAATCAGGAAATTTTGATATATCGAAATATATGCCATCACTTGTTTCATATGCGTAACCATCATCATATAGTTTGTACACAATTTCCAGCATTTCCTTAATATGTTCTGATGCCTTGCATATAACATTTGGTTTTTGTATATTGAGTTTACTGATGTCTTTAAGAAATGCATCAGTGTACATGGAAGCTATTTCCCATGGAGTCATATTTGTGCTTCTGGCAGTCTTAAGCATCTTATCCTCTCCTTCGTCAGAATCTGAGACAAGATGCCCGACATCAGTAATATTCATAACATTCTTTACTTTATATCCAAGATAATTGAGAGACCTTTTTAAAAAATCCATAAAAAGAAATGCTTTCATATTTCCAATATGAGCATAACTATACACTGTAGGCCCGCATGAGTACATCCTGATTGTCTTATTATCAAGCGGAATGAGTTCCTCTTTATTCTTTGTAAGCGTATTATATACTTTCATAATCAATCCTTGCAATAAAATACTTCATTGCTTATTATATATTAATACATTAGAATAATCTATCAGATAATAAACAGTTATATGAAGATAAGGATTCTTCAGATTAGTTTAATAACTCTGATATAAAATTTTACTATGTCACAAACAGCATCACATGATATTCTTTCATTATTTCCGTGAATATATCCTCTTTGCTCTTTAGTTAGGTGCATTGCTGAAAACTTATATACCTTATCAGAAATTTTGTTAAAATGTCTTGAATCTGAAGCAGCAAACATCAGGTAAGGGGATACAATGGCATCTGGCCAGGTCTGCATTATTGAATTGCATAAAACATCCCAGCCTTTACAATCTGTACATGAATATATAGAAGGATTGGTACCATGTATTATCTCAAATTCGATTTTATCATTATTTGCGACTTTCTTAAGATATTTACAAGCCGAATCATATGTATCACATCCAAGCAATCTTAAATTGGCTGTAAAAGATGCTTTTGGTGGAAGAACATTAGCAGCCTGGCTGCCGCTCGCCATAGTAAATGCAACTGTTGACCTCATAAGAGCATTGAGCTCCCCTCCACTTTTTTTGCATATAATATTCAAAACAGGACTGAAGCACCACAGGTTCGCAAAGATAAGTCTGAATATAAAAGACGAATGTCTTCCAAGTACATCAAACATTTTTATAACCGGAGGAGTAAGCTGAAATTTGAATGGTTTGTTTTCTATATTTACCACAGCTTTAGCAAGCTGTCCTATTATTGTGTGAGGCATAGGCGCAGATGCATGACCGCCTCCGCTTTTCATATTCATACGGATATCAGTTATACCTTTTTCCGCAATTCCTACAAGGGCACATTGACCTTTTAATCCTGGGAAAACTCCTTCTACTACCGCACCGCCTTCATCAATGACCATTGCTGGTTTAATATTCCTCTTTTTGAATAATTCAACTATGGCCGGGCAGGTAGGGCCTGCTACTTCCTCATCACCTGAGAATGAAAGATAAATATCATTTTTTGGTGTATAATTCTGCTTTATAAGAAATTCTGCAGCTTCAAGAATCCCTAAAAAAGTACCTTTCGTATCTAGAGCACCACGTCCCCATAATTCATTATTTTCTAAAACCCCTTCAAATGGAGGCTTATCCCATTGGTCTTCGTTTGCAGGTACTACATCATAATGTGACATGAGGACAATAGGTTCATCACTTTTTTCACCTGGCCATCTGAATAGAAGACCCGTATTCATAACCTTCTCAAACTCACATTTATCAAATACATTCGGATAAAAGCATCTAATCAGGTTGTGAAGTTTTTCAAATTCTATAAAATCAATTTTTTCAAAATCCCTATCTGAAATTGTTTTACATTTGATGAGTTCAGCAAATCTTTTAATAATTTCTTCTTTGTCCAGGTCAATGTGATTTGTTTCAGGTTTTAATACTTTATAGGGTTTGAAAAGAAATGCTCGGACAATGAGAATGAGTATAAATAAAAGGACTAATACAGGAAAAATTAGCCACCACATACGAATACCTCCTAAATTTTATTTTTCTTATACAATATTCTAGCACACACTATAGCAATAATTGAACCAACCGGAACCAGTACTCCAACATAACTTGACAGATTTATTGGAGATACTATAAATAGAATAAGCATGAATAAGAGAGGAGATAGCGCTATTTTCCAGTTCTTAGATACATAAACTACACCAAGACCTCCAAAAAGTGAAGGTAGAATGTTTGCGAAAGCAGGTTTTAAGAATTCTGACTCCAGAAAAGGTCTGATAACTGTCAATCCTAGCACACCAACAGAAATTATTATTATGGTAGTAATACTGGATACTGCTATAGAAATTGTAGAAATGACTTCTCCTTCATCAGTGCCAGGCTTTACATTAGCAGAATTCATAGCATTCAATGCACAAGGAGCCTTGAGATTGGAAATATTCCCTGTTACGAAGGAAAGGTAAGAACCGCCTGATCCAAGCATGGGGGTATATGTGAGAATTTCAATAGCTCCGACGGTCCAAAAGATTGGAGCTACTCCAGCAAGTGCTTTAAAAAATGGTCCTGCGGAAGGCCATGCATCATACAAAACAGACAGGATAACCGGAAATAAAGTAAATAATCCTAATGCCCCAAGTATCCATATCCTCCCATAAAAATGTATTTTATCATCATATGTTTTTTTTATTTTTTTATTCATGTTTTCCTCCTATAAAAATCTTTCTACAAGATTAGTTATGGGTATTGAAAGCGCCATTGAAGAAAGCATTGTTATCGGAAGTGCGAAATCTTCCAGCCACTTAATTTTTAACTTTTTGACTAATATACCTATAACTGACATTATTACTGCAGAAACAAGCATTACGAACACTGGAATCCATCCGGTAAGGCCAGTCTTTATGTCAGCAAAAATTAGTCCTAAAAATGCAGATATCATGCCAAGAAATAAAGCTGTAAGAAAAGCATCGCTCCACTTTTCATCCTTTGTCTTAATGGAAATCAGTCCTTTTTGGATCTTCTTTAAGAATAGGGGAATTAATACAAGTCCTGTAAATATGCCAAGATGCATTACCCAGGCCATAGTAGAAAATACTTTTGGGTCAGTCACCAAAGTTGATAAGTCTGTTATTCCCAATGAATTTGCAGCTGAAGATGCCGCAGTAAGCTCGTATGTCAATGCGCCTAAAATGGATAAACGTAGCCATGGCAATGGCAAACCAAGAAATCCCGACAATGTCAAAACACCCATCAGTATGGATATTGCAGGCGCGATTGTGAATACGGAACTGGATAAAATGGTCTTTTTAACGGTTGATGAACTGATATTCAACTCTTTTGCTCTTTTTATGGCTTTAGTAAGGAAGAAGACAGCCTGAGCGAGCACATAAAGTAAAATAACCGCTACCATTATGTACATTAATTTGGAATTAGGATCAAACAAAATCTTGCACCTCCTGTTTTTTATTGTTTATTCAAGTTAAGCTAATTATATATCGAAATACCTTTTTAAAGTAGATTAAAAGTTAAATTCAATTTTATTTTAGTTAATAAATTATTATTTGTCTATGTATTAACACTGATTGAACCAATATCATAATTATATGAGAAATTTACGTACTAGAAATTGGAAAAAAGGTAGTGCGGCAGCGGAAGCATCAATTGTTCTTCCCCTAATACTGATGCTTGTAATATCTGTTATCTTTTGTGCAGTAAAAATTAGTTTTGTAGAAATTGAAGTGGATATATACGACCTTACATCTAGAATTAAAACTTTTGATAGTATGGGAAGAAAGGCAGATGTAATATACGATGCGTTTTTTGAGTAGAAAAAAGGGGGTAATAACAACTTTTGTTGCAGTGATAACTCCTGTAATCATACTGCTTGTATTAGTGCTATCAGACATTTACCTTGCAAGGAATGCCCTTGCTGCAGCAAAAAATGCGCTAAAAGCATCATGCGGATGTGTTTTAAGCCAATTCAGCACATACATGAAAGATGAATATTCGCTATACGGTTATGAAATGAGCGATGCAGAAGCTTTTTATATTATTAATGAGTCGCTAAAAGAATCCTGCATCGGTAATGGTTTATATAAAATGGCTATTGAAGATATGCAGATAATAAGAACAAAACCTTTATCTGATTATCCTGTTGCTATGGAGCAAATCAATACTTTGATGGAGGATGAAATATTTAAGCAGATTATTGAGCAAACAAATGAAAGAATCAAGGTTTTTTCTAAAATAAAAGATGCTACAAGAATCCTTAATATAAAGATGCAGATAGATGAACTGATAGGAGGCTTAAAAAATGCTCATACTTCACTTAAACAGACGGTTGAGGAAATAAATTCCAGTCAGTATTACTATGATTTGATGGAAATAGTACGTGTGGTTGATGCATTATATAATGATATGCTTATATGTTTGAACAGCGATAATCAGAATGAAATTGATTCATCATCAATAATTAAAAAGCAAATTATGGATATAATTAAAATAAATATTGATAATATTGTATATGTATTAAAAGAATATAATTATAAAGCAGTAAATCTGCTGCAGGAGATGATTAATACATATGCTGATATTCACATACTTTCAAAAAGCTTAATGAGGGCAGCTGATGGTATTAAGGATTGTCCTGTTTATTTGTCTGAAGTTGTGAAACTTTGTACAGATGCTGTTTATGAGATGGAAGATTCTTTTTCATTATCGGTTTTAGAACAACTGAAAAATGTTCTTGATAGAAATGCTGATTGTCTTGATACAGCTGTAAAATATATGATTGATGCAGTAAATGAATCTCAAGAAGTTTCGCTATATGAGGTTTTCAGTAATGGTTTTAGTGTATACTGTGATGCAATTTATGATCCTGATTTCCTTGATTCGTTTTTAATTTCAGTAATCGATGATACTTTTAACGATGAAAGGTTTACGCTAAAAAAAATAGCGGAGGAATTGCTGAATTCCATAATTATAAATGATATGGAAATAGACTCCTTTATAACTTTGCTCTCAGAAAGTTATGATGATACATATTTATTTAATGTTGATACTACAAAGAATACCTCCAGAAGCATATTTTCATCATTTAACGATTTATCGGATATACTGTCACACCTAAAAGAAGATATTTTCCTTAATGAATACATAATGCTGTATATGAATAGTTTTAATGACTCAAAAACAATAACAGGTAAAAACAGATATCTAGATTCAGAAGTTGAATACATAATTTTCGGGAACAGGGATAATGAAAAGAATATAAAATCATGCAAAGCTTTTATTATGGCAGTACGTTTTGCGTGTAATGCTATTCATGTGTATACTGACCTGCCCAAAAGAAGTAAGGCAGAAGCAATTGGAGCTTGTCTCGCTGGAAGCTGGTCATTCGGGGTAGCAACGCCTATAGCAAAAAATCTGGTATTATGCTCATGGGCTTTATCAGAATCAGCATATGATACAGATATTTTATTAAAAGGAGGGAATTGTCCAATCATTAAAATGAGCGGGGATTGGCAACTTAAAATAGATATAGGTAAAGGCGTCAGCAAGACTCCTGAGTGGCTAAAAATTGATTATGAAGATTATTTAAGGATTCTTTTATGTACCAAAAATAACAAGGATAAAGTATTAAGGATTTTGGATTTGATATCTCTTAATTCTCCAAATAGTATTGATATGTCTGCAGTTAGCTGTGGTATCAAGATATGTGCAAATTTAAAGTATAAGGGCTTTTTGGGAGTAGAAAGGAATTTTTATGTGGAAGCAGAAGATTCATACTAAAGGCAGAATAGCCGCAGAAACCTGTATTTGTTCACTTGTACTTCTATTAGTGCTCATGCTTTGTATACAGATTAACAATTATATCAAGACATACTCAAAAGTGTTGTCAGAACTAGACAAAAGACTTTATGATACAGCAGTCATTTATCATGCTACTGAAACATACTTAATTGATGTAATTACAAGAATTGATACTGATAATGTTGATAATATAAGATATGTCGCAATTCCATGTGATTATTATTTTACGCTAGGAATATATGCCGACTATAATGGAATTCTTGGAAAGAATAAAATATCTGTTAAAACAGTTTCTGCAAAATGGTCTGGAGATGGTATAAGAGCAGCTGATGAGAATATATGGAATCTGAATCCTTTTGAACGTGGTGAAGCTATACATAAGATGATGGGTGCAAATCTTGACCTTAATTTTCCTACTTTTGATATATATGACCCTTATTCACAAGAAGCAATATCAATAATAAGCATTAATATTAAGGACGAAAGTTATCAGTCAGGATCAGGCTTAAAGAAAAAAATCAAGCAGCAGATTGATTCAGTTAATGAGTTTTCATATGGGAAATATGGCTCTATGTCTATTTCTGATAAAGATATATATTCTAAAACCGTTATAGTAGTCATACCTATAGAGAAGCTTAATTCACATCAGTCAAAACAAATTAATGATATGTTTAGGTATGCTGAAGATATGGGTATTAATCTTGAGATAAAGAAATTTCAGTAGTTACAATTGTAAAATACTCTGTAATTATATATAATCATTCCAGGTAGGTAAAGAACTTGAAATATCAGCTTGTGCTTGCTGGCGGAGGAGCTAGGGGCTCATATCAGATAGGCGTATGGAAAGCTCTAAGAGAGCTGAATATCGAAATTGACATGGTTATAGGAACATCAGTCGGCTCCATAAACGGAGCGGCTGTTGTTTGTGATGCTTTTGAGCAGGCTGAGCATTTATGGAAAACGTTAGATATGCCTACTCTTTTCGATATCACTTACAGCAAAGAAGATGGAGAACCTAATACATCAGAGTATATCGAATCAATTTTAAAAAACAAAGGGTTGGATACTTCTACACTGAAATGCTATCTAGAACAGGTTATAGATGAGGATGTACTTAGAAAATCACCAATAGATTATGCTTTAGTGACCTTTTCTTTAACACAGATGAAACCTGTAATTTTATTTAAGAAGGATATTCCAAATGGGAAGGTTGTAGACTTTATTCTAGCCAGCTCTGCTGTTCCCGGATTTAAAAAACAGGAAATTGATGGTGAGCATTACATAGATGGTGGAATATATGATAATTTGCCTGTAAATATATTAATTGACCATGGTTATAAAAATATTATTGCTGTAAGCAATGCTGCAATAGGGGTATATAGGAAAGTCAAAGAATCGGATGCGAAAATCATATACATTGAAAACCAGCAGATACAGGGTGGAATACTGGAATTTGATCCGGCAATTGCTAAGAAGAATATAATGCTAGGCTATCTTGATGGCATGAAAGCTTTTGGTAAATATATCGGACAATGTTATTATATTTCAGATACAGCTAATCATGATTATGCAAAACCCTTGACAGAAAAAGAGATTGAAATGCTTTATCTTAATGTAAAGAAAAATAAAAGCAATGTTATGGGAACTGTAGTACAATTTTCACTGTTAAGGACATTAAGAAACCATACAAACGGCTTGCTAAGTGCAAAAAATGCTTTCTTTGCAGCAATGGAAATCACTGCAGAAATATTTGGAATAGAAAAAGTAAGACCATATACACCTGAACAGCTGATAACAAAAATTATGGCGGCTTACCGGTCAGTAAAATCTGAGCATGTTCAGATAATGAAAGAAAAAAAAGGTTTATTAAGAAATATGCTGAAAAAGATATGGGATAAGGATAAAGTCAGAATTAATAAGAAAGCTGCTAAAAAGCTTTTCCTCGGGCAGGTTCTTATTGACAAAAATAATCCTTCCATTAGCTCAAATACTTCGACAGAGCATCTTATAGCTAATCTTTTCATATATCTTATGTTGTGGAGACGTAAAAAAATTAAAAAAAAGACTGGAGATAATAATGGAAGAGATAATAAGGAATAAAGACGGTTTTATAATAGATATGGATGGAGTGCTATATCACGGTAACAATATTCTGCAAGGCGCTTTAGAATTTGTAGACTGGCTTAAAGATAATGACAAGAAATACTTGTTTTTAACAAACAGTTCTGAACGTTCTCCAAGAGAACTTTCACAAAAACTTGGTAGACTTGGCATAAATGTTGAAGAAGAACATTTTTATACTTCTGCGATTGCAACTGCTATTTTTTTAGCATCACAATCACCCAAGTGTTCTGCATACATAATTGGAGAACCTGGTCTTATAAATGCATTGTATGATGTGGGAATAACTATGAATGATGTGAGTCCAGAATATGTTATAATTGGAGAAACAAGGTCGTATAGTTTTGAAAAAATTGAAAAGGCAGTACAGCTGGTTCAAAAAGGCGCAAAACTTATAGGTACTAATCCCGATAGGACCGGACCGACCGAAAAAGGAATAATGCCTGCGACAGGAGCATTAGCAGTACCTATTGAAATTGCTACAAATAAGAAAGCTTATTACATAGGAAAACCTAATCCGTTAATGATGAGACATGCCTTGAAAAAGCTGGGAACAGATGTACGGAACACTATAATAATAGGGGATCGAATGGATACAGATATAGTAGCAGGTATAGAAAGCGAGATAGATACAATATTGGTGTTAAGCGGAGTTACCAATCAAATAAATATTCATAACTTCTCTTATATGCCAAAATATATTTATTCAAATGTGGGTGAAGTAATAAAATAGAATTATTAAAAAAAGAGTTTGACAATGCATGGTATATATGATATTGTAAATACTCGATAAATATTAATCTATTATTTATTATTAAATATCAGAAAATAAATTAGTGAGGATATTAATGAACGAGGACGAGATTTTAAGGTCGAAATCCATTGCGGATTTGCGGATTATTGCTAAAACGCTAGGCGTTAAAAGCGTAACGATTATGAGGAAAGATGACATAATCAATAGGATTTTGGAAATAACCAAACCAGAAGAGTTAAAAACTGAGAAAGAACAACTCAACGAAGAAGTTGATGTTGCTGATGCAACAAAAATTCTTGAAACTGTAACACAGGATGCGCCAAAGAAACCAAGATATCTTTTGTCAAAGATGGCAAAAGAATCTGAAACTCCTAAACCTGTTAAGGAAGAAAAAAAGAATAGACACGTAATTAAAACGCATAATTCAACGGTTATTGCACCTACTGCACAGCAACAGGATACAAATATCCAGCAAACTGAAGATAAGTTTGCAGAAAATGAGATTCCTGAAGAGTATGCAGACGGTCAGTTTGATGAAGTATGCGGAGTGCTTGAAGTGCTTCCAGACGGTTATGGATTCTTGCGTACAGGCAATTACTCATACGGACCCAAGGACATCTATGTAGCACCAAACCAGATACGTAAATATGGCGTTAAAACGGGAGACATGATATTCGGGATAGGAAAACCGAAAAAAGAGAACGAAAAATTCCAAGCTTTGCAACATGTTCTAAAAGTTAATGATGATGATCCATCAAAAGTATTTACCAGAAAACCTTTTGATACGCTTACTCCTATATTCCCTGAGGAAAGACTTACCTTAGAGAATAATCCTAAAGATTATTCAACTAGGATAATAGACCTTATTGCTCCTATTGGAAAAGGACAAAGAGGAATGATAGTATCACCTCCAAAAGCAGGAAAGACAGTGCTTTTAAAAAAAATTGCAAATAGCATTACCCTGAATCACCCCAATGTGGAACTAATAGTGCTTCTTATTGATGAAAGACCTGAAGAAGTAACAGATATGCAAAGATCAGTCAAGGGCGAGATAGTGTATTCAACTTTTGACAAGGTTCCCGAGAATCACGTTAAAGTATCTGAGATGGTTCTAGAAAGAGCACAAAGGCTTGTTGAACATGGCAAGGATGTGGTAATACTTCTTGACAGTATAACAAGGCTTGCTAGAGCGCATAACCTTACGATGACTCCCACAGGAAGAACATTGTCAGGAGGCCTTGATCCTGGAGCTCTTCACGCTCCAAAGAAATTTTTCGGTTCTGCCAGAAATATTGAATTCGGTGGAAGCCTAACGGTTATTGCAACAGCTCTTGTTGAAACAGGCAGCAGAATGGATGATGTTATTTATGAGGAATTTAAAGGTACTGGAAATATGGAACTTCATCTTGACAGGAAACTTTCAGAAAAGAGGATATTCCCAGCTATTGATATAAATAAATCAGGGACTAGAAGAGAAGAGCTTCTGCTTAATAAGAAGGAACTTGAAAGCATATGGACTATAAGACGTGCTATGAGCAACATGGGAACTGCAGAAGTAACGGAATGGATGATAGATAAGCTTGTAAAGACTAAAAACAATGCTGAATTTGTAAGCAGTATCAATATTAAACAGTCTGCAGTAATGGAATATTGATTTAGAGTATAGTCTGTATAGATTATTACAAAAAATATTATTGAAATGACAAAAGTAGTGTGGTATAATCACGCTTGCGTCAATTTAGGAGGTGATTAGGATGAAAAAAGATACACATCCAAAGTACTATAAGACAACAGCGACCTGTGCATGCGGGAACGTGTTTGAAATAGGTTCAACGAAGAAAGACATCAAAGTAGAAATTTGTTCAAACTGCCATCCATATTTTACAGGAAAACAGAAGCTTGTAGACTCTGGCGGAAGAGTAGACAAATTCAAGAAAAAATACGGTATTTCATAATTAAAGGAAAGGCGGGTTGTCAAAAAGCAACCCGATTTTTTTATAACATGCGAAAGACATCAATTGGCGGTTCTGCATTATTAGAAGGCATAATGATGATAGGACCGTATAAAAAAGCTATAGCTGTCAGAAAACCAGATGGTGATATTGAGCTGAATGTTGAAAATCTGCCAAAAAAAAGAAAGATATCAAAAATCCCTGTGGTTAGAGGAGCTTATTCGCTTATTTATCAGATGGTTTTAAGTATAAAAGCTTTAACATATGCTGCTTCTTTCTATGACTTAGAAGAAGATGATAAGTCTGAGATAGAAGGCAATGTAGCTTTAAAAAAGCCTGAAGATAAAGAAACTTTAAGTAAGACAGCAATATTCTTTGCTATACTTCTATCAATAGGAATAACAGTTGGATTGTTTATTTTACTTCCTAATTTTATAATCGGTCTTCTTAAAATTCAGAGTAACATAGTAAATAATCTTTTAGAAGGTATTTTGAGAATAGCGATTTTTATCGGTTATTTAGTTGCAGTAACCTTAATGAAGGATATTAAAAGAGTGTGGATGTATCATGGAGCAGAACATAAGACTATAAACTGCTACGAGGCAGGGGAGGAGCTTTCAGTTGGAAATGTCATGAAGTATCCAACAAGCAATCGCAGATGTGGTACAAGTTTCCTTTTTCTTGTTATGGCAGTATCAATTATTGTATTTTCCTTTGTCGGATGGCATTCAATGCTCTTAAATATTGTGATTAGGATACTGTTACTTCCTTTAGTTGCAGGTTTTGCGTTTGAACTTATAAAAGTAGCAGGAAGACATGATAATTTTTTATCTAAGATTATATCTGCTCCTGGTATGCTGTTTCAAAAGCTTACTGCAAAAGAACCAGATGAAAAAATGGTTGAGTGTGCAATAATGGCATTCAATGCTGTATTGCCACAAGATGAAGAAGAGGCGAAATGGTAATATCTCAGTTAATCAGTTCGTATTCCGGATTTTTTACGGACAAGAAAGAAATGTACTATTTGCTTGAAGAAATCTTCAATAAAGATATTTCATATTTCTATGCGCATCAAGACGAACTGGTGGATGAAAGCAAATCTAAACTTTTGCTTGAATATGCAAAAAGGCGAATAAAAAAAGAACCTATCGAGTATATCTTAAAAAAAGCAAATTTCTACGGAAACGAATTTTATGTGGATTCGAATGTTCTTATACCACGAAATGATACTGAAGTTTTGGTAGAAAAAGCTATAACAGCAGGTAAAAGCTTTGAAAACCCTAAAGTGCTTGATTTAGCATGCGGAAGCGGTTGTATAGGTATTTCAATCGCAAAAACACTTAAGCATTGCAATGTTGTATTAAGCGATATCTGTGATGAATGTATCGAAATAGCAAAAAAGAATATATTAATAAATGATGTAAAAAGCAATTGTTATACAATAAAAAGCGATCTCTTTTCAAAAATTGAAGGTAAATTTGACGTAATTGTCTCTAACCCTCCATACATACCTATGCATGAGTATATATCACTGGACAAACAAGTGTCGGATTATGAACCTAAGCTTGCATTACTTGCAGGTGATGAAGGTACAGAGTTTTATGAATCAATATCATTAACGGCAAAATACTATTTGAATAACAAAGGGTACATCTTGTTTGAAACAGGATACAATCAAGCTTTTAAGGTTGCGAAAATACTTAAAAAGCAAGGTTACAGTGAAATTCAAATTTTTAAAGATATGCAAGGTATAGACAGAATAGTAATAGCAAAACAAAGCATGATGTAGAAGGACTTTTAAATGAGCGATAACAGTAGTAAATATAATTTCAATGATCTTTTAGATATTATGGAAAAATTAAGAAGTGATAAAGGGTGCCCTTGGGACAAAGAACAGACTCATGAATCCTTAACCAACTGCATGATTGAAGAAGCTTATGAAGCATGTGATGCAATTTCTGAAAAAGACAGTGAAAAAATGACTGAAGAACTTGGGGATGTTCTTCTGCAAGTTGTTTTTCATGCGCAAATAGGCAGTGAGGACGGTACATTTAACATTTACGACATTACAGATGCCATATGCAGAAAACTCATATTCAGACATCCTCACATCTTTGGAGATAAGAAATTTAGTACATCTGCGCAGGTTCTTGAGAGCTGGGAGAAGTTGAAAATAAAAGAAAAAGGGTATGAGAGCGAATCTGACAGCATGAACAGGATTCCAAAAAACTTCCCTGCATTAATGAGAGCTTCAAAAATTCAAACCAAAGCGCAAAGAGTAGGATTTGACTGGCCTGATGTCAGTGGTGCATTCGATAAGATATATGAAGAAACAGCAGAATTTAAACAGGCGATTGCTCAGAATGATGTTAGCAAACAAAAGGAAGAAGCAGGAGATCTGCTCTTTGCTGTTGTTAATGTGTGTAGATTTTTGGGTATTGATTCAGAGCAAAGCTTGAATGCATCCTCTGAGAAATTTATAAGAAGATTTACTCATGTGGAAAATTCTTGCATAAATAAAGGATTAAACATGAAACAGATGACAATAGAAGAATTAGATAAGTACTGGGACGAAGCAAAAAATGAGAATAGATAAATTTTTAAAAGTTAGCCGCCTTATAAAAAGAAGGACAGTAGCTAATCAAGCATGTGAAGGTCAGAAGATTTTTGTAAATGACAAAGCTGTCAAACCTTCATATCAGATAAAAGAAAATGATATACTGGAGATCAGATTCGCAAACAGTTCAATAAAAGTAAGGATAGCTAACGTAGCAGAGAACGTGAAAAAACAAGATGCTGCATCGTTATATGAGATAATTGACTAGATTACAGGTTATTTCTGTGAAATTTACATTAAATTTCGAAAATAGTGTTTGACAAGTAAAATTTCATATGATAACATATCACAAGGAAAGCAGAAGTAATCCCTTCTCACCCCGAAGTAGTAACTGAACGGGTAAACATATTGCATTAATTGTTATGTGGTCTTGCGGATTAGTTTCTGTAAGACCATTATATTTACGGAGGTAATTACAATAGCAGCTCAAAAAAGTACCAAAACCCAGTACAGGATTAACGAGGATATTAAAGTACCTGAGATCAGACTTATCGGGTCAGATGGAATAGTTGTAGGAATAATGCCAGTTGAGGAAGCTTTAAAACTCAGCCAGGCGGCAGGATTGGATTTAGTGGAAATTTCACCAAATGCCACACCGCCTGTGTGCAAAATAATCGACTATGGCAAGTTCATGTTTGAGATAACCAAAAGGGAAAAAGAAGCCAAGAAAAAGCAAAAGACAGTAGAACTAAAAGAAGTCTGGCTAAAGATGGGAATAGACGAGCATGATATTAATTTCAAAATCAAAAATGCCTGTAAGTTTTTAGAAGAAGGCGATAAAGTAAAGGTAAGCCTGTCATTCAGAGGACGTGAAATGACAAGAACTCAAATGGGAGCGGAGGTTCTGGATAAGTTCACGCAAGCATGTTCTGAATACGGCACAGCTGAAAAAGCGCCCAAGCTTGAAGGCAGACATATGATAGTTATATTGGCACCAAAGAAATAATAGGAGGATTTGAAAATGCCGAAACTAAAATCACACAGCGCTTCAAAAAAGAGGTTTTCAGTAACCGGAAGCGGAAAAATAAAGATGGGACACGCTTTTAGAAGACACAGGCTGATATCTAAAACTAAAAGAGCCAAAAGAGACAACAGAGATGCTGCTTTTGCATCACCTGCTGACGCACCAACAATTAAAAAGCTTATCCCATACAAATAAGGAGGAATTGACAAATGGCAAGAATAAAAGGCGGTGTAACAACACGCAGAAGACATAAAAGAGTATTAAAGCTCGCAAAGGGATATTTCGGACATAAGAGCAAGAATTTTAGAATTGCTAAGCAGCAGGTTATGAAATCCTTAAGTTATGCTTATGCAGCAAGAAAAGCTAATAAACGTAACTTCAGACAGCTTTGGATTGCTAGAATTAATGCTGCAGCAAGAAATAATGGAATGAGCTATTCTAAATTTATATCTGCTCTTAAGAGAAATGGTATTGAACTTAATAGAAAAGTACTTGCAGATATGGCTGTAAATGATCCTCAGAGCTTTGCATCTCTAGTCAGTTCAGTTAAGTAAAATTAATGAATCGTATAGAGTCCAAAGACAATCAAAGAATCAAAAGACTGAAAAGCTTAGATAAGAAAAAGGTCCGCGAGCAAGAGGACCTTTTTTTCATCGAAGGCAGAAAACTGCTGGATGAAGCTTTAAAAAGCCATGTAAAGGTAACCGAAGTATATGTTAGTGATACATATTACCAGAACAATATGTCTTATGTAGACAGGCTTGCAGTAAAAGATATTTTCCTTATAAAAGACGGAATACTTAATAGTTTATCCTATTTAGCAAATCCAGAGGGTATTCTCGCACTTGGGCATCCTCTTAAATGGGACATTTTAGAAGTAATCAAGAGAGGTAGTCCAGTTCTAGTTATGGACAGGATTAATGATCCGAAAAATGCAGGAGCTATGATAAGAAGCGCGGAAGCTTTTGGAATTGGATGCGTATTTGCTCTTGAAGGATGTGCTGATTTGTACAATGAAAAAGCTCTTAGAGCCAGTATGGGTTCTCTATTTAGAGTTCCATACATAAAAGTTACTCATGAAGTATTCGCTATACTTAATAAAGCTGAATATGTTATATACGGACTTGATTCACACGGGTTAGATATAGAGACAGCAAGACTGGATAAGCATTGCGCTATAGTAATTGGAAATGAAGCAAACGGGTTGGATAAAAATATAAAAAAACATCTTACAGAAATATTATCAATACCCATGAAGGGTATGACAGAATCATTAAATGCTGCATGTGCAGCAGGTATTGTAATGTATAAGATATCTCGTTTGTAGTTTGTAATGATGCCATTTAAAGTATATAATAATCAAAAGGAAGCCATTAGTGCTAGAGACATAAGGGAGGATATTATGCCAAGAGCAGCATTACAGCTATATTCTATTAAAGAAATCGCCGAGCAGGATTTTTATCATGCTCTGCATATTGCCAAGCAAGTAGGCTATGATGGAGTGGAATTCGCAGGATTTTATGGTAAAGAAGCTATTGAGACTAAAAAGTATATAGACGATTTAGGTATATTACCCGCTGGAAGCCATTCTGGCCTTAACTCAATTGTAGATAAGTTTAATGAAACAATGGAATATAACTCGATAATAGGTAACAAGTATGTAGTTGTGCCATACCTTTCAGATAAGTTCCATACGGCAGACGGAATAAAGATTGCTGCTGAGTATCTGAATATTGCAAGTCAAAATGCAAAGAAATATGGAATAAAGATAGGTTATCACAATCATGCATTTGAGTTTTCTATAATAGAAGAGGACAAAAGGCTTTTTGATATACTTGCTGAAAATACAGTAAATGATATTGTTTTAGAGATAGATACATATTGGGCTGTTAAAGGCGGAGCAGATCCTATCGAATACTGTAAAAAGTATAGTGATAGGTTGGATTTACTGCATTTCAAGGATATATCAAAAGAAGGAAAGGATATTGAAGTTGGTAAGGGTATTATAGACTTCCCAGCTATTTTAAAGACATCAGATAAGATTAATTGGTGTGTTATGGAGCAGGAGAAATTTGTAATACCTATGGAAAAAAGTATTGCAATCAGCTGCAAATATATGAAAGGGATTTTGAATGCCTGATCTTAAGTATGATGATAAAGGATTTATACCGGTCATATGCCAGGACGCTGATACAAAACAGATACTTATGATGGCATATGCCAAAAAAGAACAGGTATTAAAGACTATCACAACAAGGAAAGCGACATATTTTTCACGTTCCAGAAATTGCGAATGGGTAAAAGGTGAGACTAGCGGAAATACTCAGCAGGTCATTAAAGTTCTGGTAGATTGTGATTTAGATACATTGATTTATCTTGTAAAACAAAAAGGAAATGCATGCCATACCGGCAATCAATCCTGCTTTTACAGACAGATAAGTGAAAATGGGGAGATTAATGAAAATGAATGAGATATTGAATGAGTTGTATCAGGTTATACAAGAGCGTAAGAGAAATCCAAAAGAAGGATCATACACTTGTTATCTTTTTGATAAGGGATTGGATAAGATTTTAAAAAAAATAGGTGAAGAAGCGTCAGAAACTATCATAGCAGCAAAAAATGATTTAAAGGAAGAGATAGTTTATGAAGTGTCTGACCTGCTGTATCATCTTATGGTAATGCTTGTTGAAAAAAATATAACCCTGGAACAAATAGCAGAAGAATTAAAAAATAGAAGGTAATATGATTAAATTAGAAAATAAAGACTACAAAAGAAAAAAAACTTTCAAAAGAAATGAAAGCAAGACCAAAAACAGAAAATATGAGATAAAGCCGGACCGAATATTTAAGGAACCAACTAAGTTCAAGAAAAGACCAGTTAATCCTGACGAAGAAAAGCAAAAAACTAATTATTCAGGTACTAAATTTGATGATTTGAATTTATCAGAAGGTATTATAAAAGCATTAAATAAAAAAGAATATGTGTACTCTTCTACTGTTCAGTCTGATGTTATTCCACCTCTTATGGAGTATAAGGATGTTATAGCTAAAGCTCCTACCGGAACAGGAAAAACTTATGCATTCGGAATACCTCTTCTTGAACAGCTTGATTATGATAATAAAGAGGTACAAGCTCTTATACTTGCTCCTACAAGAGAACTTGTTATTCAGATATGCGAAGAATTAAAGGATTTATCTGAGTTTATACCAAGAGTGAAAATTGAAGCAATATATGGAGGGAAAGCAATTGAAAGCCAGATAAAAGCTTTAAAAAGAAATCCTCAAATAATAGTTGCTACTCCTGGAAGATTAAAAGATCACATAGAACGTAAAACGATTAATATATCTAATGTAAGAACTGCAGTACTAGATGAGGCAGACCGTATGCTTGATATGGGATTCATAGAGGAAGTTACAAATATACTTAACATGATGCCCAATAGAAGGAATTTAGCACTTCTATCAGCAACTATGTCCATAGGTGTTATGGATATTTCTTGGCTTTACCAAAGAGATGCTGTTGAGGTAACAGTTGAGGAAAATAATGAGAATAAACCGGATATAGACCAATTTTATGTAATGGTTCAAAATATGCGTGCCAAAATTAAAGCTGTTGATATAATTCTGGACAATAATGAGTTCTATAAGGTTCTCATATTTTGTAATACCATAAACATGGTAAGGATGCTCACTGATGACTTGCGTGAAAAAGGATACTCGGCAAGTTGTATCTATGGCGGAAAATCACAGGCTGGGAGAGAAAAAACCATCAAAGCCTTCAAAGAGGAGAAGCTTAACATACTTATAGCTACTGATGTGGCTGCAAGGGGACTTGATATTACTGATGTAGATGCAGTTATTAACTTTGATCTTCCAGATGATAAGGAGCAGTATATACATCGTATAGGAAGAACTGGCAGGGCTATGAAAAATGGGATTGCTTTATCTCTTCTTACACCTTTTGATCAGGAAAAACTTGATGATATTATAAAATTCAGTAAAGCTAATATAAAGGAAATAGAGAATGACAATATGATTAAGATAATAAAAAAAGAGGATTTTGAAAATGATAATTGATGCTCATAATCATGCTGACTGGCATAAGACAGATTTAGATGGATTTATAAAAAATATGGATGAGAATAATATTGATGTAACATGGCTTCTTACATGGGAATGTCCAAGGCATGAATATGAAAATTATAACGGTGGGCTTGCAACTTATCTCAAAAAAGGGCCTATACCATTTGAAGCATGTCTTGAATACAAGAAAGCTTATCCTAAAAGGTTTGTACTGGGATATTGCCCGGATCCAAGAGATCCTGATGCAATTAATAATTTAAAAGCTGCAGCATTTATTCATAAAGTTCAAGTCTGTGGAGAACTTAAAGTAAGGATGATGTATGATGATTTTGATGCTATAAGGCTTTATAGAACAGCTGGAGAGCTTAATCTTCCTGTAACAATGCACTTCGATTACGAGTTTAATAAGCCATGGACAAATGCCTGGCCAAACTTCTGGTATGGTGGTGGTATAGATGTTTTAGAAAGAGTCCTTAAAAAATGTCCTGAAACTATATTCTTAGGACATGCACCAGGATTTTGGGCGCATATGTCTGATGATGACCAGTTTGACAAAATGTCTTATCCAAAAGGACCGGTAATAAGAGGAGGAATGATTTCGCAGCTTTTGGATAAATATGATAACCTTTATTGCGATATGTCAGCAGGAAGCGGATGGAACGCATTCAGCAGAGATTTAGAACATGCGTACTGGTTCATTAATAACTATCAAGACAGGATACTTTATGCAAGAGACTATTTCGATACCAGGCATCGTGAACTTATTGAATCTCTTGATTTATCTTCAGAAGTTAAAGATAAATTATATTATAAAAATGCTTTAAAGCTTGTACCTTTGAAATGAGGATATTAGTATCAGGATTCGGTCCTTTTTCAGGATTTGATGATAATATCACGCGAAAGATTGTAATAGGTCTTCCCAATAATATAAACGGAAATGATATATATAAAACCGTGCTAGATGTAACATACCAGACGGCTTTTAATTTGCTTGATAATGAAATCGGGAAGATAAATCCCGATATAGTCATTGCAACCGGTATGGCTGCTTCAAGAAAAAGTATATCTATAGAAAAAATAGCTATAAATATCAACAACGCGAATACAGCGGACAATGCGGGTATATTAAAAAAAGACTGTGTGATTATAAAAGATGCAGATACAGCATTAATGGCTACGCTTGATTATCCTAGTAAAATATATGAAAACCAAATGATTGTTAATTCTTATTCAGCAGGCACATATGTATGTAATGATATATTCTATAGACTTTTGGAAAAGAGCACAAGGACATCATATCCATATATATCATTCATACATTTCCCATCTGAAGAAATTATTCCATATGAAAAACAGCTCAGCATATTCATTGAAATACTGAGCTGTCTGTAATTATTAATTTTTACTATATGCCGAAAAGATCCAGAGCTTTCATTTCATTATTAACATTATATATATTAAGATTATCTTTAGCGTATCTGAATACTTTTCCGATCGCTGGATCCATCCATCCTTTCGCGAAAAGTCTTTTTGCAAAATTTACTGATAAATCATCAATATCATTATTCTCAACACTTAAATCAATATAATTCCACATAACATCATCAGATAACTCTATTCCGTTCATTCTTTGGACTTCAATTTTTTCTCTTGATGATATAAGGGCATTGCTCGAAAGGCTGGAAAAGAGCAAAAGGTTAATGTATGAATGATCTAGATATCTCGGAATTCTCTTAAATAGTCCTGCAATCGAAATATCTTCCATAAGTTCTTTGTCTGTTATTGATAATTTTTCTAAAAGCTTCCATCTAAATTCGTCGTCCAAGAATTCATTATGCAGAAAATCCTTCATCATCTGTTCAGTATCATGCGGTCTTTTTCCTAAGACAGCATACCAATAACAAATAAGTATTTTGGTTAAGAGATTGTTTTTGTCCATGAGGTATGCTTCATGAACTAGTTTCATGCGTTTGGCCATTAATATGCCTGTAAAGTATCCACGTGCATTTTTCTTCAATAAACTTGTCTCTTTCATGAGAAGTGATGTCATTATCTCAATAAACATGTTTCTATATTCGGAATTTTCAACAAAGTATTGTTTATTCTTATCATAAACCTTTAATGCTAGCGAATATCTTGTAAGACAAGAGTATGCCGTGATTATTCCAAGAACTGATTTATTAGGTTCTATACCGTGATTAATTAAGTATAAGAAACCCTTAATTGCTTCCTCATAATCACCTTCCTTAAGGTTCATCATAGAGTTCGAATAAAATAGCTTTAGATCCTTAAAATCTGTTTTTGCCATTATTCCTCCTAACTTGCATTATCAAGAGAGTCTAGGTATTCTTGGATAATCTGTCCTACGTTTTCTTCACGTACAACGATGGAAAATTCTATTCTTCTATTTTTAGCACGAAGTGTTTCTGTATAGTCATTTTGTACTAAAGGTCTGGATTCAGAATAACCAACAGCTCCAAAATAATTTGCGTATTTTGTTTCAAGCCTAGTGTTACTGTCAAACAAATATAATAATACAGCATTTGCCCTGTCTGTAGACAACACTTGATTTTTGATGTATGAACCGTCCGTGCTTGCGTGCCCTTCAACCATTATCGCTTCTATATAGTTACCTGAATCCTTAATTATTTCTTCAAAAGCAACTGCTAATTTATCTAAAAGCGGTTTTGCTGATGGGGCAATTTCTGAACTATCAACCTGGAAAAGAAGGCTTGCATTAATTTGTAAGTTACCTTCATCACCTATTGTGACATATCCTTCTCCTAATGCTTCATCTATTGACTTCTTGACCTTCTCGAATATCTCTACTTGCATAACAGCTACCTTTTGAAGCTGTTCCCTCATGGATTCGAGTTCAATGGTATTTAATGCTATTAAAGCAAGAAGTTCCTGTTTTTGGGATTCTAATGCTGCCTGCTGTTCTGCCAAAATGAGAATCAGGTTTTCAAGGTTGGCTGCCTCTTCCTCGGAAAGTTCCAAAGCGGCCTGCTTTGCTGCTAATTCATTTTCAAGAAGGCTTAAGGATATCTCTTTTGCAGCAAGCTCTTCCTCGAGCATTATGAGTATAGTCTGTTTTGTTTCTAGGTCCAGCTGTGTTTCCTGAAGGGCAAGCTCCTTTGCAGCCAAATCACTTCTGGTAGCATCGAGCTGTGCTCCAGTGGCAATATTTGTTGCTTCCTGTTCATCCAGATTTATAGAAATTATAATGTTTTTTATAAAGACTATAAGTACTAAAAACAGCATTATCAGAACCATTGTAGACATTACATCTGCAAAAGAAGGCCAGTAGTTCTCAGCTTCAACTTTTTTTAAATAGCTTACTCTTTGTTTCAATTAGATCACCTCGTATCCTATGTTAGTCATTCCTGATAGCCTTTTCTATATCATCAAGTTTTTTTTGTATCTTTCCAGAGACTGATTTGTTATAAACCATTGTCTGTTCTGGTAATGATGCTATTGTCTGTGCCAGAATTTTTTGATTGTTTTCAAATGATTCTGACATTTTGTTTACGCTTTCCATAGATTTTTCCATAGTAGATGCAGTCTTTTGTGCAATAATATCACTGCTTTCTTGCAAAGCTTCTTCGAAAGAGTTTTTAATTTTATCTGTAAGGGATGATACTTCCATAGATGTAGCGATTATAGCTTTCTCAAATGCATCCTTCATATTATTGTATGATGCTGCATTTTCTTCACTTGACTGCTTCATTGTTCCAGTAAGCTGTTGAAGTGCAGTTACTGTCTGGTCCACTTGTATTGCAAGCGTAGCAAGCTCCTGCATGGTCTCTTTATTTGATACAGCCATCTGTCCAGCTGCATTCTTGACATCATCTGCAAATTCCCTTATAGCATCATAATTTTTAATTATCAGATTAGCAGAATCAGACAACGATTCACTCATTTTTATAAAGGAAACATCCATTTTATCAACATTTTCCTTTAGGTTAAGATTAAAATCAGACATATCTTTCATAGCTACTGCCAGTGTAGATATCGCGCTGTCAAATCTTTCAACAGTAGTATCAAGAGCTTGAGATGAAACTGAAACATCCATTACAACATTAGTAAGCTTGTCTGCAAAAGATTCTATCGTTTGTTTCAAAGTATCTTCAATCTTTGATCCAAATTCTACAAAAGTATCTTTGAGGATCCTGTTCATCATTGTGTATTCAGTCTCTTTATCCTTTGCGATGAGTACAGCGATATTATTATCAAGATATTCCTCAATATCAATCATAAGCGATCTCTTCTGATCTTCGCAGTCGACAGCAATTAATGCAAAATTAAGTATTACTGAGCCTAATAATCCGACAAGGCTGGTTGAGAATGCCGCTCCCATTCCTTTTGCGGCACCTGCTAGCCTTACAAGTATCTCATTCCAATCCAGTGAAGAAGATCCTATATCCTGAAGAAGAACATTAACAAGCTCACTAACTGAAATTGTGAGTCCTATAAAAGTTCCTAAAAGTCCCAATGTGACCATCATTGCCTGGCTTTTCCTTACGAAAGTCTCACCGAATGAACTTAACTTCATATGCTCTTCAAAGTTCTTTTCTATTATGGCTTGAGTATTCACATTATTGTTGTTGATTTCTCCAGCTAATTTGTAATCCTGGACGATTTCATTAAGCATCTCATTTTTAAATGTTCCTGCTCGTCTATTTTGACGATTGTTTATCTGCTTGCTTAACTTTTGATATTGAAGCTTGATAAGAAGGTTGATTGTGAATGCTGCTAAGAAAACAAAAATTATGAGCAAAATCACTAATTTTCCTGAGATGTCTATCGATTTAAACAATGATACTAAGTTATTCATACAATCTCCTTGGGATTTGGTTTATAATGCAATAATTCTACCACAAAAAAACATAATATTTAATTAGTTCACAGAATGTTTACATTATGCAAGCTGCATTTGCGTAAAACACCTGTTTTTTCTGTTATAAACAGGTTTTTTGTTAAAAAATCCTGTCTTTTCACTTCTATTAGATGCATTCAGGTAATAAAAAGTTCACAATTAGGTTATGCTGTGATATACTTTTTTAGATAAAAAGGAGGCTGTATGCTGAAAAAATATGTAATCATACCAGCCCTGATAGCTGCTCTTTACTGTGCGCTTGTTTTCATGTTCATGCCGATAAGTTACGGAACAGTCCAGATAAGAGTTGCAGAAGCGCTTACTATTCTTCCATATTTTACTTCATCAGCTATATATGGTCTTTTTATAGGCTGTCTTCTTGCTAATATGATTGGTGGTGCTGGTGTACTCGACATACTGTTAGGATCATTTGCTACACTAGTAGCAGCATATCTCACTTATAAAGTAAAAAACAAATGGCTTGCGCCAGTGCCTCCTATTGTTATCAATATGTTTGTTGTCGGATATATACTGAATGTATATTATGGAATGGATTACTGGTTAGCAGTCATATCAGTCGGTGCAGGTCAGACAGTATCCTGCATGGGTTTGGGTATGCTTTTACTTCTTCAACTAGATAAATACAAAGAAAGGTTATTTTCATGACAAACAATTCTACCAATAAAAGAAACTTAATAGATTATCTGCTGATATTCGTGTACATTTTTATGATGTTAATATCGGATGATCCTCTTTTTCGAAGTTATTCGCTACTTGGAGTAGCAATTGTTGGCATAATGATTTCATTTGGTATTATATTATTAAAAAAAGATATTACCAAACAAGAAAAGATAAGGGAACTTATAGCTATAGGGCTTCTTGTATTAGCTATAGGGTACTCTGTATACAGGATAATTATGCTTAGAGCATAGTATAATACTAAATTTCATTGCTTTTAGTGGATTTTGAATCAGCCATTATTGTAATATGAATGCTGTTATGTTATTATAACTAAGATATTTTAGTCATGGAGGTAATCAAATGGCAATACTAAAAGGAGCCGCGATTTTTGGACAATCAGGCGGACCCACATCAGTAATCAATTCAAGCGCATCTGGTGTTTTTCAGCAAGCGCTTAAGGAAGAGTGCATAACAGCAGTATATGGTGCTGCACATGGAATCAGAGGCATTTTAAATGAAGAATTTTATGATATATCAAAGGAAACTCAGGAACAGTTGGACCTATTAAAAAACACTCCTTCATCTGCTTTAGGTTCTGTAAGATATAAGCTTAAGAATGCTGATGTTGATGATACAGACTATAAAAAACTATTAGAGGTTTTCAAGAAATATAATATAAGGTATTTCTTTTATAACGGCGGGAATGACTCAATGGATACCTGTAATAAAATAAGCAAGTTTATGGCTAAATCCGGTTATGAATGCAAGGTTATAGGTGTACCAAAGACTATTGATAATGATCTTTCCATTACGGATCATTGCCCAGGATATGGTTCAGCAGCAAAATATGTAGCAACTACAATAATGGAAGTTTATCATGATGCTAATGTTTATGATACTCCGATGATTACAATAATTGAAATAATGGGAAGGAATGCAGGATGGCTCACAGCAGCAAGCATGCTCGCTGCATACAAAGGCGCAGGCCCTGATTTAATTTATCTTCCTGAGGTTCCGTTTACATTGGAAAAGTTTTTATCTGATGTAAAAAAAGTCTATAATAGTAAACTTGACCATAAGGTTATTGTAGCGGTTTCTGAGGGATGCAAGGATGCTGAAGGAAGATATATAGCTGAGATGGGGCAGTCTTTAGCTAAAGATGCTTTCGGGCATGCTCAGCTTGGTGGTGCAGCATCAGTGCTTGGTGATATTGTGAAGAATGAATTCAAGTGTAAGGTCAGGTCAATAGAATTCAGTCTAATGCAACGCTGTGCAGCTCATATTGGGTCGAAGACTGATATAGAAGAGGCATTTCTTGCAGGTGAGGAAGCAGTAAAAGCTGCTGTACAGGGGCATACGGATTACATGATAGGCTTTGAAAGAACATATGTTGATGGCAAGTACAAAGCAAAAACCATCCTAGTGCCTCTTGCTGATGCGGCAAATACAGAAAAGACAGTTCCTTTAGAATGGATGAATGAAGAAAAAAACTTTTTAAAACAGGAATTTATAGATTATGCACTTCCATTAATACAAGGCGATCCTGGACTGCCTTTTGAAGACGGGCTTCCTAAGTTCGCAAAACTCAAAAAAGTTTTAGTAAAAAAATAAAAAGGAGAAATAGAAATGGCACTTATAACATCAAAGAAAATGTTCGAAAAAGCCTACAAGGGCGGATATGCGATTGGCGCTTTTAACGTTAATAATATGGAAATTATCCAAGGTATAACAGAAGCTGCAAAGGAAGTACAAGCACCTTTGATTCTTCAGGTTTCTGCTGGAGCAAGAAAGTATGCAAAACATGTTTATCTTATGAAGCTTATTGAAGCGGCTATAGAAGATACAGGACTACCGATATGTGTACATCTTGACCATGGTGATAGTTACGAAACATGCAAGTCATGTATAGATGGTGGTTTTACATCAGTAATGATAGACGGATCCCATCATTCCTTTGAAGATAATATCAAAGAGACAAAAAGAGTAGTTGAGTATGCGCATGACAGAGGTGTTGTTGTTGAGGCTGAATTAGGTAGATTAGCAGGAGTAGAAGATGATATTAAAGTAAGTAAAGAAGATTCCTCATACACTGATCCGGATCAGGTAGAAGAGTTTGTAGCTAAAACTGGCGTGGATTCATTAGCAATTGCAATAGGTACCAGCCATGGAGCATATAAATTCAAGGGAGAAGCTCATTTAAGATTTGACATTCTTGAGGAAGTACAAAAGAGATTACCTAATTTTCCTATAGTCCTTCATGGAGCATCTTCAGTTATTCCTGAATTTGTTGAAATGATTAATAAATATGGTGGAAAAATGCCAGGTGCTCAAGGTGTACCTGAGGAAATGTTAAGAAAAGCAGCAAGTATGGCGGTATGTAAAATAAATATTGACTCGGATTTGAGGCTTGCAATGACAGCATCAATAAGAGAGCATTTCTCTTTATATCCTGAACATTTTGATCCAAGAGAGTATTTGAAACCAGCAAGAGAGAATATCAAGCAGATAGTAAAACACAAGCTTGTTCATGTCCTTGGATGTGATAACACAGCAGGAGAGTATTAAAAGCTATTAAGTGATTTTGAAAAAAGCGGTTATCCGCTTTTTTTGTGTGATAAAATCCAATAAGTATGCTATTATCATTAAATAATGTATAATAACCAAAAAGGAGTGCATATTTGATAGTAAAAGATGCAAAGTTCGTAATAAGCGCAGCTAGACCAGAACAATGGCCGGAAGATGATTTGCCAGAAGTGGTTTTTTCTGGAAAATCAAATGTCGGGAAATCCAGCCTTATAAATGCATTATGCAATAGAAAAAATCTTGCATATTCAGGGTCCAGCCCAGGCAAGACCCGGCTTATCAATTTTTATGAAATAAATGACTGTATAAGGATGGTGGATTTGCCTGGTTACGGATTTTCAAAAGCCTCAAAACAGGTATCAAGCGTATACAGTAAACTTGCAGAGCAATATTTTAAGAAAAGAAAAAATATCAGGCTTATTATTCAAATACTTGATATTCGTCATGAGCCTACTGAAGATGATATGCAGATGATAGACTTTTTAAACAATTCAGAGTTGCCATTCATTCTTGTAATTAATAAATGTGACAAGTTATCAAAAACGCAATGCATTACAAAAGCAGGAAAAATTGCAAATATGCTGAAAATTCATCCGGATACTCCTTTCATACTTACATCCTCATTAAAAAAAAGAGGTATTGATGAAATATGGCACGCAATTGATTTTTATTGTTTTGATGAAACTGAGCAATCTGAAAACTTGAATAAATAAGGGAGTAATAAAAAGATATATTAATGAATACATGCATAAAGGATTACAAGAAATTAATTAAAGTCATAACAGTTTTACTGCTTATTGCATTATTGCTTGCTGGATGCAGCCCATACAAGAACAGTAAATATATTGAACTTGGAGAATATAAAAATCTGAAACTGGATAATAACCTGATTGAACCAACAGATGAAGATTTGATGAATGAGATAAATCTGCTTTTGGACAAGTATGCTGAAGTTTTAGTATTTAATGAAGGAGAAGTACATCTTAATGATATCGCGAATATTGACTACTCAGGAGTAATAGACGGTAAGCCTTTTGAAGGAGGTGCAGGTAGCGGGTATGATTTGACTATAGGCTCGAACTCCTTTATTCCAGGTTTTGAGGAAGGATTAATCGGAGCTGTTATAGGAAAATCTATAACTCTTAATCTGACATTTCCTGCAGATTACAAAGATGAAGATAATAATATATCTAAATATGCCGGCAAGGATGTAAGTTTCAAAGTAGAAATAAATAAGGTCACAAGAAGAGTTCCTCCTGAATATAATGATGAGTTTATCCAAAGCCTAGATAACGGCTATAATTCAATCAGTGAGTATAATGAATTTCTCAAGAAAGAAATATATAATTACAAGAAAACACAAACAGCTTGGCAGATAGTTGTTGACAATACGATAGTCAAGAAGTATCCATCAACCGTACAAAAAAGAGTTAATGCGGTTAGAGAATATTATGAGTACAATATGGCATATTATGGATACACATCATTTAACGAATTCTGTATAGATGCATTAGGTCAGACTGAAGAGGAATTTAATGAAACTAATCTTAAGAGCGCGCAAGACGGGGTTAAACAGGAAATGATATCGCAAGCGATAGCCATGCTTGAAGATATTAAATTAAGTTCTAAAGAACTGAATGACGGGTATGATAATTATGCAGAATATTATGGATATGATAGCACTGAGGATTTCTTGAAAGATTATGATAAGGAATCAATTACAAGCAGTATTCTTTTAAATAAAGTTATGGAGTTTGTTGCTCTGAATTGTATTGTTATTAATTAGTAATTAATAATAAATTTATAAATTAATACATAAAAAAATCGCTATTAAAAACAGAAACTACTTTTGTAGCAGCTTCTGTTTTTATAACTGTTTCAATTGTTCATTTTAATTTTACCTATTTGACTTGCACTGTCCAACCTTTTGTATCTTTAATTCTTCCGTACTGTATTCCTGTTAGAGTATCATACAAAGTCTGAGAGATTACGCCTATCTTATTGTTGTTGATTGTGTGTCGTATATCTTTGTATATAAGTTCGCCTACAGGGGATATTACTGCAGCTGTACCTGTACCGAAACATTCTTTCATTTGACCATTTTCTAGAGTTTCGACAACTTCGTCAATAGTGATTTTTCTTTCTTGAGTCTTGTAACCTAAAGAATGTGCAAGCTCCAGCGTGCTTTTCCTGGTTATACCAGGCAAGATGCTTCCGGAAAGCTCAGGAGTGACAATTGTATCGCCTATAACAAAGAAAACATTCATTGCTCCTACTTCTTCAATATATCTTCCTTCATGAGCATCAAGCCATAAAGTCTGGATGCAATTTAATTTTATAGCCTTTTCCTGAGCTATAAGGCTTGCAGCATAATTTCCCATTGTCTTGACATGCCCCATACCGCCTTTTGATGCTCGTTTGTAGAAATCCTCTACATAAATACTGGTCGGATTAAGACCAGTCGGGTAATATGGCCCTACAGGACTTAATATGATCAAGAAAAGATATGTATGGGAAGGATGTACGCCTAAAAAAGGATCTGTAGAGATTATGAAAGGACGTACATAAAGGGAAGTTCCATCAGATGAGGGAACCCAATCTATATCAGTTTTTATAAGGTTTACTATCGCTTCTACCACATCAGTTTCTTCTATTGGCGGTATGCAGAGCCTTTCGCAAGAAGATCTTAACCTTTTTGCATTCTCATCAGGACGAAAAAGAAGAACTTTGTTTTCTTTTGTCCTGTAGGCTTTTAATCCTTCAAAAACACCTTGCCCATAATGAAGTACATTTGTAGACGGATCAATTGATAATGGGCCGTATGGCACAATTCTTGCATCATGCCATCCTTTATCCTCACTGTAATTCATCAGAAACATATGGTCTGTGAACTGTTTTCCGAAAGATAGCTTTTTCTCATCCGGTTTTGTTTTTGGTTGACTTGTCAGTTTGATGGAAATATTCATACTCATGTCCTTGCCTTAATTTTATTTTCATTATATTATACTAAAATATGAAGGCAATTACAAATAATTGCTAAATAATTTTAAGGAGTTTAATGTATAAATATCTTCCCGACTACATAGCAGAAGGAATATTCGATATAGATTACAAAAAACTGTATGAATTGGGCATAAGAGGTTTATGTTTTGACATTGATAACACATTGATTGAAATGTACAATAGTAATATTCACGATAAAGCACTTTCTTTGATTGAAAAATTGAAAGCCGAAGGATTTACATTATGTATATCTTCAAACGCCTCAAAAAAGAGAACCGCTTTCATCGCCGGTTATTTTGGAGTAGAATATATTTATAGGGCATTCAAGCCTTCAAAAAGAGGTTTTGACAAAGTATTAATGCTGCTAAATCTACCAGCTTCTGAATGTGCCATGATAGGTGATCAGCTTTTTACCGATATCAAAGGAGGAAAGAAAGCAGGTTTTTTAACAGTAATGACAAAGAGAATAAATGATAGTGAATCATTATATGTCCGATTTAAAAGAATATTTGAAAAAATGATATTAAAAAAATATAAAAAAGGGTTAAAGAAGATATGATAAGATTCGGTCCAGCAGGTAATGAGACTTCGTTTTATGATCAGGGGTATAAAAATACTTTTGAAGCGATGGAGTGGTTAAATAATATGGGATTAAATGCCTATGAATACCAATGCGGAAGAGGAGTAAACATAAAAGAAGAAAGTGCTAAAAAAATAGGAGAATATGCTGATAGATTTGGTATAGCAATGTCTCTTCATGCTCCCTACTTCATTAATATGGCTACAACAGAAGTTGATAAAATAGAAAGTTCTTTGATACATATGAGAAATTCGTACACTGCAGCAAAACAAATGAAAGCATCAAGAGTATGCGTTCATCCAGGTTCCTTTAAAGGAGATACACGTGAAAATGCTATAATCCGTGCACATCATTTTCTTAAGAATTTTCTAGATGACATAAATGATGAATCAGTTATATTTTGTCCTGAAGTAATGGGTAAAATTAATCAGCTTGGCAATCTCGAGGAAATAATATATCTTTGCGCACATGATGAAAGAATATTACCTACAGTGGATTTTGGCCACCTTAATGCCAGAACACATGGTAGTTTAAGAACTGCTGAAGATTATGAGCAGGTTGTTCTCAAAATGATAGACGGAATAGGTATGGAGCGTACACGTATAATGCATATGCATTTTTCTCAGATTGAATATACAGAAGGTGGAGAAAAAAAACACCTTACATTTGAAGATACACAGTATGGTCCGTTTTTTAAGGATTTTATACCGGTGCTTTATAAATATGACTTGAAACCGGTAGTAATATGTGAATCAGATGACAGAATGGCAACTGATTCATTGAAAAGCAAAACCATGTATGAACAATACAGAAATAGGGATTAAGAGAGGAAGTTTATGTATAAAAATAGAATAAAAAGCATGTTGGATATAATAGCAAAAAAGGAACTGGACGGTGCAATAATTACATCTAGAGATAATACTATGTATTTCTCATCATTTTCAGGAACAGATAGCATAATTATTTTTACACGTGAAAAAGCTTACTTTGCAACTGATTTCAGATACATCGAAACAGCATCTTCCTTATCTTCATATGGATATGAAGTTGTGCTTATAGAAGAAGGATTAAAAAGTATAACCACTTTGCTTTCAAAACTGTTTGTTGAAAAGAATATACGTATAGGATATGAAAATACAGTTTCCTACGGTTATTTTGATTCCTTAAAAAAAGGTTTAAATGAATGTGTGTATGCTGATATTACTGAAGATCTTCTTACGATTCGTTCCATAAAAGATAAAACAGAAATATCTTTGATGGCCAAAGCTGCTTCAATAGCAGATATGGCTTTTTCCCACATATTGAAGTTTGTAAAAATCGGGGTGACGGAAATTGAGATAGCCGCAGAATTAGAATATGTTATGAAGAAAAATGGAGCTTCATTTCCAGCATTTGACACAATAGCTATATCAGGAAAAAAGACAAGCATGCCTCATGGTGTCCCAGATAGCAAGAAACTTATGAATCATGATGCTGTGACTTTAGATTTCGGAGCCAATTACAAAGGGTATTGTTCAGATATGACAAGGACATTTTTTATGGGTACGCCTTCTTTTGAGCTGGAAAGAATATATAAAATAGTATTTAAAGCACAAAAAGAGGCTCAGGATTACATAAAAGAAAATGTAACCGGATTTAATGCAGACAAAGTCGCAAGAGACATAATCGAGAGTGAAGGATACGGAAAATTTTTTGGACATAGTACCGGTCATGGAGTAGGATTACTGATACATGAAGAACCAAGGCTTTCAGTTAAAAGCAAGGCTGTGCTTAAATGTAATATGGCTGTAACTGTAGAGCCTGGCATATATATACCGGATTTAGGTGGTGTTCGGATTGAAAATACTGTTATAGTGGAAAAAGGAGGATGTTATCCTCTTAATCATTCTGTAAAAGAACTGATAGTTATCTGATATGGATTATATGATTTTGAAAATAAGTCCAGATACATTTTCAATGATTAAAATTCTTAGAGAATATAAAGAAGAAGATGATTATGTTGAAAGGTTAAAAAGAATTGATAAGGGCATAGATGAATGTTATGCAGTAATTATTAACAATGAATGCGTTGCTGACTTGACAGTGACATATAAATCGGAAGATAAGGCTGCAACTATTGAAAATTACAGAGCTTATCTTTCTGGATTATTCGTGAAAGAAGATTATAGAAATAAAAAGATAGCTACTTTATTAATGAGTCACTTGATAAAGGAGTTATCGAAAAAAGGATTTAAGGAGTTGTCAGCTTTAGTGGACAATAGCAATGTTGCCGCATACTCCTTTTACAACTTGCTTGGTTTTCAATATGAAAGAACTTATAGAATAGATGAATGGGTATTTGAGTTGATGGTATACCATATAAACGACACAAATCAGTCACATGGAATATTCAATTCCTATTGACTTAGTAGGAATATATATATATCATTTAGATAGAACTGCGAAAGGATATTAAAAATGAAAAATAAACAGTTGGTACTTGATGCCATAATGAATAAGCAGACACAAAGAGCTCCGTGGGTTCCATTCGTGGGATGCCATGCAGCTTCACTTTTGGACAATGTCACAGCAGAAATGTTTTTTAAGAATGGCGACCTTATAGTTGAAGGTGTAAAGAAAGCTGTGGAATTATACAGGCCTGATGGAATCCCGGTTCTGTTCGACTTGCAGCTTGAAGCTGAAGCCTTGGGATGCAAGCTAAGATATGCTAAGGATAATCCTCCATCAGTAGTAACTCATCCGCTTGAGGACGGAGTTAAGCTTGAACAGCTTAAAGTACCTACAATAAATGATGGACGATTCAAGCTGGTAATGGAATCAGCAAAGAAATTATGTGATGAACTTGGTAATGATATTGCAATGTATGGTCTAATCACAGGACCATATACGTTAGCCTTGCATTTGATGGGTACGGAAATTTTCTATGAGATGATTGATGATCCAGAACATGTAAAGCAAGTATTGGATTTCTGCAAAAAAGTCTGTATAGCTTGCGCTGATATGTATATCGATGCAGGATGTGATGTTATTGCTGTAGTAGATCCTATGACAAGCCAGATTTCTCCAGATAGTTTTGAAGAATTCGTATTACCTTATGTGATTGAAATATTCGAACATATAAGAAGCAAAAAAAGACTTTCTTCCTTATTCGTGTGCGGAGATGCTAAGAAAAACATTGAAGTAATGAGCCGTTGCAAATGCGACAATATTTCCATTGATGAGAATATTCCTCTTGAGTATGTCATAGATATATGCAGAAAGAAAGGAGTTTCTGTAGGTGGTAACATAAAACTTACAGTGACAATGCTATTTGGGACAGTTCAGGATAATATAAATGATGCTATGAACTGCATGAGTATTGGTGGGACAAAAGGTTATATTTTATCACCAGGGTGTGATATGCCATATGCAACTCCTATAGATAATGTTCTAGCCATCGCTTCAGTAGCTCATGGAGAAATGCCTGAATCAATAGTGAGCGAATCAGTACTCGAAGGTATAGTTGTTGAGTTGCCCGACTATAAATCCGAAAAAAAGGTAATAATTGATGTTGTGACACTTGATTCAGCTTCTTGCGCTCCTTGCCAGTATATGATGGAAGCTGTTAAGGTTGCATGTGAAGGATTATCTGACAAGGTTGAATATGTGGAGCATAAGATAAAGGATAAAGAATCGGTCGTATTTATGATGAAACTCGGAGTATCTAATATTCCGACAATCGTAATAGATGGACAAATCAAATATATAAGCTTGGTTCCGAGTGTCAAAGAATTACGGGAGACAATTCTAAAGGCAGTTGAATTAAAAAAATAATGACAGTGCAACTAGTCGAAATGAAAAATCCATGTCAGTCGTGTATTATCGTCAGTGATTTGATGATAAGCTTATTCGAAAGAATAAAGCCTGAATACCCTGATGTGGATTTTGTCATAACAATTATAGAAAAACCTGAAGATATATTAAAAGTTAAAGGGCTTGAGGTTGAAATATTTCCTGCAATATTGATTGATGACGAACAGATAACATGTGGTAATATTTTACATAGAAGACAGTTGAAGGCTTATATAGATATTAGGAGATAATATGGAAAAAACAAAAGTCGCAGTGATAGGAGGATTTCTAGGCTCGGGAAAAACAACGCTTATTCTAAATATTGCAAAGAATTTAATAAAAAAAGGAAAATCTGTTGGTATAGTCACTAATGATCAAGGGAGTGATCTGATAGATGCCAGATTCCTAAAAGATAACGGTTTGGATGTCGTTTCTGTAAAAGGAAAATGTTTTTGTTGTTTTTTTGATGAACTTGCGTCTAAGCTTGATCAATTTAAAAAAAAGAAGGCTGTGGATGTCCTGCTTTTAGAGCCTGTAGGATCTGCTATCAATCTTGTAGCTACGATATTTAAACCGTTTGTAAATAACAAGTCTGTAATGCTTCAGTCATTTAATGAAGGTTTTGCGTTATCTCCGCTTGTAGTACTTGCAGATCCAAAGCGGGTAAAACATCTTATGTTAAGTGATTCAAATAGCGAATACTCTACACCAATATCTTATTTATTCTCCAAACAGCTTGAGGAGGCAGATCTTATATTAATTAATAAAAAAGATACCATACGGGATAATGAGCAGAGGGAGCTTGTGGAATTTTTAAAAAGAAAATACAAGAATACCAGTGTAAAATGTATTTCTGCGATACAAAATGAATATGTTGAAGAAATCACGCATCTCATCATTAACGGTACTTTTGTATCAAAAGCAGGAATTGATGTCGATTATAACAAATTCAAATCAATAGAGGCTTCCTTAGGTTGGCTTAATTCCAATGCTTTTGTGAGATATGATCAGGATGTGGATGTAAATTCCTTGATGGACGAATATATGAAAACAGTAAAAAAGGAACTTGTGATTTCTGGATGCCATATAGCCCATATGAAATGTTATGCGATAGCGGATGATGATTTTTATAAAGCAAGTATAACTTCCAATGATGATGAAATATCGATAAATAGTGAAATGACTTTGAAACATGATGCTTTCAATATAATTATAAATGCGAGGATAATATCCTCGCCTGATGTGCTTAAACATATATTTGAGAATAATTTAAAAATAATATTTCATCCTCAGTCAGTAAATACTGAAAGTTTTTCGCCAAAATATCCCAAACCAGACCATTGTGACTAATTAATAATAGGTTATGTTGTAAATATATGGTGTGAAATGTATAATTACATTTGAGGTATTTGATGGGTGATGATGTTTTAAAAATTAACGGGCTTAATACAGCTTTAGGCCAACTGAAAGTCACTAATGAGGTAATTGCCATATTAGCGGGGATTGCAGCTATGGAAGAAGATGGTGTTTATGCAATGAGCGGAGGCATTACTGGTGAACTTGCACAAGCTTTAGGTATAAAGAATCTTTCAAAAGGCGTCAAGATAGAGACTGATGAAGAAGGGATTCATGTAAATATATATGTAATAGTTGAATTAGGAGTCAGAATACCTGAAGTAGCATGGAGCATACAGGAAAAAGTAAAAAAAATGGTAGAAAAGATGACTGGTAGTAAAGTTGTAGAAGTAAATATCCATGTACAAGGTGTAAACATATATAAAGCCAAGGAGGACCTGAAATGAAAGTGATTAAAAAAGCTAAAAATCTTTTCTATGGGGTAAACATAATATTGATAGTTTCAATATGTATTATGGTGATATATGCATGCCTGGATCCGTTAGATTTTGAAAAAGCCTTTGAAAATTTTGTAGATGCTAAGTTTTTTTCTGTACAAAGAGGAATTGTCTTTTTAGCAGCATTATTAGTTATTGCGTTTGAAATGCTTTTTATATGGTCCTTGATGCAAAAGGAAGATAAGCCTGCTGAAACCGTTAATATTACTACCTCTTCAGGCCAAATTAGTATTGCAGTATATTCTTTAGAAGTTTTAGCAAAAATGGAAGTTGAGCAGTTTGATGCAGTTACTGATATAAGAACAAAAGTAAATCTAAAAGATTCGCAGGTAGGTATGGATGTATATGTAAAAGTAATGCCTTCAGTGTTGATACCGGAGATATCTTCAAAAATTCAAAATGCAGTAAAAGAAAAGATACTTAAAGGTACTGGCATAGACTTGAATAACATTAGGGTTTTTGTTGACGGAATTGCAGGGATAAGCTAGAATAGGAAATTATTATGGGAAGAAGAAAAACAAGAGAACATGCATTTAAGCTTGTTTACCAGATACAGATAAATAATGATGACATAAACGAGCAGATGGAACAGTATTTCATTGATAATGATATTGATAACACTGCAAAAGAGTATATAAGAAATGCTGTTACATATATAAATATTAACAGTAAGGATATTGATTCGGTAATATCCCTCTATCTTGCTAAAAGCTGGCGTATAGAAAGAATTCCAAAAGTTGAGCTGGCAATTATGAGATTGGCATATTATGAAATAATGAACCTTGAGGATGTACCAAAATCTGTGGCGATAAATGAAGCTGTTGAACTTGCTAAAGCTTATGGCAGTGATGATGCAGGCAAATATATTAATGCGGTATTGGCAAATATTCAGAATGAGGAACAGTAATGAATAAGTCTTTGACCGTATCCATGCTTAATGAATACATTAATAATCTTATATCATCAGATGATGTTTTGGAAAGTTTAGATGTTGAAGGTGAAATATCCAACTGTACAATCCATTATTCAGGACATATATACTTTTCGATTAAAGACGAAAAATGCTCGATAAGATGTGTAATGTTTTCAGGAAGTACTAAAAAACTGAAATTTAAACCTGAAGATGGTATAAAGGTAACAGTATATGGTTACCTTTCTTTTTATGAGAAAACAGGGCAGTGCCAGATAGTTGTATCAGAAATGGTAGAAAGCGGTTCTGGTGATCTTTTTATAAAATTTGAGAGATTAAAGAAGAAATTAGCTGAAGAAGGTCTATTTGATTTGCAAAGGAAAAAACCTCTACCGTATCTGCCAGAAACAATAGGAGTAATTACTTCTAGTACAGGAGCTGTTCTTCAGGATATTAAGAATATCCTTTCAAGCAGATTCCCGAACTATGGGCTTATACTGTATCCTGCTACTGTTCAGGGTATAGAAGCGCACAAAACAATAATAGAAGGATTATCATATTTCAACACAAATATGAATGTTGAAGTCATTATTATAGCTAGAGGTGGAGGTTCTGTAGAGGATTTATGGCCATTTAATGAAGAAGAACTCGCTTATGCTATCTATAGCAGCAGGATTCCAGTAATATCCGCTATCGGTCACGAAACTGATTTTACTATTGCTGACTTTGTTGCAGATGCACGTGCTGCGACACCAACTGCCGCCGCACAGATGGTTATTCCTGAGAAACAACAGCTTGTTAGAAACATTAATTCCAAAAAAGATAGTCTGGAAGTATCTTATATAAAATTACTTAAATATCTTATGGATAAAGTCCAAAACCTGTCACAAAGGCCTGTGATGAAAAGACCTGAAGAATATACAAATATATTATCTATGAATCTGGATAATATTACAGGTAGGTTTTTTACTTTCTCAAAATTGTATCTAGACAATATTTCACATAAGTTAAATACAGCATCTAATAAAATAAATGCTATGAATCCTTTTGCTGTATTATCCAGAGGCTATAGTATTACAACAGATGAAATGGGAAATGTAATTAAGGATTCAAATAACATTAAAAAAGATGAAATGATATTGACCACACTTTACTCTGGCAGTATAAGAAGTGTGGTGGAAAAGGCGGTAGGTAATGAAGAATAAGGATTTTAATGAACTATACAAAGAGCTGGAGCAAAAAGTAGAATCACTGGAAAAGGGCGAGCTTCCATTGGAACAGGCAGTTAAGATTTATACTGAAGGACAAGAGCTTATTAAGCTGCTAAATGAGAAGCTAGATAAAGCGCGTGAAAAAATGGTAGTGATTGATAAAACAAAGATAAAGGAACTTGAGTGAATGACAAGACTTGAAATATTTCTAAAGACATATGGATCAAAAGCAACAGCATTCATAAATCAAAGAATAAATGAAAGCAAAGCTCCTGAAAAAATAAAGGAAGCTTGTCTTTATAGCATTAATACAGGGGGGAAAAGGATCCGTCCTGTGCTTTTTCTAATGACCCTGGATGCTTTAGAAATTACAATAACTGATAAACATTTAGCATTCGCATCAGCTATTGAGATGATACATACGTATTCTCTTATACATGATGACCTTCCTGCAATGGATAATGATGAATATAGAAGAGGACAACTGACATGTCATGTGAGATTTACAGAAGCATATGCCATCCTTGCTGGCGATGCTCTTTTAAATCTTGCATTTGAAGTTATGCTCGAGTATTGTGTTACAAAAAAGGATATCGCTGCTGCAAGAGAGATTTCTAAAGCATCAGGATACGAAGGAATGATTGGCGGACAGGTGCTTGATATGGCGAAACCTGATACTGTTAAGGATATTCTTGAAATGTATTCGCTTAAAACAGGAGCTCTTATAAGAACTTCAGTTATATCTGCTGCAGTTATGTCAGGATGCAATAAAAAGACTTTAAAAAGACTAAGCGATTATGCTATGAACTTGGGTATAGCATTTCAGTTAAGGGATGATTATCTTGATAAGACGGATATAAATGACAAAACAGGAAAACCTAAAGATAGTGATAAAAAAAATAATAAAGCAACATACATATCAAAAAAAGGAATTACAGCTAATGAGCAAAAACTACATAAGCATACAGATAAAGCTTTAAAAGCAATCGTCACACTTGATGAAAAATTTGATATGCTGCGGTCTTTGGCGAATTATCTAGATAACAGGATGAAATAGAGTGATGGTGCTTCTAGACAGTATAAAAGTATCCGGTGATGTTAAGGATATAAAAAAAGAAGATATCGATATGTTATGCAGACAGATAAGAAGCTTACTGATTGATGTTGTTACAATGAATGGCGGACATCTTGCTAGTAATTTAGGAGTAGTTGAGCTGACTGTAGCATTACATAGATGCTTTGACCTCGAAAAAGATTATATTATTTTTGATGTTGGGCATCAGAGCTATGTTCACAAAATTTTAACCGGTAGGAAAGAATGCCTTCATACGATGGGAAACATTAACGGATTGAATTGTTTTCCAGATGAAGAAGAAAGCCGTTATGATGCTTTCAACACGGGACATGCGAGCACATCGATTTCCGCTGCATTAGGTATTGAAAAAGCTATGAGGCTTAATGGTTCAAATGGTAAAGTGATAGCTGTAATAGGGGATGGCGCTTTAGCAGGAGGTATGGTCTATGAGGCTTTAAATAATGCAAAAGACCTTGACTCCGATATCCTTATAATACTTAATGATAATGAAATGTCTATTAGCAAAAATGTCGGAGCTATGTCGCGCTACCTATCAAAGCTCAGGTTGCGTCCTTCATATATTGATACTAATATTAAAATAAAGCATTTAGTGGAAAAACTACCAGGAGGCGGAAAAGGATTTATCAGATTTATACAAAAAACAAAGAGAGCTTTAAAATCCTTTGTTGGACAAAAAATGTTTTTCGAGGATCTTGATATCAGGTATTTAGGCCCAATTGATGGACATGACGAGCAGATGCTGGAATCAATGATAAATAAAATAAAAGACATAAAAGGGCCAAAACTTTTACATGTAATTACAACAAAAGGCAAAGGATATGAAATGGCTGAAAATGATCCTGTAAAGTTTCATGGGATAAAAAACAGCTCATCAAAAAGAAAAAAGATTCCAATAAATCCAATGTATAATGAACTGTTCGGTAGAATATTAACAGATATGGCTAATAAAGATAGGAATATTGTTTGTGTGTGTCCTGCTATGACTGCAGGATCTGGATTGAGCGATTTTTCCATGATACATAAAGACAGATATTTCGATGTGGGTATATGTGAGCAGCATGCTGTAACATTTGCCGCAGGAATGGCAAGAGATGGTATAAAACCTGTATGTGTAATATACTCGTCATTTATGCAAAGAGCATATGACCAGTTGCTTCATGATATCGGACTTACGAATAAGCATGTTGTGCTGTGCGTCGACAGAGCAGGTGTTACTGAAGCATATGGAAAAACCCATCAGGGTATTTATGACATAGCATTTCTTTCTTCGATACCAAATATGAGAATACTTGCACCTGAATCAAAAGATGATATGAAAAAACTTTTACATAAAGCAGCATATGATATTGATGGCGCTGTTGCGATAAGGTATCCATACGATGAGATTCACGATGATTTAAAAAAATTATTTATTGAAACAGCTACAGATTCTGGAATATCGATTTACAGGAAAAGCAATAATAAAGCAATACTGTGTTATGGCAGGATGGTTCCAATTGCAGTTGAAGCTGCAGAAATCTGTGATGCAAGCATTATTAAAATTACTGATATCTATCCATTGAATTATGATAGCCTTTATGCAATTTTAAAAAGTTATCAATATATAGTCTGTGCTGAAGATGTCATATATAGCGGATCTGTCGGACAACGGTTGGAATCATGGTTGTACAAAAATGGTAAAAACGAATTAAAATTATCGTGTATTAATATCGATGAAAACAGCGATATGAAGGGTAGGGTAGAGGATATTTTAGATAAAAACTTATTGTCCGCACAACAGCTTTCCAAGATATTGAATTATGAAAAGACTTGATACTGCTTTATTTGAAAAATCTATAGCACGAAGCAGGACAAGTGCTAAACAGATTATTGAAAAAGGTCATGTTAGCGTAAATCATAAAATCATACTGAAACCTTCATTTCTTGTAGATATGGAAAGTGATTTAATTCAATCAGATTACAAGGAAAAATATGTAAGCAGAGGGGCATATAAGCTGCTACAGGCATTTGCTGAATTTCAGATTGATGTAAAAAATATGATCATACTAGATGCGGGAGCATCTACTGGAGGATTTACTCAGGTACTTTTGGAAAAAGATGCAAGTAAAGTATATGCGGTTGATGTTGGAAGTAATCAGCTTGACCCATTAATTAAAAGTGACAAAAGGGTTATTTGTTTAGAAAATACTGATATAAGAGATATTAGTAATCATTTACTTGAAAATTCTATTGATTTTGCTACTTGTGATCTTTCATTTATTTCTATTATCAAAACAGCATCAAGCATTTATCAGGTTATGAAAAAGAATGCAAAAGCTGTTTTTCTTATAAAGCCGCAGTTTGAAGCAGGGAAAATCGGTATTGGAAAAAAAGGTATTGTAAAGGATGAATCAACCAGAAATTTATGTGTGCAAAACATAAAAAATAATCTTGTTTCAACAGGATTTAATATTCTAGGACTTACAGAATGCAGCACAAAAGGTGGGAGCGGGAACACTGAGTATCTTATCTATATTGAAAAAGCATAAAGTTTGGATTTGAATAATTTAAACTTTACTCTATAAGAACTTTCTTTTAGTTCTTCCAGATTGTTTTTACCGTTCCAGGATACAGTCTGCCATATATTATTGTTATTAAACAAATCACATGAATCATATTCAAATCCTGGTATTTCTTTGTATGTATTTCTGTCCACAATTGATGCTTTTATCCATCCTCCATAAGGGATATATGCATTAATCATAAGATTCTTGTTCTTGATATCCAGCTTGATTGTGTGGAATTCCCCTAATTCATCTGCAGTGATTGATGTAAATCCATCTTCTCGTATGACAGCTCTTCTGTATTCACCGCTTGGCTTAGTCCTTTCTTCCAAAGGCATATTATGTAGATTGGGAGTGGAATCTATATAAAATGACCATGTACCATTCTCATTATCAATAATGCCTTTTGTCGATGATATTCTCAAATTTATATCTTTAAATGATGTCCTGCCAATGTAAGGCTGTTGTCCCATAGGCCGGTACCATATAATTCCATCTCTGCTAGTCAATAAATGTATATCAAAGGTATCGGATGTCCTTTTGTATATATCCATTAGCATAATATGAGCATTCTTTGCTTCTGGCCATTTATGATATCCTGTTGTATAGTAATCCCAATCCGGAGGATCTGTAGGGTCATTATGCATAATTATGACTGGCTCATCAAAATCAGAAAAAGTATAGCTTTTTGATAAAGAAACCGATCTTCTCGGTATAGGGTAGTCTACAATCTGACGTGTATATATAAGGTACTGACCTTTGTCTTCATCATATTCTAATATATTTTGGGTATCAGAAGGATTATTAAGAAGAGGCTTTTCATTATCAATCCAGTGTATGCCATCATACGATACAGCACCATGTATTGAGCATCCTTGAAAAAAAGGTTTATTTTTATTGTAATTAACCCAAATCAGCTTATACCTTTCCGATTCATGAGCATGCTTATCATAAAAGACACAAGTACCATGTACATTTTTAATCAGATTATTGTTATAGTCATTATTGAATGACATTATTCCTAAATTCGGTTTTATGAAATGAATTCCGTCTTCGGATTCTGCATATGCAAGATTACTCTTCATATCATCCATGGATGCCTCTGAAAAAACCTCATACCAGACCTTTATTTTATTATCTGCCTTTATAAATGTAGCATAAGCATTAATACAAGAGCTTTCCCATGGCTTATCAGGAAGAAGCACCGGATAATCTTCAAGATATGGTTTATGTATTTCAATCCTTATTCCATATGGAGAAATGACAGGTGTTTTTGAATAAGGCCATATGGTTCCATATCCAGGCTCTATATATGACCAATCGACGAATACATATTTATTTTCCATTTTGCAGCCTCCAGTAGTTCTTTCCTTTATGTTATCAAAGCTTTTTAATACATGCAATTAATATTACGTGAAGTGAAAAGTTAAATTCCAGTATTAAGCAAGCCCAAAAAAATGAAAGACTAAATTCCGTCTGTACCGTATTCATGGGCTTAATTTTGTGTCTATCATCTTGAGATTTTTATGGAAAA